>VAPK011236686.1_pt1 | contig 53364 bp, 76 predicted proteins | sample 3395031 | NCBI WGS metagenome assembly VAPK01 (sample SAMN08290443, study PRJNA428436) | hydrothermal vent metagenome | isolation source: Deep-sea hydrothermal vent chimney 1 | place: Pacific Ocean: Juan De Fuca Ridge
AAAATCAGCTATTAATGGAAATGGTCCTAAAAAGGATATTAAAATAAAACTATTGGAAAACGAAAACGGAAGTATGTCGCCATATTTCGATGAATATGGAGATATGACAGCTTTTACTTGGACTTTTCAAACTAAAGCTGGAGACAAAACAATTAATAATTCATGGGTCTGGACTAATGAATTAGTTTATAAATGTTCTGATGAATCAGGTAGTTTTATTTTTATAGATAAATTACCACATGGTTTCGGAAAAATACCGATTGTTTATATTTCTCAAGACAATCCAGAGTGGGATGATATTAAAAGTTTAATTGACCGTTACGAAACATCATTATCTAAATTAGGAGCTAGCAACGATTATTCGGGATATCCTTTATTAAAGTTATACGGTAAAGTTGAAAATATGCCTGATAGAAATGACGATGGTAAAACATTAAATTTCCCTATGAAGGAAGTTGATAATGATACTGGGAAAACAATTCATGGTGATGCTGAATTTTTAACGAACAGTAATGCTCCTGAGAGTATAAAGCTTGAGATGGAAACATTAGAAAGTTTAATTTACGCATTATCATCCACTCCAAATTTATCATTTGACAATTTAAAAGGTAGTATTGGTAATATATCAGGCGTTGCCTTAAAGTTACTATTTTTAGACAGTATGATTAAAGCATCAATGAATGAAGGAGATAACAGAACTATGATTCAAAGAATTATAAATGTGCTAATTTCAGGTATCACAAAAACCACCAACACTAATTTAGAAAGTCAAGTTAAAGATACATTTATAAAAGTGCAGTTTAATTCTATTTTGCCAGATGATTTAAAAGAAGCTGTTGATATTATTTCAACTGCTAAAAATGCAGGTATTATTAGTTTAGATTCAGCTGTTAAAAAATTGGATCTTTCTGATAATGCAGAAATTGAAATTGAAGCAATCAAAAAAGATGATGAGGTAACTTCAAAAAAAGTTGAACCCATAAAAATTAATAAATAACATTACTATTATCACAATTAAGCCACTCAAAAATTGAGTGGTTTTTTTTGTTTATCAATTTCTTATTTAGAACCATTCTAAATAAGAAAATATTTATTACATTTGTTAATAGTTATAAATCAATAATTTAATTAAAATTCAAATGGCAGTAGAAAAGGCTAAACTGATAACTAGACTTAAGGCGTTATTTCCAAAGGCTAATTTATCACAAAAAAGGTTAGACGCAATTGCGGATAAACTTGCGAAAAAACCAGCTGACGATGCAGATGACGATGCAATTGATGTAGTGATCAATGATTTCAATGATATTTTAAGCATTGAAGGTATTGCTAAGGACGATGATAGAGCTAGAACTCTTGAAGCGGATAACAAAGCAAAAGCAGAGTTACTTGCAAAAAACAAGATTGATGACCCAAAACCAGCAGATCCCAAACCAGCAGATTCACCAAAAGGTAATGATGATGCACCAGCTTGGGCAAAAACTTTGTTAGAAAAGGTTGATAATCTTGAAAAAGGTAAAATAGCAGATACTAAAATCCAAACAGCTACTAAGCTATTTGGTGCATCTGATGTTTTAAAAGGAATGAAGCCTGAATTACAAGAGAAATGGATTAATCGTATTAATACGAATTCTGAAACAACTATCGAGGATCAAGTGAAAGAGCTTGAGACTGAATATTCAGAATTTAGACAATCTTTTGCGGATTCAACAGAGCATTCAGGACCAACTCCTTTTCAAAGTGGTGGTAAAAATGAGCCAAGTGCTGATGAAATTAATGAAATTATTGAAGAACAGTTAAATTAATTTTAAAAACAAAATCAAATTATGTCAGGTACAACTGGAAATTTAGATAATACTCCTAAACAAGTAGATACAAGTAATGATAGCATTGTTGTTATTCAAAACTTAGAAACTATTCCAGGAGGAAAAACATTAGACGTTACAGCTGTAGCTGCCAATGTTGATGTTATTAAAGCTGGGCACGTAATCATTGAAGAAACTGCAACAGGTATTTTAAAGCCTATGCCAGTAACTGGAGTTGATTATGCTGCATTACCAGCATCACACACTTATAAAGGTGTGTTAGTAGCAAGCATATTAAAATTGAAACCATTTGCAGCTATTTTAGTTCGTGGTTCAATTAATAAAGTAGCTTCTCCTTTTACTCCTCCAGCAGGAGCGATCAGTGCATTATCATTAATAAGATTTACTAAAGACTAATAAGCTATGGAAAAATCATTATTTGTACAATTCGCAACTTATTTTACTGCGATAGCGAAAAACTTAACAGAAAAAATTAATGGTAGTAAATTACCTTTAACTTATTTGTATAAGGAGATGTTGACAAAAGAATTGTCAACCGATCTAAAATGGCAAACATTAAACGTTGACGGTGCTGTTGTTTCAGCAGATATCGTATCAATGGATTCAAAGTTACCATTAAAAAAGAGAGATTCATTTGGAACAGCTTCAGGAGATATTCCTAAGATGGGTATGAAATTCTCTTTAAATGAAAAAACAATGTCTGAAATAGACGTTCTTCAAGCAAGAAATGCTGAAACAAAAACAGTGGTTAGTAAAATATTTGCAGATACTACCAAGGCAGCTTTAGGTATATTCGAAAAATTAGAGCATACATTCTTGTATGGTTTATCTCGCGGATTTGCTTTAGTTGATGATGATACTAATGTTGGTACAGGTGTAAGAGTTAACTATGGTTATAAAGATGCCAATAAGTTTGGTGTTGTAAAACCTTGGTCAGACCCAACATCAAAACCAATTGATGACATTAAACGTGTTATTAAAGAAGCAAAAGCAAAAGGTACTGTTCCTTCTATTTTAATGATGGATGAACCTACATTTGATGCCTTAGCTTCAAATCAACAAACGCGAGAACAATATGCATTTAGTCAAAACTTTGTAGGAGCACAAATTCCTGTTCCAGATTTGGAGCAAGTAAATGCAATGCTTAAAAAACGATACAAATTAACAATTAAAATTGTTGATAGAACTATTGTTACAGAACGAGATGGTGTTAGGACTGTTCAAACACCTTGGGCAGCTAACAGAATTGTATTCTTACAAAGCTTAAAAGTTGGTAAGTTAGTATATGGTATTTTAGCAGAGGAAACTCGCAAAAATAAAGCTGTATTATACGAAAAAGTTGATGGCTATATTTTAATGAAAAAATGGCATTCAGCAGAACCTTTTGCAGAATTCACTTCATCTCAAGCATTAATTCTTCCTGTAATTAACAATGTTGATAGTATTTATACTTTAGATACAGAAGAAGCTGTTACTGATGCACAAACAGAAGGAGATGCTAATTTTGATTATGAAGGAGCTATTTATACTAAACAATCTGTAGTTGATGCTTATTTAATGGTTAAACCAAAATCAACAATTACAATAGCTACTACGGATGTAATTATTTTGGCTAACATTAACAAGTTATCTGAAGAAGATATTTTAGTATTTGAAGCAAATATCACTTTAGCAGTATAGTAAATGTATTCTAGTGAAATCATATCAACTTTAATTAACAGAATAGGATGGGAGGCTCCCATTTATCTAGATAGTCTAATAATTATCGATGCAGGTAATTTAAAGGCAGATTCAGGAAGAAAAGTGAATTCTTTCCATCAACTAGCAACTGTCGATAATATTTATGCAGCAGTATCTGTGATAGACATGAAAATGACTGATTTCAATAAATTACTATCCTCTGTTAGAGAGCAATCTGTAACAGAGGTATTAACAGCAATTTTAGATCAACATCACCTATACAATGAAATCACAGATTATTCAAATATTATTGCAGAAAAAGCAAAAATATTTGATGATGCTATTGGTTATAGTATCGTTAAGAAAATTTTAGAATTGTTTATTTCTTCTAACAGAAAAAACTTAACCGAACGTAATGCTGCTTTATCATTTCAAACCTTAAAAATTGAATTATATGGAGCTAAAAATGATAATGGTCATTTTATTGCAAAAGGAATAGTTTATGAAAGAAGTTCAGCAATTAAAAAAGCTCAAAAAATACTATTTCCAGAAGATATATTAATTGACGGAACACCACAATGGTAATACTATGATATACACACTTGAAAATCCAAGAGGTATTGATACCGTAATTCAAAAATTACAGAAGTATTTGTCTGATAACTTGAATTGGGGAGATATAGAAGTGTATGGAAGAGTTTCTAAAAACTATTCAAAAGAAAAAGGATTGGTACCAGAAGTATATGTTGGTAAAAATGAATACAGAGATGTGTTTATAAACGACAATAAAAATGGATCTATATTTTTCATTGAAGATAGTAAGCATCCATCTAGTGAGGGAATTAAGTTTAGTAATACTATAAAAATAGTATTTATGGTTAATCTTAAAAATATATTTCCTAATAGTACTGATAGATCTGACGTAGAATCTGAAATTGAAGCTATTGAGTTGATTAGAAAAAAGAGCTGGTTTTCATTTGAAAAAATGGAAAAAGGAGTAAAAGAATCATTAAATGAATTCAACACTAAAAATTTGAATTTATATGACACACATCCGTTTCATGTATTTTCAATAAGTGGAGAAATATCATATAACATAAGTTGTTTAACAAATTAAATTAATAAAATATTATGTCTAAAACATTTATTGACATTTGTAGTGGGGAGATAAACCCTCAAAAAAATACAGGATACAAAAATAACTGTATTGAATCTAAATTACAAATCCCAGTATTATCAAACGGATTTGAATTTCCAACAGTTGCATCATTTAAAACTGTAGCAGATTGGAAAACTGCTCTTGCAGCAAAAAGCATTGTACCATTATTCCCAGTATATGAATTGGCAGATGCTTCAACGGAAGATACTAAATTTGAAAACGGAAACTTTTCAAAAGTAACGGCAAAAGGTGTCGAAAAAATAACATTCGAATGTTACCTAAGCGTTGCTGCTTACGCCGCATTAAAATCATATGAAGATTTAGGAAACTATGGTGAATTATTTGAATTTAATGAAGACGGAGATTATTCAGGAATTTATTCTTCTGATGGAATAAAAGTAAGAGGAAGAAAAATAAAATCTTTATCTGTTACTAGAATTCGTGCAACAAAAGACAAAGTACCTTATGTAAAAGGTGAAATTACTTTTGCTGACAAAGACGATGTGCTAGGTTCTGTTATTGTAAAAAGTAATTTGGTTGATGATGATTTAGAAGGAATATTTGATGTTGGATTACAGCAAGTTTCTGCCTCTGCAACTTCAATTAAATTTACAGCTAAAGCAGGTAATTCATTTGTAACTTCTTTAGTTGAAGCAGGTTTAGAAGTAAAAGATTTAACAGGTGCTGTTGTTACAACTTCATTTGTTGCTCCTGGTGTGGATAATACTTATGAATTTACAGGTACTGGTTTTGCAACAGGATTTACAATTAGTGTAAAAGGTGTTGTAGTCCAATCTACAATTATGTATGAAGGTCTAGAACCATTATCAATTACTGTAGTATAATGAAAAACATCTATAAAGGGATCACTTTCGCAAAGGGCTATAATAAGTCCTTTGCGGAATTTAAAGAAGAGTTTTGCTCAACATACATCTTTAAAAACATGCATCCAACAGAAAGAGCTAAGGAACTAAAAAAAGCTTATAAAATAGCTACTAATGGCAACACTTCAACAACAACTGAAAAGAGCAAAAAAGATTCAGCCAAATAAGCTGGAAAAAGACCTCTATAAGTTTGTAAGAAGTATTGAAAAGGAAATAGTAAGCCTTGAAAAAAAGAGAATATCAGAAGATAGTAAAGATATTTTTGGTAAACCAATAGGGTTTTATTCAAAAGCTACAGATGCTTTAACCGATGGCAAAAAAGAATGGGGAACACCATTTACAGGTATTGATACGGGCCACTGGTTTAAAGGTTTCTATATGCAAGAAGTTTCAGGAGTGTTGAGGTTTATGTCTAAAGATCCAAAGACACAACTAATATTAAACAGTAAACATTGGTTATCTGACAAACTATTCGGGCTGTCTGATAAAGATTTAAAAGAGGTGATAGCAACAAAGTTATTGCCTTTTTTTATCGAAAATAGTAGAACATTACTAGGAATCTAATATTTAAAAGGTACAATTATGAAAAAAGGTATAATTAGAAAAGAGGATTTATTCCATATAAACAGATTAAATAACTTAAGTATAAATGTGAAAATTATAATGTTTGTTTTCATAAGTGTGAACATCATCACTTTAAAAGCATTTGAAAAAGATCTAGTCAAATTAACTTATAGAATTTCAATATTGATGTTTAACAGACTGCTTAAGTAATATGATTTATAATTCACTTGACATAATTCCGTATAAACTCTTCCTTAAAATTGAAGAGCACAATGCCTTTTGGTTATTAAACACAAATGTTAAAATTAAAAACGATTGTTCACCTGAAAAGTTAACAAAGTATAATGAAATTTGGGAAAAATTGTATAATGAACACCTTTCTAAAAACCAATCTGTAGAATCAAAAAAGATATTAAAACTTTCAAAAAAAATAGACAAATTACTAGCAGATAATAAAGTGGTTTTAATGAGCGTGGAATCTTTAAAGTTTGAGTTTAATGAAAAATTGTTCAATATAATTATTAGTAAAGGATATAAACTTTCATCAGAAACTACGGAACAATATTATGCAGATTTAAATAATATTGAAAAAGAAGCAAATGCCTATGTAGTTAAGGCTGATATTTATAAAAATATGCTTCCTGAATCTAAAGAAGAAATTAAAAACGAATATACCATTGATGATGTTATGGCCAGTTATTCTGCAATAATAGGGTTTGACATTGGAGACTATAACCATGTAACTTATTTAAAATTTTATGCTTTTCAAAAACAAGTAAACGCTAAAATAAATTCATTAAAAAAACAAAATACAAAATCTAATGGCAAATAAAGACGGCGTAATTACTCGTAAACAGGTTATTGAAGATGAAGCTCTTCAATGGGGTAGTGTATATGAAAAACAAGTGCAAATGGCAATTGATAAAAATAAAGAATTTGCCAAAGGCATTATTGAATTAAATAATGCTGCAAAAGAAATTAAAGGAGCTACAAACAATTCTGAATATATAAAAGCGAAAACCAAAGAAATTGAAATAAGCGAAAAGCAGGGTGTAGTTTGGAAAGAACAGATTCAGTTAGAAAATCAATTAATATCAATTAAAAAGAAAAACCAACTAGCCACAGAAAGCACAAGCAGAGCATTAATAAAAGAACGGATTGAACTTCAAACCACAACAAAATCTTTAAAGTTAGAAGCTCGTGAACGTTTAGGACTGGTTAGTGCATATGAAAAGCTAAATAATCGTAGAACAAAAGCACAAAAAACACTTGCTAATTTATTAAGTGCTGAAAAAGTAAATGTAAAACAAGTAAAAATTGCTCAAAGAGAGTATGACAAGTTAGATGCTAGAGTAAAAGCTGTAGATGTAGCTACTAAAAATTACTCTAAAAACATTGGTAATTATAGTAGTGCATTTCAAGGATTAAATAAAACGGCCAGGAATTTAATTCAAACATTTGGTTTATTAACTGGCGTTGCCTTATTTGGGCAAATAGTAAAAGATATCTTTTCAACTATTAAAGAGTTTGATCGTCAGTTAATAGCCGTTGGAAAAACAACTAATATTGCTGGTGAAGATTTAAAAGTTTTCGGAAAAAAAGTTGTCGAATTAGGAGATAAATTAAATGGAGTTTCAGTACAAGGTCTTTTAAGATCATCTGAAATAGCAGGTCAACTTGGGGTAAAAGGAACTGAAAATATATTAAAATTTTCTACAGCTATTGAAAAATTGAAATTAACCTCTGACATAATTTCAGATCAACAAGTTCAAAATTTTGCAAAATTTATAGAAGTATCTCAAGATAGTTTTGAAAATGCAGACCGTTTAGCTTCTGTAATAACGCAATTAGGTAATAACTTCGCTACTACTGAATCTCAGGTCTTAGGAAATGCCACAGAAATTCAAAAGAGTGTTTCAATATATAACGCATCTGCAGAAAGTATTTTAGGATTAGGAGCAGCAACCTCAGCATTAGGTTCTCAAGCTGAGGCATCACGTAGTGCTATTCAAACTACTTTTAAGGTTATTGATAAATCCATATCAACTGGTAAAAATCTTGAAAAAATATTAAAATTAACAGGATTAACTGAAAAAGAATTATCAAAACAATTTAACAAAGATGCAACCGGTGTTTTTGTAAAATTTGTTGGCGGATTAAAAAAAGCTAAAGATGAAGGAGAAAATCTTAATAATGTTTTAGATAGTGTTGGAATAGTTCAAAAAAGAACAACAACCGTTATCGGTGCATTAGCAGCAAATTACGATGTTTTAACAGATTCTGTTTCTCAAGCAACTATAGAATATCAAAATAATGTAGCACTTAATAAAGAAGTTGAAGCAGCCACTCAAAGTATAACTTCTATTCTTGGCGATGTAAAAGATAAATGGGATGCTTATATTTTATCTACAGACCAGGCAAATGGTGGTACCAAAAAAATAACTACGGCATTAAAATATTTGAGAGATAATTTATCAGGAATAATCGAAAAGTTTCTAAAATATGGAACTGTTTTAATTACCTATTTAGGAATTATGAAGCTAGTTAATTTTACCATTTCTTCCTGGACTGCATTAAAAACAGCAGCATCAGCAGCAGAATTAAGTTTTGCTGTAGCTACAGGAATAGGAAGAAAAGCAGTATTAGCACAAGCTGTTGCAGTAAAATCCGCTGCTACTGCTCAAGAAGGATTAAATGTCGCAATGGCAGCAACTCCTTGGGGTATTATTTTAGCAGCAGTAGCAGCTGTAGTTATAGCCTATCAAATGTTTAATGATGAATTATCTGAAAACGAAAAAAGATTAATTAGAATAAAAAAACTTAAAGAAAATCAAAAAGCACAAGAAGAAGAATATGCAAGTGTAAGAGATAAAAATAGAGTTAAAAGTTTTAAAGCTATTGAAGATGAAATCGCTTTAAGAAAAGCAAAAGGAGAAGATTTAAAAAAATTAGATGCAGAAGAAATTAAGCGTAAAAAAGAAGTTGTAACAGCTCAATTAAATGTTTTTAATAATTTAAAAAAAGCAGAGATTGAACGTACAAAATCAGAAATAAAATCATCCGAAGAAAGAATTGCACAGTCAAAGTTAGAATTGAAAGCTGCTATAAAAGCAAACGAAGAAAAATATGGAAGGAAACTTTTTAAAGGAGAATTAGGTTATCAACAAAGAAGATTTGACACCTCAGCTGATCAGGAAAATTTAGCTTTATTAAAAGCATCCTTGCAAAATAACGCGAAACTTACTATTTCAGAACAAAAAAAGCTAAACAAAATATTGCAGGATTTAGATAAGGATAAAAATCTAAAAGATGCTGCAGCTTATTTATCAGCTCAAAAAAAGCTACGAAAAGCGTTATACGAATTAAATAAAAAAGAAAATGCAGACGCTTATAAATTAGCTCAATTCAGACTTAAAAATGAAATTAATATTAATAATGAGATTATTAAAAATGAAAAATCATCTTTAAATGAAAAATTAGATGCTTTAGATATTTCTAATCAAAAATCTATTCAGAAAAACAAAGAGAGCTTAGCTTATAAATTATCGCTATTAGGAAAATACAATGAAAAATCAGGAAGATTTATAAGACAACTTTCAAATACTGAAATTAATGAGTTAATTAAAACGGGGACTTCTAGAAAAAAATTAACCGATGAACAACAATTATTGTATGAACAATACCAATTAGCATTAACAGGTATCTCGGTAAATGAAGAAAAAAAGCGTCAAGCAATTATAGATAATGAAGTAAATGCTATTCAAAAAAGAATAGATGCAGAATTACAATTAAAAGCTAATAATTTAAATAAAGATATTGTTTCTGAAAATGATACCTATAAAAGTGAGTTAGACTCTGCAAAAGGAAACTTTGCCTTAATTGAAAAAGCTAGAGCAGACCACGAACAACGCATTTTAGCTATTCAAAAAAAATATGCTTTAGAAGGCTTAAATATTCAAATTTCAAGTATTAAAAAAATATTATCTGAACAAGCTAAACTTCCAGAAAATGAAAGAATTTCTGCGGATAAAATAGCTAAATATACTGCTGATTTATTTAAATTTAAAAAGGAAGCTTCAAACCTTGAAACTGATAATTATACAAATAACATTATTACTAAAGAACAAGCAGAGGAAGAATTTAAGCAACATGTTAAAGATTTATCAAAACAATTAAAAGAGGCGTTAATAAACTTAACTAATACCATTTTTGATGCTAAAATAGCAAATATTGATGCTGAAATTCAAGCTAATGAAAATATGTATAATAAACAGCTTGAATTAGCTGGAAATGATCAAGTTCAAAAAGATTTAATTACAAAACAAGCTGAAAAAGACAGGGAAAAACTAGAAGCAAAAAAACGTAAAGAACAACATAAACAAGCAATTTTAAACAAAGCATTTGCATTGGCTGATATTACATTTAATACTACAAAAGCTGTTATGGCCATTGCTTCAACTGGTGGTGGCACATATTATGCTGATTTTGGTGTTATGGCAGGAATTCTAACAGCTTTAACTATTGCTTTAGGAGCAGCTCAAGCTGCTAATGTTATAGCGACACCTATACCAAAATATAAACAAGGTAGAAAAAGTGGTCCAGAAGAATTAGCTATAACTGGAGATGGTGGCGTTAGAGAGGTTATTACAGATAAATTTGGTAACAATCCTAGGTTAACACCAAATGTACCTACGCTTACATTTTTAAAACAAGATGACCAGGTCCATAGTTCCGTGGATGATTATTATAAATTACAACGTGCAGCAACAATGGCTAGTATTGCAATGGAAGGTAAAAATTTAAACGATTTTCAAGCTAAACAGTATTTTGAAGATGCTTATAGCAAAGAAATGTTAGACGAGCTTAAACAGACACGAAAAGTTATAGAACGTCAAAAAACAATTATTCTTAATAATAAAATAGATATTCCTCATTCAATTTGGGAATCTAAAAATATAGACTGGAACCAATGAGCAATGTAAACCCAACATTAAGTGATAGAGTTAGATATATACTTTCTAGTAAAGGAATGGAAAGCATTGTAATTAAGGAACCTATTGGATGGAAAGAAGACGGTAAAAAAATAGCTAAAAATAAAGGATATGACGGTCTATTCACAAATTTCAGCAATAATCTAAAATTTACTGGTATAAGTAAGGCTTTTATTGAAGTTGTAGATGAAATAGGAGGAGTTAACGCTAAAATAAGATTAGTCAAGGACGAAAAGAATCCAAAAACAGATAAATGGGAGCGTAGTTATAACGGTAACTTAGATTTAATGACAAAAGTCATAGAAAATGGTAAATTAAGTATAAAATTTAATTCAAGTAGTCTTGAAAAACTTATAAAATCTAGAGAGAGCGAACAATTAGAATTAGAACGATTAGATACTATTGATGGTTTACCAATTGAACCTCTTAAAATTAACAAATTAGCTTTAAATGGCAGGAAAATATTTTTAAAAAGTTTACTAGAAGTTAATGTTACAGATCGTGTAAGTGATGGATTTAGACGAAAAGCTAGTGATGGATATAATGAAAGTCAATTGGGGATACCTGTATCTATAAATTACAAATCAGATGAATATGTTCATTCAATTTTAAAAAATCAATTTGAACATGCGGGCACCATTACTCAAGGGCAACCTTCATCTTTATTTTACGCTGTAAATGATAGAACAAAAACATTAAAACTTAATATTTCGGTTAAATGTAAAATAAAACCTGTAAGCATATCCGCTAGTAATATAATATTAAGAGTTGATTTGGTGAAATATGGAGGAGGCGAAGATTATAATTTAATTAGCAGAACACCTTTATATACTGTGCCAAACCCATATAATATGAACAATCATATTGTAGATTTAAATTACAAAGAAAATATTGAATTACAAGCTGGAGAAAGCTTGGGGCTCGTTTGGTTTGGAAGCGGACACTTTAGAGGAGGTTTATTTGCACCTAATGACTATATGTATATTGACTTTGAAGACACTGAAGCTAAAATTAATATTGATGAAGACAGCTACTTTAAAAAAACGCAAGCAAATGTTTTGTTGCCTTTCGAAGTTTGTAATAGGTTAATTCAAATTATTACTGGACGTACAGATGCTTTATATTCTGAGGCCTTAGGTCGTACAGATTTAGGTTACGAAAAAGATGGAGAAGCTTCATTAATTGGAGTAACACATGGGCATTGGGTACGTGGTTTTGAAAAAGGAGATGAATTATATAAACCGTTTACTACCTCATTAAAAGATTTCCTAACTTCCTATTTAGCAATAAAAGGACTTGCAATGGGTATTGAGAAAATTGGATTTAGAGAAAGAATACGAATAGAAAAAAAAGAATTTTTCTACAATAGAAATATAACCGTAAAATTAGGTAAAGAAATAAATGGAAAATTTGAATATATCCAAGTATCAAATGAAAAAATTACCAAAGTGCCAAGCCTTTATTATTCAAGTGTAGAAGTTGGGTATGAAAAAGGAGGTTCTTATGATGAAATAATGGGTTTATTTGAATACAATGCAAAATCTACATATACATTGTCTATTATTCAAAAAAATGTATTGAAATTAATTTCAAAGTATAGAGCAGATTCAACAGCTACAGAAATATCCAGGCGAAAACAAAAATCAGACTATCCAACAACAGATACTACCTATGACAAAGATATCATGTTGTTAGATTTAAAAAGAGGCGTTACAGAAGTGTTTGAGCAACGAACATGGCAAGATGATTTTGAAAAAGAGCCAACAGGAACTTATGATCCTGACTCTGCAACAAACTTAAGATTAACGCCTTTTTCTATTTTAATAAACAACAGTTTGACTATTTCAGCAGGATTGACAAAATATCCAAATGAATATGTAAGGTATGCAAGCTCTACGGGTAATACAAATCTTACAACTCAATTAAAAGGAGGATTAGAATATTCCGAAAAAGGAAATATAAAAAACAATCAATTAACAAAGGCACGATTTGTTCCAGAAAAATTGAAATTCGAGTATCCTGTTAATTTTGAATTAATGCAGAAAATATATGGTACCACAGTTGTTTTAGGTAAAAAAATTCCTAATATGTACGGTTTATTTGCTTTTAAAAGCGAAAACGGGGAAATTAAAAAGGGATATTTAGACAATCTAAAGCCAAATGATAAAGGAAATTGGGAATTTATAAAATATAACGAGTAATGGCAAAAAGCAAAATAGTAATTACGTTTAATAGTAATCCGTCAATTAACCAACAGTTGGTTATTCGTAATAGTTTGTCAGAAATTGACATTTTAGAAACTTTTAAAACTTCAAGGGAATCAAATTATCAAAGCGAATTACCAGAGTTTGTTCCAAATGATGGAATACATCCTGATAGATATTTAGGGTATGCCTCACAATTTTATTCCAACGCACTTGGGTTAGATTATAACAACACTAACTTATATAACATAACCGTTGTAAATGGAGTTGTGAATAGTGGGATAGGATCAGTTACCATTGAAGCAACTCAATCTAATGTGGTTTTTTCTGAAATTACAAATACTACGGGGGGAGCTGTTACTACAACAATATTTAACGAAACTGAAATTGCACCAATAACAATAGATTCAATTACTTTTTCAACAGCAGATACGGATTTATGCAATAACGTAAATGTAAATGTAACAACAAGTATTACTGCTGTAAAGGCAATGCTTAATAATATTACTTTAAATAATCCTTCAAACCCATTTAATTACGATTTTATAAGAGGAATAAACATTGTTTTAAGTGTGTCTGATGCTAATGGAAATAAAGCATATCAAACAATTGTACTACCAAAAAAATTAGTGGTAGTAAACACTTTAATTAGCATTATTAATTCACCAAGTGGGGCAACGGTAACTACAACTGTAGCTCAAGCAGATGGTTTAGTTTTGCAATATTCGTTAAATAATACTACTTGGAAATCTGAAAATTTTTATGCAGGTTTAGCTCCTGGAGATTATACTATTTACATTAAAGATCAGTTAGGATGTGCAATTCAAAAGGACTTCACAATTTCTAATTTTGAAGATTCAGGAACAGGTGTTGGAGTTAATATTCCTCATGCAAAATTACCATCAAAGGCAAATAGCATTCGGTTTAAAAAGTTAGTAAATTGGGGTATTTGTGGTAACTATAAAAATGATGAAAATACATTAAGTTATGAAGTTGATGTACCATTCCCAGATACTGAAATTCAAAAGTTTCAAAGCTGCGATACGAATATACCAACACAAATAGAGTCAAATTATTCTAATATTGAAGTAAAAGTTGTAAAATGTGATTTAACTGAAGATATTATTCCAGTTGTTAAAAAAACAAATTTTATTGGACTGAAAGATAAAAGAGACGCTATTAAATACGATTTAGGAGATGGTCTAACAGGTATTTACTTTTCGTCAGGTAATATATACAATTACGATACCAGTTTACTTGAAGATACATATGCTCTGAATGGAGCAGTTCCTGAGTGGTCATACAAAGACAATTATATTGTGATAGATAATGTTTGGTACTTAATAGAAGATGTTATTTTTGACGAAACAAAACTAGCCGAAGTAATTGTAATTAAAAATGTTTTTACAGGTTCAGATGAAACTATAATTGTAGGAAGTGTGTATAATCTATTTAATCATGAAGACTACGAATTCTACATTGATATGTCAGTTTATGAAGATAAATTGATTCAGGTTCATATAATTGAAACAGATACAAGATTCGAAACAGTTACTTTTATTAGTGAGGCTATTAGTGTTAAAATTAAGCAAGAAAATACTATGGAAATAATTTATTTTAATGAAACAAATACTGATATTAATTACGGTACCAGAATTATTCATAAAATAAGAATTCCATATATTACTAAAAATGGAAAAAGCGAAGATGATAGTGAGATTCAAGATACAGATACTAATTCTATTTTAATAAGTGCTTCTTTGCGTGAGGGCGATGAGTTTATTTTTGAACCTCAAACTAAAGAAATGTGGCGTAAATTAATGATTGCTTTATCTCACACAAATGTTACTATGGATGGAATTCCACGTATTAAAAACGGAGCATTTAATACAGAAGGACCTCTTGGAGATACAGATTCATACGTATTAACTGCAATAATGAAAAAAGTAGATGGAACATTCAATTCACAAATTAGTGATTCTAGTATTTATACTGACGGAAGCGAAATTGAAATACCAGGAGTTATTTCTTCTGGAGGAGATTATGTAGGATATTAAATAAAAAAACCACTTTAATTAGTGGTTTTTTGTTTCTTTTAATTCTAAAATTTTCTTTTTACTGAGACCATCTATTATTGAAATACTTTTATGCTCATGATAATGAACGGAATTATCTATAAATGTATATTTTTCAGGTGTTTTATCTGGAAATAATAAGTTTCCAATCAACTTTGAAATTAGCCAAACACCGCCAACTACTACAAAAAACAATACAATTAATAAATTCATTATGTAAAAATACGAAAAAGAACGATTGAATATAACTAACTATGTTATTTAGAATCATTCTAAATAAGGATATTTTTATTACATTTGTGTAAACAAAAACTATTTATATGAGCTATCTATCGGCACTTAGTCAAAAAGTTGCAATTTTAACAGATACTGTAAATAATTTTATAAAAAAAATTAAAAAAACAGATGAATTTAATCAGCAAACAGAATTAGATGCTGCATCTAAAATTAGAGTTTATATAAATGGAGAAAGCCAATATGTAACTATTCAACAAATTGTAGATTCAGCTGTACTATCTAAATCAGATGTAGGAATTAACGGTATTGTAAGTGGAAAAATAGAATATTTAGGAGGCTTAAAATACAAGAGTTTAAATTTAGTGTATAGATTTAACAATGTACTTTATTATTCTAATGGATATCTACTTACTTTAAACATTGGAGATGCAAATAATCCTAGAATTGATGTAATTTATGGAGATATAGATCAAGACGGTCAATTATTTATTTTAGAAGGAACTGCAACTGTTGCTCCTTTAAAACCAGTATTAGAATGGGCACATCAATTAGAACTTACATTTGTAAATATACCAGTTAATGGTACAGCTCCAATAGGAATTACAGAAATTTTAGCTTATAATGAAAATGCACAAGAAGCTGGAGGAGAGTTTGATACTTCTACAAATACACCTACAACAATAGATTTAGCCAATACTGATGATTTTGACTCAGGCACAATGTCTATTAAATTTATAAATGTAGGAATTGTAGGCGTAAATTTTAATAGTTCAGTAAAAAGAAACGGATCAGATATTTCATTTATAAAATTTAGAATTAAACTAATTATTAGTTTAAACAACACACTACGTTTAAGTTTATTTGTAAATGGAACCTTAAGGGTTGGCGATGTTTACATTACACACGGAAATTTTAATTTTGACGCCTATTTATTAAATGTTTGGCAAACAGTATTAATTCCTGGTACTGCTTTTAGAGTTGACGGAGTTTGGGAAAATGTGCAATATGATCAGTTGTATTTATCAAACCGAAAAAGTGGAGCAACTTTTTTTGTGGATAGCATCATAATTCAAACTGGTTTAAATTCTCAAAATACAGCACAAGGACATACGCATAGTAATTTACCTGTTTTAGAAGAAATAAATCAATCGATGATTGACAAACTAACGGCATTATCTAACACCACTATTGCAAAACACTATGCCGATGCTACAGCGATGATGGCAGACCAAGCAACTCAAAAAATAGGCAATATTTATACAGCAGATGCAGCTGGTGGAGACCCAACAGTTTTAATTGGTAGTGCCGACTACGAATATTTAGGTGTTGCCAATGGTTTAATTGCTGATTATCGTAAATTAAGTGAACAGGAAAGTATGGATTTAGCAGCTCCAACCCTATCCATACAAGATGAAAATGGAGTAGAGAAATTTCTATTGACATTTCCTGATATTTTACAATTTGAAGGTTTTAGCTATGATGTGCCTAATAAAAGAATTGTAAATAGTCTATTAATTATTGACACTTATTATGTTGACACTGTAAATGGAAGTGATTTAACTGGTAGTATTGGTATTTATAATAAACCATTTAAAACATTAGATGCTGTTTTTGCTTTATTACAAGATTCTAATCAAGTATTTCCTACTACTCCTTATATATACATAGAATTAATTAGTAATGGCACTTACGCTATTAACGGTAAATTTAATCCTACACAAGTATACTTAACAAATTTAGAAATTAGAAGTGAACTAAATGTAGTATTAGATTGGTCAGCTAATACCAATACTGTTTTAGCTGGAAATAGTAGTAATGGTGTTGGTTTGCGATTTATTATACCAAATGGAGAAATGAAGTTTAGCCAAACTGTTGCTCAAACATTTAGTAGAATTTATGATTTAGTTTTAATTGTTAAAAAAATTAATTCTACAACTGCTCTTAATCTTTTTGTAATAAACACTAATAAATTTATTAAAAAAGTAGAAATTGAAGAATTAACTTTAATTAATAATTTATTTTCATATAATAACAGTAGTAGTATTGCAGCAAATATTAATATAGGTGCAGTTATAGCTACTATTGCAAAAAAAGCAATAGTTAATGGTACAGGTAAAGTACATATTAAAATTAAAGGAGATATTACAGGTGTTGGTTCTTTAATTTTAGGAGGGCATAGAGGTACTATATCAGTTAATGATATTAATACATTTGCAATCACTCAATTTACTAATTCTATAAATGAATGTGTAATAACTTTTAACAATACCATAATTACTAATACTTGGGAATTTTCTGAATGGAGTTGCACTAACTTAACATTAAAAGGAGAAATAAATGACACCTCACACGCTATGACAAATAGTGTTTTAGCTTCAGCAAATGGTATTATTACTTTTGATAATTTTAAAGCTGATTTTAAAACAGGTAAGTTAACTCTATACAATAATTATACATTTAACTTTATTAATTCCTTTATAAAATGTAGTGGAGAATTATATGATACAAAAACTTATAATGGTACAATTTTAAATCTTTATAGAGCAGTTGGATTATTTGCTTTAACCCCTACTTATTTATGTAATTCAGCAGGTACTTCAATTATAAACGATTATGCAGGTTTAAAAACTAATATTCCAACTCTAGGTGCAAATGTAACTTATAACCAAAAATTTATTTAAAACTATAAATTATGAAAATACAAATTATAACAAATAAAAAAGTAGATAAAACATTTGAGGGCGAAGATTGTTTATTAATGAGAACAATAGTTACTTCAACTTATATTAACGGACAAGCCAAGTTTATCATTAAAACTGAAAGGTGTAATTATTATGATGTAGAAACACCATTATTTAATGCAGACGGTACACCTCAATTAGATGCAAATGATGTACAATTAACTGAATTAAGACCTATTCTAAAAGTATTAAATAAAAAAGATACGGAAAGCGTAGCAATTAGAAAAGATACTGAAATGGATGTAGTTTATGAAGCTATTAAAGGTCAAGTAGATATTACTGCTTTAGGGTATTCGGCTTTTATAGACAAAGTTACTCAAATAGGTTTACTGCTCGGAACTCAACAGGATAAACCTTACGGAACTTTAGCAAAAGATTGGGAATTGTTAAATAGCTAATATGAAACAAGGATTTAAACAAATAGGTAGTTTTTTTGGTAGCATATTATTAATAATTGTTGCCATAGTGTTGTTTGTAATACTTTCAATAGTTGGCTTTTGTTGGAGTTTTTTTACACTCTTTTATAAGCGAACTATTGGCGAAGCTCTAACAGGTGCTGCACAGTATTTTAAAGCAATAGCATTAAGTATAGACCAACTGGGTAATGTGGCATTTGCTGGCTTATTAAATGATGTTTTAATTGATAAAACACTTATAAAATTAGCTCATAATTTTGGTGATGAAGATGAAACAATAAGCGAAGTATTAGGTTGGAATAAGCTAACAGGAGCTTTATCTCCTACAGGAATTAAATTAGTTAAAATTTTAAATTTTATAGATAAAAATCACGTTGAAGATGCAGCACAAAGTGCTTACGATAAAGCATTAGAGAAAATTAATAAATACGAAAACATTATTTAATAAATAACCTATAAAATAACAAATGTTCAAAAACATGAAGATACTTATAAACCTCACATACCCATACGCACATAAATTAATTATAGTGTTTAAATCACTTTTCACCCAAAAAGGATTGATATTAATTCCAACAATATTAATATCAGTACCTATATTAAGCACTAAACAGCATATTGGTTTAATGCTGGTTTTTTTAATTATAGTAGATTTTTTAACAGGATTAGCAGTATCTCGAAAAAAGAAAAAAGCGGCAGAAAAATTAGATCCAAACTTAAAAACTAAAAACCTATTCAAATCAAAAATATTTAAGGATAAAACAGGCGTTAAATTACTCCTATATTCTTTAACAATATTCGTTACCTACTGGGCGGAATACATTTTAAAAATAAGAACATTTAATATTTCAATTTCAAAAATAGATTTGAATGGGACCTTAATAATTTTATTAGTTTGGATAACTGTAGAATTATACTCGATAATTTTTGAAAACATTAAAGATTTAGGATTTGATGTAATGATTGTTATTAAAAAAATTATTACCGCTTTTAAATCGGTAAAAAAAGAAATTAAAGAGTAGATGTATAAAACTAAATATTACAAATTATCAGAATTAGTACATCCTCAAATTATTAATGCAATAGGAGAGGTGAACGCTTGGCTTAGATTAGACGAGGATGTTTTAAAAGACATTGATAGTATTAGAGAAGAATGGTATTGCATCTATGGAAGTGGTATTTATGTGAATCGTTTAAACTTAACGCCTCCGATAGATTCTCGTGGTTTAAGACCACCGAACGACCCTGATGGCTCATTTTACAGCACACATAAGCACGGAAATACTTTTGATTTAGAACCTATAAACGGCAAAATAGAAGAATTATATACATTTATTAAAGGAATGATGAAAGCAGGAAGGTTAAGAAAAATAAATACTTTAGAAAATTTCAAAGATACCGTTAAATGGGTACACGCTGGTTATATGAACACTGAGAAAATACCGTTAATAATTAACCTAAAAAGCAATGCAACTAAACAGTGAACAAATAAAATTATTGATAAAACAATGCAAAACGTCATTGCTAGAGCAACGAAGCAATCTGTTTCTTAAAAACTAAAATAATGCCACAAATTTTAAACATAAATAACATAAAAACCTACTTAATTATAGTAGGAATAATTGCCGCAGTTTGGTTTTATAAAGATTATCAATTTCAAAAATCAGAAAACATCAGGCAATCTGAAAATGTATCACAATTGCGTAAATACGATAGTTTAAAATATGCAACTCAAACCTATACAAAAAAAGAAATAACCGAGTTTTTAACATACCAACGAAAAGATTTACAAACGTTTTTAAAACAACAAAAAATTGCTACACGTAAAATACAACGCATCATTACACAAGAGCTAAAATATAGAGATACTACTAAAAACACCGTAAACCTTCAACCTGTATTAGAAGCTATAAAAAATAAACAGAATATAAAAGTACCAGTAATTGATAGCACAGCTTGTATGATAATTAAAGGATATGTTGTATTTGAAAACGACACTTTAAGTTTAAATATTACCGACCGTAAATTTAAAAATGTGACAGATGTCATAAGTTATTGGCAACGAAACCAATGGAAACTATTAGGCATAAAAACTCGCTTATTTGGTAAAAAAACAATTACAATAATAACAAAAGATGAATGTGGTAACACCAAAACATTTATTGTAGAAAAGAAAAAATAATAATTTGCTAAACACCCCTAATTATTATTTAATGTTTCCACTCTTCGGAGTGGTTTTTTTATAAAATAAATTCAATATCGCTACTCCAATCAGCAGGTATATCGGCATCAATTTTATGAATATAATTAATTAAACCCTCTTTTGATGTATGACCAGTGATAGGCATTAAAGCATCAATAGCTATATTAAAAGACATGGTTTTTCTATACGTTCTAAATAAATTAGTAATATAGGTGTGTCTAAAGCTGTAAATTCCATACTCATTTCCTAATTCAAAATGTTTTTTTACAACTTCTTTAAATAATTTAGTGTAATATTCTCTTCTTCCATTATCATCTCTTTCCCATTTACCAGGGATACCTAAAGGTGTAAATAAAAAATCATTGGGATTGTATTTTTCCAAGTTTAGAAGTAATAATTCACTTAATAAAATATCAGGTATTCTCTTTGTTTTAAATGCTTTTTTATTTTTAGCTTTAAAATATATTCGTTTTTCTCTTAAATCAATATTTTTAATAATAAGTCTATTCACTTCAATTGGCCTCAAAAAATTATAAGCTACAAATTTAATATATAACAATAAGGTAGGGTTTTTAGATTTAAGATGGTTTGCTATTTTTTTTAGTAAATCATTTGGAATAGTTCTATCTATTTTACCTTGAGTATTAAGTTTAGAAATGTCAGTTTTAATAAAATTAGTTTCAATTATAAAATTATCTTTCATTAATGTAAAGAGTGAACTTAAATTTGATCTGGCATTATTTCTTGTCCTTGCAGAAGAGTCTTTTAAAACTTCATTTAAATATTTTACAACTACATTTTTAGTTACCTTATTAATATCAGATTTTAATAAAAGATGTTTTTTTAAGAATTTCTTTAATTTTTCAGTTTCATAATAATAATCATCATATGTTCTTTTTGATACTGTTGATTTTTTTAAATTTAATGCAAAATCTAGAGATTCATTTGCCGTATAACGTTTTTCGTTAGAAAAATAATCAAATTCTTCATTAAAAGGGGAATAACCACCTTCTAAAATTAATATCAAATTTTGTTTATAGGTATTTAAAATTTGAACCTTTTCACTTTTAGTTTTGTAATAATTTACACCAGCTTTTATATTATTTTGCCTAACAAGCTTATGAGTTTCAGGATTTCTATAGGACCATCTAATATACCATTCTTTGGTTAAAGCGTTTTTCCGCTTTTCTTCTGATACAGAATGCCAATCCGAAAGTTTTATTCCTCCAGTGTAAAAGCCAATTGTATATTTTTTTAGAGCTACCAAATAGTGTACGTTTAAGTGTACGTTTTTAATTTTGTCAAAAATTTTGTTCATAAAAAATGCGATTAATAAACTACTCTAAACCGCATTATCACTATCTATTTTAACAAATATGTTTTGTAGCGAGATCGAGAATTGAACTCGAGACCTCCGGGTTATGAATTGAAAAGCTATATTTTTATTAACCGTTTTACTAGGTTTATAGCATATAAAAACGCCCCTTTTAGTTATAAATAGTGTACGAAATAGTGTACGTTTTAATTGTTTTTAATTGTTTATAATTGATGTATTACAACAAATATAAATAATTAAATAAGAAAATAAGAAAATAAAAACATTTGTTTATTTGCGTATGATGAAAATTAAAAATACATTTGAAATATAATTGCTATATACTACAAAAAATATTTATTGAATGTGAAAAGTACGGTAAAACCGTAATAATATTATTTTAGTAATAACTATAATTGCTAACTATAAGGATGTTATTTTTTTAAAAGTTGGGAACAGATCTCTTAAATTAATACGATTCCTATAAGCATTTTTTAATTTTAAAAAAGTAGATAATCTAAGTTCTGAATCTTGTTCTTGTTTACGAAGTTTTGCAACGGTATGTTTGTTTAGACCTGAATCTTTAACAACATTTTCAATTGTTAGATGATTTGTTTTCATCCATTTGGCAAAATTAGTCATAGTTTAGAATCATTATAAATTAGCCTATATAGTAGGTAAGTGTTTGTAAATTTTTTATATTTACAAAGTTAATAAAATTGTTAATTAAACCTAAAAAAATGACGTTCATATAAAATTTATAAATTATATCTTAATGCTTATATTAATTAATTTTAAATTAGAGTATTATGAAAAGAATTTTAGCAATTTTGATGTTGTCTTTTTTAGTTGGTTTTGCATTGCAAAGCTGTGTAGATAAAACAGATGAAGAATTTCAATTACAAAAAAGTGCTGGTACCGAAATCACTCCGCCAGAGATTATTGTTCCTTCAGGAGGATAAATCGCAATACATTAAACATTTAATTCAATCGGCAGTAATTATACTTTTAATAGTATTACTGCCTTTTGTTTTTTATAGTTATGAGTATTTTCCAAGAATTAAATTATTTGAAACAAAATATTTTACTTATAACAGTCATTATTTTAAAAGCATTTATGTTTTAGCATGGACATTATCTGGTAAAATTGTACCACTTTTAATATTAATACTATGGTATGTTACTAATAAACATTGGTGGAGAATAGCTTTGTTTGTTCCAATAACAATGTATTTATATCAAATAATTATTCTTATGAATGCTGATGTTTACGAAAAAGATAGTGTTGAAAAATATTGGTTAATACCAATAGTAGTTATAGTGCTATATTTTTTATATGAAATTAGAAATAAAATTAAAAATACAGCTCTAATGTTAGATCTAAAAGATAAAATGGATGATGCTATTAAAGATGCTGAAACAAAAAAATAATCCCAAATAATATATAAATGTGCGAAAAAGTAAGAAAACTGTATGATATTTTTAAAAGTATAAAAAATAAAGAAAAAATACTTTCAAAAGAACAATATTTAATCGAGATGAAGGCTTTTAAAAGGCAATGGATAGTTGTTGCAATGGATTTAGATTCATGTAGCGAAGAGCTTAATAAGGTTGGTAGTGAAATGATGTTAGTAATCGGTTTAAATTAATAAATATAAGAGCAAGTGAATTGAGAAATAATTAAAACCCTTCAATTTCAACGCTGTTTTTGGTATTAAAAACAGCGTTTTCAAATCCAAAAACCCAATTAGCATTTACATTATAGATATTGCATATTTTTTTAATATGAGATACCGTAAAATGATTGTCTCCTTTTTTTATTTTTGACACTGTTTGATTTAAAATTTCAATTTCAGTACAAAACTCTTTAGTAGAGTTAATTTTTTTTTGAAAAATTAACAGGTCAATAAGTCTTAAGATTCTTTTATCCGTAGAATACATATTAAACTAAAAATTCATTTAATAAAAATCTACTAAATCATAGTCTTTGTCTGTAACAACCGTTTTAGTCTCTAATACTAAAGCGTTAAACTTATTTGTTGCCCTATACGTATATTTATAAGTCATTTCATTCGTATTTGATAATGCAATTTTAGTTGCATTCAATTCGTCATTTAAGGCTGTTATATTCCCTTCTCCTGTAGTATTTTTTAGAAGTTTATAAATATCATTTAATCGCGTATTTATATTATGTCTTTTAAGTGTATCTATTTTAAAACCTACAAATTGATAACTATTAGGATTGTGTAAAGTTTTTAATAAATATTTTTCAGCTTTAACCTTTAATTTTTGCTCTGTAGATAATTGTTTTGAATTACAACTTACCAATGCTATAACAATTATAATTAGTATTTTTTTCATAGTATCTATTAAATAAGGTTTAATTTATTTTTTAATATCATCATCAATTAAAGATGCTAAACCAATTTTTACAAAATCTACATCGCATTTCATTTTATCAATGGTAGTAATAATATAGTCTAATTTGTCTTCAATGGTTTTTGGTTTCCTTAATTTGTATTTAGAAGATTCTTCTTCTATAAGTTTTATATTAAAGTTAGAAAAGTTTGATTTTGTTTGGTCCAATTTTAAATCAGCAGCAATTTTTCTAATTTGAATCAAATTAAGCGTATAGTTTTTAAATGCTTTTTTAATACCAGTATCTGAATAACCAATAGGTTCACCCAACTTCTTATAAGAAAGGCGGTTAAGTATCTTTTGTTCCTCAAGCCATTCGTGAGCTTCAATAATCATAGGTTCAATAATTTTACTCAAAACTAAATATTTTAAAATTAACAACCTACTATATAGGTTAATTTAAAATCATTATAAATAACAAACAAAATGAACATTAATTAGGTTTAAAGTTTGTATAGTTCGATTAGTTTGCTATATTTGTGATGTGATACAACAAATATAAACTAAATTTTTGAAAATAATGATTTATTTAAAACCTGAAATTAAGCTTCCAGCATTGCCAATAATTAATATATGGTTACAAAAAGAGTATGATAAACTACAAACTAAGGAAGATATAATTGAGTTTGTTTTTAGGAAATTAAATGAAATAGAAAGCACAACAAATACTGCAAGAATTAAAGCAATACAAGTTTTAATATATCCACTTTATTCAATTATCACAAACAAATCATTTGATAGTAAAATAACAATATAATGACAAAAATAGACAACATAAAAAGTTTACATAGTAAAATTGAGGATAAAAAAGACCTAATAGAAAAGGTATCTCAAGAATTCAATGTAACAACTTCAACGGTAAGAACTGGATGGTTTTCACGATTTGAAATACCAAGTTCATATAAAGTGCAAGAAAACTTAATTGCTTTTATGCAAAAATATATTGCTAACCAAAATAAAGTTGTTGCAGAATAATGATTGCCGAAACTGTATATCCAATTGTATTGGCTCTTCCAAAAGAAGAACAATTTAAGATTTTAAAAAAGCTTAAAAAGGATTTACAAGGCATTAAAAAACCGATTAAAAAAAAACAATTAGTAACAAACGATCAGGCACGAAATTACCTTTTAAAAATATTATTAAAATGAAAAATTATATCACTAAATCAATCTTAATTATGGCGTTAGCACCAACTGCAGCTATATATTTAATTAGAACTATTGAAATTTCAATACCTCTTTTTATAATTATTTTATTAGCAAATATATTAACCATTTTAATTGTTGGCTATGATTTAAAAATTAAAATAAATAATCACTATAAATTTAATTTTAAAAAACAGAAACATTAGTAAGAAAAATAGGGTAGTTCAGTAATTAGAGAGGGGTTACTAATTACTTTCAATCTTTTTGAAGCTGCCCTATTTAAAATAAAAAACCAACGGTTTCAGCCGTTGGTAAATTAAACCGAAGTATAATTTAATAATTGAGTTCAAATATAATGATAATTATATAATAGAAAACAATTTAAACCACATTAAAAACTTGTAAATATGGAAAATTCAATTGCCATCAAACAAATCAACCTAGTAAACTTTAAAGGGTTGAGAAATCAAACAATCAATTTCAATCACATCACTAATATATTTGGTGATAATGGTATTGGTAAAACTACAATATTTGACGCCTTTACATGGTTGCTTTTTGGCAAAGACAGTACTGATAGAACTAACTTCGAAATTAAAACATTAGACAAAAACAACAATGTAATTCCTAAAATAGAACATGAAGTTTCAGGAATTATAAATATAAATGGTGAAGAAATTTCAGTAAAAAAAATACTTAAAGAAAAATGGGTAAAGAAAAGAGGTTCATTAGATGCTGAATTCTCAGGAAATGAAACGCTTTACTTTTGGAATGATGTTCCAAAAACACAAAGAGAATACCAAGAAAAGATAGCAGAATTATTAGATGAATCTGTATTTAAGATGATTACCAATCCTTTAGCATTTAACTTACTAAAATGGAAAGACAGAAGAAATGTTTTAATAGACATTGTAGGCAATGTATCAAATGAAGTTATTGCTGGAACTAATGATGAATTCAAAAATCTATTAGAAAAATTAACGAATAAGTCATTGGATGATTACAAAAAACAAATGGCTTCCCAACGAAAAAAAATTAATGATTCTTTAAAATCAATTCCAACTAGAATTGATGAGGTTTCAAGAAATACTCAAGCAGCATTAGATTTCACTAAACTTAAAAATGACAAAGCAGTATCAGATAAAGAATTAGAATCCATACAGTCTCAGATTGACGATAAAACTAAAGCTTTTGATAAAATTTTAGAAGCAAGAAATATAGCTTCTAGTGAAATATTTGAACTAAAATCAAAACTTCAAAATATTGAGTTTGAAACCAAACAATCTATTGGAAACTCAATTAAAATAGATGCATCTGGCCTAGATGATTTGAATAGAGGTTTAACCAATAAAGAGAATGAATTAAAATCATATGAGAATGGTTTAAATTCATTGAATTTAGAACTTAAAGCACTAGAGAATAAGGTCGTTTCATTTAAAAATAAAATTATAAATAAGAGATCTGATTGGGAAACTGAAAATGCAAAAGAATTAAATTTTGATGATAGTAAATTTGCATGTCCTACTTGTAAAAGAGATTTTGAAGCTTCAGATGTTGAAACTAAAAAAGCAGAATTAATACAAGAATTTGATATTAACAAAAACAACGCCTTAAATACAATAAATAAAGAGGGTAAACTATTAACTGAACAAAAAGAAGCTGCAGAAAAAGAAATTTTAGGGCTTAAAGAGCGTATTTCTAATGGTGATAATTCTATAAAAAGTGTCATCTTAGAAATTGAAAATATCAAATCTAAAATAGAACATTGTAAAAATACAGGTGATGCTGAAGAAGTTAAAGATCCTTCTGAATTATTAAAAACAGCATTACGAAATAATGCGGAATATCAACAAATTATAAAGGACACTTCAGTAAAAGAGAATGATTTAAAAGAAGCTCCTATTGTTGATGTTGAAGAATTAAAATTAAAAAAGTTAGCGGTAACTTCTAAAATCTCTGAGATTAATTCACAATTGTTAATTGAGGTTCAAATTGCTAACTCTAATAAAAGAGTTAAAGAATTAGAAGATCAAGAATCTGATTTAGCTCAACAGTTATCTGATATTGAAAGAGAGCAATTTACAATTGAAAACTTCATTAAAAAGAAAGTATATACGCTTGAATCATTAATTAATGACAAATTCCATTTTGTAAAATTCAAGTTATTTGAAACTCAAGTAAACGGAGCCCAGATAGAGTGCTGTCACGCTTTAATTGATGGAGTACCTTTTTCAGATGCAAATACTGCTTCAAAAATAAACGCTGGGTTAGACATCATTAACACCCTTTGCGAATATTATAAAATAACAGCGCCAATATTTATTGATAACCGGGAAAGCATTGTAAACATTATTGACTGCAATTCTCAAATTGTCAATTTAATTGTTTCAAAACCAGATAAAACCTTAAGAGTAGCGTAAAAAATTAATAATAAATAAATAATTGAAAAATGACAACAAATTCAAAAGAATTAGCAGTTCAAAAACTAACATATAGTGAGAGATTCACAAATATGGTAATACAAGAATTTTCATCTAATGCAGGTGAAGTTGCACTAACAAGTTTTCAGAAAAAGCTATGCCAAAATTTCTTCATCGTACTAGATTCAACATTGAAAGATGCTGAGGCAAAAAGATTGAAAAAATCTGAACAATATAGAGATGCTTTAGCATACACTTGGGAAAATGTGAATATGCAAAAATTAGCAGTAAATGTAATTGCTTATTCAAGTGTTGGTTTAGATCCAATGCAACCAAATCACATTAATCTAATTCCCTATAAAAACTCAGCAACTAATAAATATGATTTTGGGTTTATCATAGGATATAAAGGTACAGAGTTAAAAGCAGTTAAATATGGTTTGGATGTACCAAGCTCTGTAACTGTTGAGTTGGTGAGAAAAAACGACAAATTTAAAGAACATAAAAAGGATGCAAATAATAAATTTGAAAGCTATGTTTTTGAAATTGCAGACAGTTTTGACAGAGGTGAAATAGTCGGTGGCTTCTACTTTCATAATTTCTCTGAATCACCAGAAAAAAATAAGATTAAAACATACACGTTAGCAGATCTTAAAAAAAGAAAACCAAAAAATGCTTCTGCAGAATTTTGGGGAGGTGAAAAGGATGAATGGAAAAACGGTCAAAGAACAGGTCAAAAAATAAAAATAGAGGGTTGGGAAGAAGAAATGCTTTATAAAACGGTGTATAGAGCGGCTTACAATGCAATTACAATTGATAGCCAAAAAATTGACGAAAATTACTTAGCAATTATTGAAAAGGAACGTGATTTCAATGATGATAAAGTTCAAACAGAAATTAAAGAAAATGCCAATAAAGAGCTGTTAGATATTGATGCGGAAGATGTAACTGAAGTTAAAGAATTAGCACAGGAATCTACAGATATAAATGGTGGTGAAAAAAAAGCTAATCAACTAGGTTTTTAAAATGAATTTAAAAGTAATAGGCACAGGTAGTAAAGGTAACTGTTATATTCTTGAGAATGACAGTGAAGCTCTAATTATTGAAGCTGGAGTTAACATTAAAGCTATTAAGCAAGCTTTAAACTTCAATGTAAATAAGGTTGTTGGTTGTATAGTTTCTCATGAACATATGGACCACGCCAAGAGCATTAATGAGTTATTGAAAACAGGAATTAGTACATATGCATCAAAAGGAACATTTAGTTCTTTAAATATTGAGAATCACAGAGCAATTCCAATCGAAAATAAAAGGTTAGTAAACATTGGTAAATTTAAAGTGATGCCTTTTGATGTGCAACATGATGCTGCAGAGCCGTTTGGTTTTATTATCAAACATAGTGAATGTGGCAACATTCTTTTTCTTACAGATACTTTTTACTGTGCCTACACTTTTAACAACTTAAACAATATTTTAATTGAAACTAATTATTCTAAAAAAATAATTGATGCAAAAGTGAAAGCTGGTGCGTCTCCAGAATTTTTAAGAAACAGAATTATAAAATCTCATATGAGTTTAGAAAACTGTTTAAAAATGTTGAAGGCAAACGATTTATCAAAAGTAAATAATATTGTTTTAATCCATTTATCAGATAGTAATAGCAATGAGGTTGAATTTAAAGATACAGTTGAGCTAGCTACTAACAAAACAGTAACTGTAGCCAATAATGGCATAAGTATAAATTTTAATAAAACACCTTTTTAAAACATAAATAACTATGTCAAATTTTAGCACAAAATTAAATTTAGCAGTACTAAAACACTCAAGAAGAATTATTAAAGGACAATCAGGAGATTTAGACTGTATTATTATCCCTATTGATGCAAATAACCTTTACAAAGGAGAAAAAGGATTGTATTTGGACTTGTATCACATACAATTAAAAAATCCAGCTGAAGGTCAAAGCAATACGCATTTAGTAAAGCAAAATTTACCTAAAGAATTGTATGAAACAATGAGTGAAGAAGAAAAAAGAGCTATGCCAATTTTAGGAAGTTCAACAGTATGGATTTCTAAAAGTAATGAAGCTGAATTAGCAGAACCATCTGGTGAGGATGATGATTTACCTTTTTAAACTGAATTAAAATATCCTGGTAGTGTAGAGGTTAACTACCGTCTTTTTCATAGCAATTTTCCACCCTCTTTTATGAGGAGAGGGTGGTTTTTTAAACGAAACACAAATGAAAGACATTATAAAATTATTGAATGAGTACCAAAAAAATACTGATGACTTAGTGAAGCTGGAGGTATTTTGCGATTACAGTGGAAGACTTACAAATGTTGAAAATGATACAGCTGTTTTCGATTTTGAAAATAAAGATGAATTGGTAAAAAAATTAAGTATTAAATGATTTACAATCCAACAAAAGAAATTGATGTTCAAAATGCAACCACTCGTTTAAAGTGGTTAATAGAGAATAAAAAGTTGTTTGAGCTTACTCAAAAGCGTGAAAAACGCTCTGTTTCTCAAAACAATTACCTACATCTTATTCTTTCATGGTTTGGATTACAAACAGGATATACACTACAAGAAGTTAAACAAGAAATATTTAAAAAATCTGTGAATTCAGATTTATTTTATGAAGGAGAAAAGGAAGGGATAGTAACCATACAAAAATGGTTAAGTAGTGCAGATTTAAACACTAAAGAAATGACTTTGGCTATTGATAGATTTAGAGATTTTTCAAGCCAAAAAGCTGGAATATACTTGCCAGAACCTAAAGATTTGTCAATGCTACAAGACATTGAAATAGAATTAAGTAAACAATCATCAAAACAATATTTATGAGCATACAATTAGGACTATTCGATTCATTAAATGTAAATCATGTTGATAAATTCAATGCATATCATGAAAAATATCCAACGGTTTATCAAAAATTTAAAAAACTAGCATTTGAAGCAAAAAAAATAGGGCACACACATTTTTCTGCACGTGGTTTATTCCAAGTAATGCGTTACAAAATGGGAGGAAACTTAAAATATGATGGATTTAAATACAACAACAATTACACCCCTTTTTATGTAAGATTGTTTGAAAATGAACATCCAGATTTTGTAGGTTTTTTTGAAAAACGAAAATCTAAAAGTGACACACTAATAAAAGCTGAAGTATAACATAAAATTAAAATTAACAATGGGAATAGTAACAGGAAGAATCAAAAAAATAGAAAATCTATCTCAAGGAGTTCATTTAAAAAACAGAGTAACTGTAAAAACTATTGAAGGTGGCTTAGTATTTATTGAATTTAGAGGAGCTATGAAAAAAGTAAGTGATAGTTACAAACCAAATGATGATGTAATTATTGAGCACTCATACGATGGTAAAACTTCACAAAGAACAGGGGCAGCATTTAACAACCTTCCAGGAACATCTATAAAAAAAATTAACTAATAATTCATTTAAAATGTCAGAATCAATAATTACAATTAAATCAGGAACAATTCTAAACAGAATGTTTCTTAAGTATTCTTTTGAAGAAAAAAAAGAATCAAAAAACGACAAAGGAAATTTAAATTCAGACTCTCCAATGCACGAAGATTGTCAGAGAGCCTACCACAATCTTATACCACACTTAATGCTATTATGCGAACAGGAATTGGTTAATGATACAATTATAAAAGCAATTAATAATGGTGTTAATGATTTAGATGATGAAGAATCGTATTTCAAAGATTATCGTGTTTTAGATTTTAAAATATCAGGAACAGCAAATTCTGAAGGAGTTGTAATATCAGGTCATAGATATTTGTCTACAGGTAAGCACATTTCACTTAGCACTCCATTTATTCGATGGGATGATGAAGATTATAAATTCATTTCTCAATTTACAGAAGCTATCGAAGCAGTTAGAGAAGAGGTGTATCAATATCACGAAGGAAAACACGCTCCATTACCTAAACAAGAGTCTTTTGACTTTGATGAAGATATGGATGAAACCAAAGATTTTAAAGGAAAAGTTAAAAAAATGGTAACTGATTTAAAAGATGATGGAATTACAATTGAAGTAAGTGCATCTAGTAAAGCAGCTGCTGAGTGATGATGGGTAAAAAGTACAGATTAATGTGTTGTTTTTTGGACCAAAATGGATTTGTGCTTTTTATAAACAGAATTCATTCAAAAAGATTTGAGCTTCATAAAAATGGAGAAATCATAAAAGTTTATCGGCAACGTAGAAGTTGCAATTTAATAATTGAAAAACTATATAATTCACTAGTACATGGAAAAAATAATTGAAAACAAATTACAGATTTTAAAAATAGGTGAGGTAGTACTCTCTAAAACAAATCCAAGAAAATCAATAGATGAAAATGGATTAAAAGAATTAGCTAATAGTATTTCCCAAAAAGGAATATTACAACCAATTTTAGTACGTCCAAAAGGGAAAAAGTTCGAATTGGTATGTGGGGAACGTAGATACAAAGCTTCATTATTAGCTAATCAAAAAACAATACCAGCAAACATTAGGGAATTAACTAATGAGGAAGCTTTTGAAGTTCAAATAATAGAAAATTTAGAACGTAAAGATGTACATCCATTAGATGAATCTGATGCATTTAAAAAAATGTTATATAGTGGTAAATATACTATTGCTGACATTGCAGTAAAACTAGCAAAAACAGAAATATTTGTAACTGGAAGATTGAAATTAATTGATTTAATTAAGCCAATTAGAGAACATTTTAAAGCTGGTTATTTAGGAATAAGCCACGCAACATTAATTGCTAAATGTGATCCTGAAAAACAAGGCGAAATATTTGCAGATGCAAAACCTTGGAAAGAAGAAGATGAACCTGATTATGGAACTGTACAGAGCATAAAGGAATTTATTGAAGATGAATTAATTGATTTATCGGAAGTTCCATTTGATTTAGAAGATGATAAATTAATAAAAGGAACTTGTGCTTGTACTTCTTGCCCTAAACGTTCAAAAGCAAACCCAGTATTGTTTGCTGAGTTTCAAAGTGAAGATAGCTGCTTTGATGAAAAATGTTATAGTAACAAATTAGATATTCATACGCAAAATGAAGTAGCCAGGATAATTAATGAAAATCTACCAATACATATTATTGCAAATCACAAAAAACCTGATGATGTTATTTTAAATACCTGTAAAGAATTTAATGTTAATATATTAAAATGGTGGGATGATTACAGAAGCTCAGAAAGTAGCGGATTTGTGAAATCTAAAGGATTTTGCGTGTCAGGTTCTGATATTGGAAAGCACGAAGATATTTGGGTGAAAAAACAAACTAGTAAAACACCTGGAGTTAAAGACTCAGAGTCAGACAATAATGAATTAATTAAAGAGGATATATCTAAAATTGAAACTAGAGCAAAAAGAGCTTTAGAATTAGATGCTGAGAAAGTTTGGGCATCCATTAAAGAACTTGATGTATCTACTTTTAAAAATAATGATGCTAAGTTGTCTAATAATGAAAAGGTAGCATTAATTGTTGCTTTACATTCAGAATGCGACCAACTTTACAATGAATTAGAATTTGTAAAAGATTTAACAATCAACAAAATTTTTACTGAAGCAGTACCAGATCAATTGGTAAATCTAACAATAAGACATTTTATAAGTCACAAATTAAATGTGAATTATGGTTCTCATGAAACAAATGAAAATGCAGCAGCTTATAAACAAGTTTTAGAAGAATATTACTTAAAAGATATAGAAACTATTGAGGCTTCTCAAAAAGAAATAGCAAATAAACGTATAGAGCGATCTACCCAAAGAATTAATGTATTAAAAGCTCAAATTCAGGTTGTGGATGCTAAAGAAATGAAAGGTAAAAGTAAGAAAACTTCAAAAGTTTCTAAATAATTATGCAAATTATTCAACACCCTAAAGAATTTCATATCCGCATACCTTTTAATAATTGGCGTGTTAGAAATTTAATGGCAGTAAAATCATTGTCAAGCAGAAGATTTGACCCGGTTAAAAAACTATGGATTGCACCAATAAACGTTTCTTCTGAAGTTTTTGAATTGGTTAAAACTCACAGAGCTGAATTGCTAGTAATGGACAATCAACCATCTATTGTAATTGATGACCTTCCAGAATTACCAAGTTTAGATTTTGAGGTACCATTGCATCATCCTGATGGATATGGATTTAGACCATACCAAGATAAAGGAGTGGCCAGAGGATTAATTTTAAAAAGATTTATTAATGGTGACGAGCAAGGCCTTGGTAAAACATTACAATCAATTGCAACTTTACATGGAGCTGATATGCAAGGTAAAAAAACATTTCCATGTTTGGTTATCTGTCCATCATCAACAAAAATAAACTGGCAACGAGAATGGTTACAATGGGCAGGTAGAAAGGCAATTATATTAGATAATAAAAATAAAAGTACCTGGCACAGATTTTATGAAATGGATATGGCTGATGTTTTTATTACCAATTACGAAAGCTTAAAAAAGTTCTTTGTTGATTATATGCCGCCAAAAGGAAGAATGCGTAATTCAATGGAAATAAAATTGAATGAAAGAGCAAGCCTATTTAAATCTGTTATTATAGACGAATCTCATAGATGTAAGGACACTAAAACTCAGCAAACAAAATTTGCTTTAAGAATTGCTCAAGGTAAAGAATGGAGAATATTACTTACTGGTACGCCAGTTGTAAACAAACCAATTGATTTATTTCCTCAATTAGCAATAATGGGAAGATTAAAAGAATTTGGAGGATCTAAAGGATTTAAAATGAGATATTGCGAAGGTGGATATGGAGCTTCTAATTTAAAAGAACTTAATTTTTTACTAAATAAAAATTGTTTTTTTAGAAGAGAAAAAAAAGATGTAGCAAAAGATCTTCCAGACAAACAACGTCAAACAATATTATGCGACATCACTACTAGAGCAGAATATAATAAAGCTAAAAATCAGTTTGTAAAATATTTGGAAGACCAAGGATGGGATGATAAAGAAATTGCAAAAAAACTAAGAGGTGAAATAATGGTAAAAATGGGCGAATTAAAACGCATTTCAGCATTAGGAAAATTAGCCGAAGTAAAGGAATTTGTAAATGAAGTTTTAGACTCAGGAGAAAAACTAATAATATTTTGCAGCTTACATGCAATTGTTGATGCTGTGTTAAAAGAATTTCCTAATTCAGTAACTGTTACAGGTAGAGATTCAATGGAACAGAAGCAACAAAATATAGATGCCTTTCAAAACAACTCTGAAGTAAAATTAATTGTTTGCAATATTAAAGCTGCAGGAGTTGGCATTACGCTAACAGCTAGTTCCAGGGTGGCTTTTATTGAATATCCGTGGACATATGCAGATTGTGTACAATGTGAGGACAGAGCTCATCGTATAGGGCAAAAAAACAATGTGATGTGCACCTATTTCTTAGGTCAAAAAACAATAGATGAAAAATTATTTAAAATGATACAAGCCAAAGCAGAAACAGCTAATACTATTACTGGAGCAACTGACGAAATGAAAACAGATTTTATTGATAATGTAATGGATTTATTTAAAAATTAATAACAATGAATGAATTTGAAAAATTAGTATTTAATATGAGAAATGCTCAACGAGAATATTTTAAAACAAGGTATCCTAGTTGGCTAACCAGATCAAAAGAATTAGAAGTTAAAGTAGATGAATACTTAAACGATATTAATCAACCTAAAATAAATATTTAGAATGGCTAGACCTGAGAAAAATACCGTTGATTATTTTCCTAAATGGAATCCTAATTGGAAATTATTAGAAATATTAAATGATTCGAAAGATAGAAAAATAGCTTTTAAAAAGTTTAGAAATTCAAGTTCTTCATTTATTAAAAAAATTGAAGTTAGAAGTTACATTTTAAATAAATACAATCATAAATGTAATGAATGTAATAGTATATTTAATTTAGAAATTGATCATATAATTTCAGTATTACAATGTTTTAAAACATATTGTTTTGAGTATTGCAATACTGAGAAAAACTTGCAGGTATTATGTAAGAAATGCAACTCCAAAAAACAACCAATACAATGAGCAAAGAATTACCATATTATCAATTTGAAGTTGCTGAATATTTAGTAGGAGATATAATGATTTGTTCATTAGAAGCACAAGGTTTGTTTTCTATAATTAAATGTATTTATTGGCAAAAAGACTGTAAATTAACTACGGTTCAACTATTAAAAAGGTATAACAAAAAAGAGCTTTTAAATGAATTAATTGAAGAAGGATGTTTGAAAGTTGATGAAGATGGAAATATTACAATTTCATTTTTATTAGAGCAATATAAACTCCTTTCTGAACGAAAAGAAAAACTATCAAAAGCAGGTAGAAAAGGAGGTTTAAATAAAGCATCGCTTAAGCCACCCTTAAAAAAAAGAAAAGCCACCCTTAAGCATATAGAAGAGAAGAAAGAAGAAGAAAATAGAATAGAAGAAATAAAAGAAAAGTTAAATGCCAGAAAATTAAAATTTTCTTCCACACTCGAACCTTTTTTTGAAATATATGGAAAAGAACTTTTAAATGAATTTTATAAATACTGGACAGAATCAAATAAATCGCAAACAAAATTTAGACAAGAATTAGAAAGAACGTGGGATATAAAAAGAAGATTAGAAACTTGGTCTAAAAATGATAAAAATTTTAGCAAAAAAAATATTAATACAGCACCTAAAAGAAATAAAAGTGTTGCAGAAAGATTATCTAAATATGACTAATAATAACATTAAAAATATGGAAGAAGCTATCTTAAATTTTAAGATTGATGTTAAAAAAAAGCCTGAAAAAAATTTGGTTAAAAAAAAGATACTTAGAGAGTTGTTTATTAAATATGCTGGGGATGATTATGTATACAATGAATCTAATAAAAATGTGATTAGCACCATTGTAAAATATTTTATGGGTGATAAGAATTTTAATAGTGATAATGTAGTTAAAAATGAAGCTAGTTTAGATAAAGGATTATTGCTTTTTGGACCTAATGGAGTTGGTAAATCTTACTTATTTGAGATATTACATAAAGTAGGAATTCATTTATCGAAGTTTGGATATATGCAATTGTGGTTTCAAAAAATAAGTGCAAAGCCTTTTGTTATTAATTATATGCAGGAAGTTAAAAACCCTAATTCAAATTTTTATTTAGAAAAATATTACAAAGGAAAATTATATATAGGAGATCTAGGATTAGAAGAAAAATCATTTGGCAGAACTGAATTAATTGGTGATTTATTCTTTGAAAGAAACAGACGAAAATTAAAAACTTACGTAACCACAAACTTAACTCCAACTGAAATTAACGAAAGGTATGGAGATGCTATTGGAGATCGATTAACTGAAATGTTTAATATTATAAAATTAGGAGGCGAAAGTTTTAGATATGAAAATAGAGGATAATCAAATATTAACAGTATCAGATGTTGTAAGGTTTATAGCCTACGAAAAAGAATTAGGAATTTATATATTTTTAGAAGAAAATAGGTTGCCTTCTCATAAAATAAAATTATTAAGAGAGGAAAGGTTAAGAATTCAAAAAAAAATAAAAAGCCTATAAAACAATGCCTAAAACAATTTTAACACCTAAAATGGAAGTATATATAAAAGCAAATTACTTAATAAAAAGTGGATCTTCTATCTCTGAAAAATTAGGTGTTGGTAAAGGAGTTATATACAGATTTGAAAAGAAAAATAATTTAATAATACCTAATAATTTAAAAAAGAAATTTAGACTTGAAGCATTTTTGAAAGCAAAGTTAGGATCTACAACTTTCACTAAAGAAGAGGATGCTTTTATATTAAAAAACTATTTAAAAATGCCTGTTAAAACAATAGCAAATAAACTTGGTAGAAGCGGAAGAGGTATATATGGAGCTCTTGATAGAATGAATTTAATAATACCTCAAGAATTAGCTGATAAAAGAAAGAAAATAGGAATGTACAGAAAAGGTAGTGTTCCAGCAAATAAAGGTAAAAAACAGACAGAATATATGTCTTGTGAAGCCATTGAAAAAACTAAAGCTACTAGATTTAAAAAAGGACAAATACCTCATAATTCAATTGGAATTAATAATGGTGATATTCATATTAGGAAATATAGTAAAGGAAGAAATTATAAATGGATACGTATTAAATTAGGAAAATGGATGATGCTTCATGTGCACAACTGGGAACAAAAGTTTGGTCCAATTCCAAAAGGTTATATACTAAGATTTATTGATAATAATTCAATGAATTGTAATCCTGATAATATGGAGTTAATAACCAGAAAAGAACACATGGGAAAAAATACAATACATAGATACCCAACAGAAATTAAAGAAAACATTAGACTTATATCAAAAATAAAAAAACAAATAAATTAATAAAAAATGAGAAACAAGAGCATTAGTAAATTAGATGATATTATTGGAATAGAAAAAATATACGAACGTAAATTAATAACAATTAAAAGCTATAATAGTGTTGGAGAAGTAATTATTATTGTGACTAATGGCAGATCAATAACAATAAAAGAAAATGAAGTGGATTCTTTTATTTCTAAGTTAGAAGCTCCAGGTAATGCTAAACAAATTTTACCAGCCAAAATAAATCAGCAACATAAAATTATTATTAATGGGTATAATCCATCAGCTGAAAATGTAGCACTTAAAAAGTCATTAATGAATGTACTAGAAGAATTAAGTAAAACTACAACTGATGCTGAAATTAAGAAGGCCAGAGCCATTTGTGATGTTGCTAATACGATGGTAAATATTCAAAAGGCAGAAATTCAATTAATAAATACTATAAAAAAATAATAATGAGAATACGGTGTTAGACATAGTTAAATTATGATATACAATATTGAACATTTAAAAAATTTACTCGAAAATAATTTTGATTTATTACCAAAATCTTTAGGCGTTGAATTGGTAGATTTGGGATTTTTGAGATACGAAAAATTAACACCAGAAAACTATAATTATTGGTGGTATGAAGTTGATAATATTAAACAAATTAATAAAAACACATTTACTTATTCTTGGAATGATATGGTTTTAACCAGAAAAGCAAATCTTCTAATAAAATTTATAGATTATCACGAAAATGATGAAAGTATGTACAATTTAATAACACCTATTTTAAATATTGAATTTGCTAAAAATGATGGGTTTGATATAAAAACAGGGAAATTAGAATTATTGAGGGTGATAGATTTTTATTACGGACACAAATTAAAAAAGAACCGACAATTGGAATTAGGGTGTAGTAAAGGGTTGCTTTTCGCAACTGTTTACGATAATTAGATGAAAATATTAAAATTATCTGAAAATATTTCCGTTTTTATGATTGTTTATCGGAACTAATTCCGATATTTGTAAAGTAGAAAGGAATTAACCACTACATTAAATTAAAACATTATGAACACACTTACAATTACAGCAGCTAAAAAACTTATTGGTAAAACAATTAAATGGGTTGGTACTATTTACGAAGGTAATGAAGGATATTTTGGAATGGGTGCTGATGGTGGAATAGCAAAAATTACAGAAGTAGATGCTCAATCAAGAAATCCAATTACAGCAGATAAAATTAAAGGTGCGGATATGAAATATATATTTAATGAATGGGGTGCAGGAAAGAACATTGAAAAGCCCCTTTGTTATTCTGATGGAGATAGATATGTGTCTTTTGAAATCATAAAGTAATTACTAAATGCTATTCGGTGAGATTGGAGTCGTTTTACTCCATCTCGCTAAAATGTTACAAAGCTGTAGCATTCGATGGTAGTGAAGCTTTAATACCTGCTTCGCAATATTTCGGACAGGATTATGATGTTTCAAAAAGTAAAGCCTATTGGATTACGGAATGGATTCTTAAAAAAAAAGAACTTCAATATTCTAGTAAAAAATGGACTAACTTTTCTAAAGAAGGAAAAAATATAGGTCAAATAGAGTTTACGCACCACAAACCTAAAAAATTAGATAAATCAAATATTAAACACGATGATTCCCTTACTAGACCAACAAATAAAGGTTAAAACCAAGCTTGAAAAAGTAAAAGTTGGAGCGTTCTTTATGGAAGCAGGAACTGCAAAAACAAGACCTGCTTTAGAATTATCTAATGAAATAAATCCAGATGTTATAGTGTGGGTTACACCGTTTCAAACTAAAGATAATTTAAGAGAAGAGCTAAATAAGTGGAAAGGAAATGATGTGCTCATCTACGGAATTGAAAGTATACAAAATAGCGATAGACTCTATCTAAAAGTGTATGATATTTTATCTACTGCGACAAAACCTGTATTAATTATAGATGAAAGCCTAAAGATTAAAAACAGCAACGCTAAACGTACCAAAAGATTATTAGCATTAAGTAATTTATGTGAATATAAATTTATTTTAAACGGTACTCCTTTAAGTAGAAATCTACTTGATTTATGGAGTCAGTTAGAATTTCTTTCTCCTTCGATTTTACAAATGAGTGAAACACAATTCAAAAACAATTTTTGTGAATATAAAACACTTACTATTCGTAAACCTGGTACTTATAAAGCGAGGACTAAAGAATGGATTGTTAAATATCATAATCTTGATTATTTATATAAATTAATAGAGCCTTATGTTTTTGAATGTGATTTAAAACTAGATGTAAATAAGCAATATATTAATATCAATTTTAATTTACAGGAAGAAGAAAAAACAGAACATGAACGTATTATTGATAAAGTTTTAGATAATGATTGGCTAATGGCTAAACCAAATTTCTTTTTGGAGTTGACCCAAAAACTGCAAAACAACTATTCAAGAAGTGAAGAGAAGTTTGAATATGTAAAAGAAATTATTAAAAACAATGATGCTTCCAAAATACTTATATATGCAAAGTATGTTGAAACACAAGAAACTCTTAAAGATAGATTTCCATTAGTTACCGTATTAAGTTACCAAAAACATAGTTATGGCCTTAATCTCCAACAATACAACCGCACTATTTTCTTTGATAAAATTTGGGATTACGCTTTGCGCGAGCAAGCTGAACGTAGAACTTATAGAACCTTACAAAATGAAGATTGTATTTATTATGATCTTACTGGTAATGTAGGTCTTGAAGATATGATTGATAAAAACATAGCTGGCAAAGCAGATTTACTAAGAGAATTTAAAAAATTAAGTTTAGAAGAATTTAAAAAACAAGTGAAATGAATGTGTATCAATTAGCTAATAAGCGCATAGAATTACTTTTTAAAGAATTCGACAATATTTTAATTGCTTTCTCTGGAGGAAAAGATAGTGGAGTTATGCTTAATTTAGTAGTTGACTATATGCGTAAAAATAACATCACAAAAAAAATAGGTGTATTTCATTTAGATTATGAAGCGCAGTACCAACAAACAACCGATTATACCAATGATGTTTTAGAATCTAACAAAGATATATTTGAAGCGTATAGAGTTTGTTTACCTGTAAAAGTAACTACATGTACATCTATGCATCAATCTTATTGGTTTCCTTGGCAGAAAGCAAAACAAGATATTTGGGTAAGACCACTACCAGAACATTGTATAAATGAAATGAATCATCAATTTGATTTTTGGAAGTCTGGAATGAGCGATTACGAATTTCAAGAAAAGTTTAGTATTTGGTATCATAAAAAAATGAATGCAAAACGAACAGTTTGTTTAGTTGGTATTAGAACTCAAGAAAGTTTGCATCGTTGGCGCGCCATTCACTCAGAAAAAAATTATAAAAATTACAACGGTATTAAATGGACTAAAACAATTTCTAAAGATGTATATAATGGGTATCCAGTTTACGATTGGTTAACTACTGATGTTTGGATTGCTAATAGTAAATTTAATTGGTCCTATAATAAATTGTACGATTTATATTACCAAGCAGGTTTAGGAATTGAGCAAATGCGTGTTGCTAGTCCGTTTATTTCAACTGCACAAGAATCTTTGAAACTCTATAAAGTTATAGATCCTAATAATTGGGCTAAAATGGTAGGGCGTGTAAACGGTGTTAATTTTACAGGTTTATACGGAGGAACTACCGCAATGGGTTGGCAAACAATTAAATTACCGCCAAAACACACATGGGAAAGTTATATGTATTTTTTACTTTCAACATTACCAAAAAAATCAAAAGAAAATTACCTTTCAAAATTAGAAACTTCTATTAAGTTTTGGAGAGAAAAAGGCGGAGTACTTTCAAACGGGATCATTGCAAAATTAAAAGCATCTGGGGTGAAATTTAAAGTAGGCAAGCCTTCTAATTATAAAACTAAAAAACTCCCAGTTAAAATGAACTATTTAGATGATATTGATATTTCAGAAGCTAAAGAAATACCAACATTTAAAAGAATGTGTATTTGTATAATGAAAAATGACCATTTATGTAAGTATATGGGTTTTACACTTACCAAAAATGAAATGCAAAGAAGAAAAAATGTGATTACTAAATATAAAAGTCTATTATGAAAAGTCCAGTTTACAACGTACAGGCAATACCGATAGAAAATATTCAAGCAAACAGTTATAATCCAAATGCGGTTGCACCACCAGAAATGAAATTACTGTATCAATCCATTAAAGAAGATGGTTACACTATGCCAATAGTTTGTTACTATTTAGAAAAACAAGATAAATATGAAATTGTAGATGGCTTTCATCGGTATTCGATTATGAAAAATCATAAAGACATATTTAAACGTGAAAATGGATTGTTGCCAATTGTGGTAATTGAAAAAGACGAAAGTAATAGAATGGCCTCAACCATTCGTCATAACAGAGCAAGAGGAACCCATTCTATTGAATTAATGACAAATATTGTTTCAGAACTCACTAAAGCAGGTATGAGCGATGCTTGGATAATGAAAAACATAGGAATGGATGCAGATGAAATATTAAGATTAAAACAATTATCTGGAATAGCAGAATTATTTAAAGATAAAAACTTTTCAAAATCATGGGAATAATCGAAAAAAGAATTAAAGAAATTTATAGCAGCAAGGCTAACTTTTCAGAAACAATAGGAATTAATCCAAAAGATTACGCAAGCAAATTTAAGACTGTGAAAAATCAGATTGATTTTGTAAATGAGTTTTTAAACCACTTAAAGTTAAAAATTAGAATAGTTGAAATAAGCGATGACCTTAATAAAGCGGAGGCGGACAAAAAGTAAATGTGCCTTTTTTTAGGCTCTTTTACTTGTGCGGTTGCAAAAAGCGTTGGCAGGCATATTGTTGCTAACTGAAATTTGGTATGGTTAAGTGCGAATTAAGAAACTAAAATAAAATTATGGGAGATACATTTGAAGAATTATTACAAACAATAGAAAGAAATACTTTAGACAATAAAATTATAATTAATAACGTGAAATTATTTGTAAAAAGTTGGAGAAAAGAACGAGAGTTAGCATTAACTATACCAGTAGTTAACAACCGTTACCGAGTAACTAACATTAAGTTGGCGGATTTTGAAAGCGTTTCAATAGGAGATACTAAAACTAATAAAGTGCTATGTTATTTCGTTACAGAAAACGGGTTTAATGAAGCAATAGAAATGGCTAAGAAGATAACTAAGTTTCTTAATGGTTGTTAAACGGTTTGTATATGATTTTGTAGGCATAAACAGACCGAAACTTTAGATTAAACACCTACTTTAATAAACAGAATTAAACATTGAATTATGAGAACATACAACAAAGAATTAGAAATTATCGCAAGTGATATTTTAGACCAGAATGCAAGCGAAAACGGTGCTGAAAAACCAAATTATAGTAACAGGGATTTTATGAATACGTTACTTATTTTCCAAACTGCATTAATGGATAAAATGTATAATAATCAAGATTACGATAAAATGAATTTAAAAAACAGAAGCGAAATGGCAATTAAATGTGGTTTGGATTTACGCAAATTAATACATACATATACAGGATTAGACACTCATAAAATCGAGGACTTTCTGTAAATGTTTTATAACGGTATGTATAACAAATTTAAAGCGTATAAATAAACACAAAATATATAATTATGAAATGGATTAACGTAAATGAAAAGTTGCCAGAAGAAAACGAAACAGTTTGGGCAATAAATAAAGAAAAAGGATGGGTAATGTTAGGTTGCTTAGTATATGAAGATGGGTGGTTGTGGGCAGATAGTAACGGACTTATTTATGCCAAAAATGGAAATATTGTTGCAGAATGTGAATGTGATGATGATTACGATGTAACTCACTGGCAACCATTACCTAAGTTACCGAAGTAAGCGTATTTTTGTTATACTTTGTTGTATTGTAGTTTACGCAAAACAGAAAGCAAACAATAAGTAGGACAAATACATAAGTGCTGAAAAACAGTATTGTAAACATAGAAAGACAGCGTATATTACATTACAACGGGTTAGAATATGGAAAGTGCGGTTTTTACGCATTATTTTTCATATTAATTTTTAAGGTAAATTTAATAATATAAACATACAATTAGCTAAAAAGTTAGCATTTTTTATATGCATTGTTAGCAAATCAGTATTAGCAGTTGTTTACTAAAATTAATCAAACAACTTAAAACGCAATTTTATTTTTTAAGCGTTGGCAAAATTGCTTTGCAAAAGCAAAATAATATTTAATTATGAAAAATCCAATTAGCAAAACACTCATAAATCAAATAGATTTATCGGATGATAATAATGAAATTCAAATTACTCTTAAAAGATATGAGAAAGCACTTAAAGAGCTTGTTGAAATTCAAAATATTCTAAATAAACACGGATTCAATTTAGATCTAGATATAATTAATCGAAAGGATAAACCATTTTCTGACTGAACTTAACAAAAAGAGAGTTAAAATATGATTGTATTTCTGAAACATTTTCATTCTCATTTTTAATAAGTTCATTTGATTTCATTTCCAATTCGTCTAAAAATAATTCTTTTATTTTATTGAATTTTTTAACATTTTCGAGATGAATTTGAATTCCACCACTTTTGTTAAATACTGATTTGTATTTTTCAAGATGTTTATTTAAAATTCTTCTAACATCCCATTCTAAACCATACTTGTCACTTTCAATTTCTTTAAGTCTTTGGTACTCTTTTATTATATGAAGCTTAAATATAGGACTAATAGCAGAACCAAATTCAAAAGCGATATCTCTGTGTGCGTAAGTTCCTCCGTATCTTCCTTTTACTGAAAATATACCTTTAGCATTTGTAGATTCAACCCAATTAGAAACACTCATTGTGAAAGTTGGAAGTCCAGCTTCTTTTCTAAAGTGGTCGAATTCGACCACTTTAAAATCTTTATTGTATAAAGATTCCTAAGTGCCTAAAAACTCAATAGTTGATCTATTTCTAATCCAGTTCTTTATTACATCAGCAGCTCTACTGTCATCATCTTTACTTCCTGCCATATCTGTAAGAGAGATATAATCTTCCTCTTTTAGTGAAGTTATATTTATTGTAGTACCTTCAACAATAATACTGTTTCTTTTAGCCATCTATTATTTCTTTATTAGTTATAATGGTTCTAACCATTATTCAAAGATAAATTTTTTTAAAATTAATTCGGAGATTATTCCTATTATATTTAATTCCGCAAACAAACTAAAAAAAAGCGTGGGCAAAAAATAAAGATTATCAGTAAGAATGTTCAAATAAGAAACGTTTTTGAAGTATTGTTGGCAACTTAATAGTATATGAGTATTACGTATAAATAGCAGTATATTACCTTTTAAGTTAATAATTGTTAGTTAAGTAGTAATATGTTGCTAGTTAAAACAAAGTAAGTATTACTTATATACATAGTTAACTACTGTTTAATTTTTAATATCATAAAAATAATGGATTATAATATAGAATTTTTAGATACAATACAAGTTTCTGGGGAAACATGTCAACGTTATAAAGTAACACTAAACGGTGAAATAACCATAGTTACATTAGATAGTAAAGAGGAGTTTGAGCGACAGAAAAAATTATATAGTTTTTAACTACTATTATCTTTAATTCAAAAAATTGAACTATGTCTGAAACTATTAAAAATACTGAAAAACTTAAAACATTTATTGCTAATAAATTTGAAAAAGGAGAATTAGATAATGAGAGTTTAGTTCAACTTATTGAACTAAGTGGTATGTACTTAAATTTAAAAACAATTCCAGATTATGCAAATGATAATAACTTAAGTTATAACGGTGTTAAAAAATATAGAAATATTAAAACATTATTTAATACTAAATTTGTAATTGATAATCAATAAAAACTAAAATTAATTCACTATATTTTAGTCCGTTATAAATTCTTCAAAAGTCCTACAGATACCCTTTAGGCACGAGATTTCAACAAATATTTATTTACATTGGTTTTAATAGGGATAGATCCTGGAGTAAAAACTGGAATTGGCTATATAGATGGCGATAAATCATTCGCTAAAACTATGGCCATTCATAACGCTATAAACTTTATTGTAGGACTTTCTAATAAAGATGTTTCAGCTCATATTAGGGTTGAAGATGCTAGAAAAAGAAAGTGGTTTGGAAATAACTCTCAAGCCAAAAAGCAAGGAGCTGGTTCAGTTAAAAGAGATTGTAAAATTTGGGATAATTTCCTTACTCAAATTAACAAAAATTCAAATGGAGCAATAACATTTGAAATGATTCATCCAATTAGGGGTGCAACAAAAATTAATAAAGACTCATTTAAGAAAATAACAGGCATTAAAAGCGTTACTAGTGAACATGCTAGAGACGCTTATATGCTTATATATAAATTCAAAAAATTATGAAGCGTTTCGCTCAGCTATTAGTATTTACACTAATGTGTGTATTTACGGTGAGTTGTATGACAGCCACAACCACTGCTGAAAAATCAGAAACTAAAGATGTCGTCTTTCAAACAGATGATAATTTGGTAAGCGTTGTTATGAGTGTAAAAACACTCAAAATGAATGCTGGTATATCCAGCGAAAATAAATTTATAGGTTTTTTATCATACGATATTCCTATTGGAACTAACAATGTATGTATTGATAATCAATTATCACTTGCTTTTAACCAGGATATTGAACACTTAAATTATGAGGTAAACGATGTAGGTAAGCAACTTAATAAAATTGATAATTATAAAGATCACAGCCTTAAAGATCAAACTTACGATTTGGCATATAGATTTAAACAGCCTAGGGATGGATTAATATATAATTATTTGAATGGCTAGAATATAACCCCAAAGAAAGAAAAAGGAATTGACAATATGCGCAATTCCTTTTTTGAAATCGCGAGATAGAGCAGTCGGTAGCTCGGGAGACTCATAACCTCCAGGTCACAGGTTCGAGTCCTGTTCTCGCTACTAAATGACAATAGATTCAGAAATATGAGTAATAATTTACCAAAGGTTAAAATTGAAGAAGAGACCTTAAAAAGTGAAAATTCGGAACTAATATTAACTGAAATCAAGCAATACATTAAAAATTCACTACCAAAAGAGCCTGTTTGCAGCCATAAATGGAAACTAAATATAAGGCCAGGAATAATAGCAACTAAAGTATGTACGAGGTGTGGTGAGATAATAAACTTATAATCAGATAAATAAAAATATATCAAATAACATATAATGCAACTAAGTTGTAAATTTTGTACATTTGTTTCAATATATTGCCAAAAGAAAAATTTATAAATCAATGCAAGAAACACAAATAGCATCAAGAATATTAAAAACAGAATTAGTAAAATGGAAAGAACTTAAGTTTATCCAGCAAGAAAACTTCAAAGAGTGGACGAATAATGGTTCTGAAAAATTAGTCGAATCTATTTTAAAATACCAGTTTATAGATCCGTTTAAAGTTTGGAATCACAAAGGAGTTAATTATTGTTTAGATGGTAGGCATCGGTTTTTAGACTTAGAAAAAGTAATAAAATCAGGAAAAGAAGTCCCGGATCTATTACCAGCAACTTTTATTGATTGTGAAAACATGAAAGAAGCTGCAGAATTAGTTTTGGTATATTCATCAGCATATGCTCAAATAACACAGCAAGGACTACTTGAATTTGTAAATAACTTTGATTTAGACTTCCCAGACTTACAGGCAATAATGAATATTCCTGATTTTGATACTATTGCTTTTGAAGGAATGTTAAATGAAAATGGGAGTGATGGTGAGCCAATAATACCATCGTCATTAAAAGATAGTTTTATATTTCCTCCTTTTTCAATTTTAGACACACGCTCTGGAGTTTGGCAAGAAAGAAAACGAAAATGGCTATCGTTAGGGTTCAATTCTCAAGAAACTAGAGAAGACGTTGAGCTGATTGCAAAAAGCGGACAATCAACCGCTATTTACGAACTTAGAAACAAAATGCGTACAACATTAGGACGTGAGCCTGAATGGGATGAGATTTTGGAATATGCCAAAAAGAAAGGAATGCACGTGTATGAAGGCGCTAGTATATTTGATCCTGTTTTATGTGAATTATCATACAAATGGTTTTGTCCTGAAGGTGGTAAAATATTAGATTCCTTTGCTGGTGGTTCCGTTAGAGGTGTAGTTGCCGGAATACTTGGATTTAAATATGATGGAATTGATTTAAGACTGGACCAGGTAGAAGCGAATAGAAAACAAGCCAATATTTTAAAATTGGAAGGCGTTAAATGGTTTGAAGGCGATAGTGATGAGGTTTTAGACCAGGAGAAAGATTTTAAAAAGGATTATGATTTTGTTTACAGCTGCCCACCTTATGCTTATTTAGAAAAATATAGCGACGACCCAAAGGATTTATCAAATATGACATATGAAGACTTTAAAGATGCTTATTTCAGTATTGTAAAAAAATCAATTGAGCAGTTAAAAGAAGATAGATTTGCGTGTTTTGTAGTTGGTGATGTGCGAGATAAAAAAGGGTTTTACATAAACTTTGTTAGTGATACTATTAAGGCTTTTGAAGATGCTGGAGCTCACTTTTATAATGAAATAATACTTGTGAATGTGGTTGGTAGTTTAGCAATTAGAGTAAGACGACAATTTAACAATGGTAGAAAGGTCGGAAAAATGCACCAAAATGTATTGGTATTTTACAAAGGAGACCCTAAGAAAATAAAAGAGAATTATCCTGAGTTAAACTTAGGAGAAGACTTGGAAGAGTTGAATAATCAACCCAATATTGCTATGTTATAACGAAGTACATTTATTCAATATAACAGGTTTTATGCTGTATTTTCTGTTCTCAATAAAATGAGAACCTTTTGAGACTGTTTTGGACCTAAATCAAAACTCCTGAAAAGATAAACGGTGACTTCGGTCACCGTACCGGTTGCAGCAAAGTTTTTATTACTTTTGTGCCTTAGTAATAAAATAAATATTTGGAATGGCGCACACTAATTATGAAATACTAATAGAAATGAGAGACACTATTATTGAATATTTAGAAAAGGAAAAAGGGATTTTTGAAAATGCTTTAGAAGCATATGCGCCACAAGTTATTCAAGATTCAGATAATGAGATTAGGCAAATGCGAGAAAAAGAAGCAATTAAATTACGCGATAGAATTACAGAATTGAAACGTCACATATCTGTAATTAAGTATATGTTCCCAAGTAAATAAAATATTTATGGCTGGTGCACGATCAACTAAGATGGAAACTGATAAAAGAGTGTTCACTATTCAAGGGTGGATAATTAGCGGTGTGCCAGACTATTTGATTCTAAAGAATGTTGAGCAACAATATGGAGTTAAAAGGAGGCAATCTAAAAATCTTTTAAACAAAGCTTACGATAGTTGGCATAAGGATGAGGAAGCTACAGTAGCTCAAAAAAGAGCGTTAAAGGTTGCCGAATTAAAGCAATTAGCACGTTCTATGACAGAAAAGGAAAAGAAAACCCCTCGTGGTATTGGTACTTTAATTAGAGTTCATAAAGAAATAAATAAATTAGAAGGTTTATATCCTGCTAAAACTCATATTCTAAAAGGCGATAAAGATAGTCCTATTGCTATAATTGATGTTGGAGACTCAGAAGCCAGAGAAGCTAGAATTGCTCAATTAATAGCTAAAGCACTAAAAAAGTAGTTAACATTTTTTTTATAACTAAAGTAATATATAATACAAATAACTTGCATAATATGTTACTTTTAAGTATAAAATCAAAACTATGGTACATATAAGAAACGGAAAAGTATTTATCAAAATTGAGGACAAATTTAAAGAAACTACCAACCCAGAGCTTATTGGTTTGGCTATATTAGATTTAGCTGAGACAAATAAAAAAGAAAGAAAGAGAATTGATTTTGTTACGCGAGATCATAAAAAACTTATTGGAATAATTGACGCTGAGGTAGAGATTCAATTGCTTCATAATTATTTACAAGATAATATGAATAATTTAGGTTTTTGTATTGAACATTGTGATATTCCTTTTGAAGTTAAAATACCTTCAACACAATATCTTGTAAAACTCATTGAAATGATTAAATCTGGGAAATTGGTTTTAAGAGAACAAATCGAACTTATTAAATCTTAAAATAGTTGTATGAAATTAAAAGAAAAACTTAAAAACATAAGTAATAGAATCAAGAATCGTATTAATGTACTTGAAGAAAAGCGAAAAGAAAGAGAGCTTGAAAAGGTAAAACGTGTAATTCTAATCGAGGAGTATGCTCTTATCAAAGCTCATAAAAGTCATTTCACTAAAAATCAACGTGACTATGTGATTAAAAAAGTGGAAGGTCTAATCAAGAAAGGTAAAATATCATCAAAAGATTTTATAAAGTAATTATGAGTCCAACTGAACATTTACCAACTACAGCAAATGAAGTGAAAGAAACTTCTATTAATGATAAATATCATAAAGATAAAAATGGATGGGTAACATTTATTGATAAAAGACCTAAAATAAAACTTAGAAAACATATCACAAAATTAGCAGGTTACTTAAATAAAAAAAACCCTAAGACTATTAGTTATTATAAAGAATTTTTACAAAACACCTATAGTTTGGGAGGTTTAAAATCGATGCATAAAATTTATAACGATTTAATAGAGTAAAAAATTGTTAAATGATGCCGAAATATTAGAGTTAGAAACACTTCTAAAAGAAAGAGGTATAGATAAATCACGCCAACATTTAAAAACTATTGATGATGATACCAACCCTAATTATGCTTTTATATTCAAGGCAATTTCAGAACAGCAATACAACAAATTAAGTGAGCTAACAGGAGGTTATCGTGGTTGCGCTTTGGAAGGCTCATCGCGTTCAGGTAAAACGTGGTCCGGTGTAGATATTATTATATGGTTGTGTTTGTACGTAGAGGCAGAAGCAAAATGTACTATAAATATTTACAGAGAAACTTACAACGAATTCAAAACTACTTTATATGATGATTTTAAAAGGCGCTTAGATGATTATGGTTTACCAAATAAATTTAAAAATGCTGAAGAAATAAAGAGCTTCAAAATAAACGGAAGTACTATTCATTTTATTGGTGATGGTAAGCACGGTGGAGGTTGTGATTATGCTTTCTTTAATGAAATGATGTTCATTAAACAATCTGTATTTGACCAAGTAGAAATGAGGTGCAGAAAGTTTTGGTGGAGTGATTACAATCCATCAGTTACAGAGCATTGGTTTTTTGATAAAGTGCTTTCTCGCCCAGATGTTGGATTCTTAAGAACTACATTTTTAGACAACCCATATATCTCTCCTCAGGAAAAAAACAAAATACTATCATACGAATCTTGGAAGCCTGGTTCATACATTGTGAAGGATAATGTCATTTTAACCTACAATAAAGCCACTAAAAAGGTTGAGCCATTAAGCAAAACAAATCAACCTCCTCCTCATCCAACAAATATTAAGAATGGTACAGCTGACGAGTTTATGTGGAAAGTATATGGCCTCGGACTAAGAGGAGCAATGAAAGGTGTCATATTTCAACACGTTGAATGGATTGAAGAGTTTCCTAAAGATATTCCATTTATTTACACAAATGATTTTGGTTTTACAGTAGACCCAAATTCTCTAAATAAATATGCAGAAGATGAGCATAATATTTGGATAGAGCCATTGGTTTACACTTCAATTGAAACAGATGAAGAGCTAAGCGAAGTATTCAAATCATTAGGTATTAAACCTAATAAAGATGACTACAATTTAGGAGATTTAATTGTTTGTGATAGTTCCGATAAATACACTGGTGAAAATAAGGGAACTATTGAAATGGTGAAAGGTTTGAAAAAACGAGGTTGGAATGCTAAAAAAATAAGTAAAACAAAGAGTGTAATGTATTGGCTTTTATCAATGAAAGGAAAGAAAATACATATAGTAAAAAACCACCTTTATAAAGAAGTAAAAAAGGAAAAAGAAAATTACAAGCTTCGAGAAATAAACGGAATGTCTATCAATCAACCCATAGATAAATGGAATCACTTTTTTGATTCAGGAAGATATGGCCATATGGAATATAATAATCCACCACAAATACACGCAACAAATAAATCACTCTCACAAATGGGAATTAATTACTAAATATTATGGATGAAATATTATTAGAGTTATCGACAAATCCTCAAGAAGCTATAAAAAAGCTTATTGTGGCTCAAAAAACAAAGGAAGATATTAACAATCATATCAAAGAATATAAAAATGCTGATAGAAAAATAAGGGATTCTCAAGTTGGAAATATCCAAAAGGATAAATCGGTTGGAGAAGGTGAAAAAGCTAAAGTGGTAAAAGCAATTAGATCTATCGTTCCTTTTCAAAAAAAGATTGTAAATACTGCCTGTGCTTTTGAAGTTGGAAAACCTGTTACTTTATTAACTGAAAAAACAAATGAGTTATTTGAGACGGTTATTAATTTATGGGATAAAAATAGAATTGATGATAAAATTCAGAAGGCAAAAGTGATTCAAAAAAGCCAAACGGAGGTAGCGTTTCAGCTTTACATGAAAGATATTGAAGAGTCTCAAAGTATTTTTAGTAAAATAAAATCAGCTATTAATGGAAATGGTCCTAAAAAGGATATTAAAATAAAACTATTGGAAAACGAAAACGGAAGTATGTCGCCATATTTCGATGAATATGGAG
>VAPK010070374.1_pt1 | contig 53052 bp, 46 predicted proteins | sample 3395031 | NCBI WGS metagenome assembly VAPK01 (sample SAMN08290443, study PRJNA428436) | hydrothermal vent metagenome | isolation source: Deep-sea hydrothermal vent chimney 1 | place: Pacific Ocean: Juan De Fuca Ridge
ATACAAATCTACCCACGATACAGCCGGGGCCGAGGATGAAACCACATCCGGGCCTACGCCCGGCATGTGATATACCGACATCCCAACTTTTTTATGAAGCATATTCGTTTTTACCATCAAAACGGCGCATCAAGAGAATCTGTGCCTTGCTGTTCGACTAAAAAATTAAATTTATAGCAAAGCACCCGGCCATTACCAATCTTAAATCGGGAATAGCGCTTGGGGTATTTACGCCCTTTAGAGGGGTATGTTTGGAGGATATTAGAGTCCTCTGCCCAAGACAGAAAACGGGCCAGATCGACATTCATTTTTTTAGCCCAATAATCAGCTTGGCTCTTATCTAAAACAAGGGTATGGGTGTCATTCTCAATCACATAACGTCCCATTACTGGCTGTTTGAACGGCGTTTCTTCGTCACCATTAATTTCAGTAAAGAAAAAATCTTTGAATTTAAGTAAGGTGGATGACAGAACAGTTGTATATTGTTGCTCACCATGTTCGATAATCTCACGTTCTGCGTTCGCAACCAGATCGCCAAGTAATGTTTGATATTTTTCTGCGTCAAAAGCGAGGCAGAGACAATGACAGAGCAACAAAATACCCGCATAGGCTCCGGCAAAGAGTTTATGCTTACGGCTCGCCTTGTCATCTTCGGAAGAAAAAGACTCCAAAGCCTCCCTGTATGCGGATACATAATCCGCAGAATGGCTTTGAATATGAGCGATAGCCGCCGGTGCCAAAAAGCCATGGTTCTTTTCAAAAAAGCGTAAATATTCATCCGCTTCCTGACCCGATGAAATACTATTCCAAAGCGGTTTAGACTTACGATCAAAAACTATCTCCGTGTACCTTACCCTTTGCCCTCCGGCTGTTGGGCCGACCAGCAGAGATTCTTCACCTGTTAAAAGCAGACTATACTTAAAAGCCTTTGACTGTTCGGTATTGAACCTGTCTCCATCCCTGTGGAGTCTGGCTCGATTTTTACCAGAACTCACATCATAAACAAACCGGGATTTCTGCCGATCAGTCATGGCGCTGGTGCCAACTTCGTCAATTACCATACAGCCGTCATTATGTTTCACCATCATCGCTTTAAGACTGCCATCGGTTGAATCAAAAGTGGCAAACACATTGGGACGGCCTTTCATGGCAATACAAAATTTAGCTGCCAAGGTTTTACCAAGGGTTGAATCGCCAAGCAGACAAAGAATAAAGTTCTCACTCCCGCCAAATTGCGACAAAAGGAAACCAGATAGATAATATCCGGCCACCATAGCAAAATAAAAATTCTCGGATACAAGATACCGCATTGTTTCCATATATTCTTTTTTATCTCCACTCTGAGTCCACGCCCCGCTTTCGGGGTCTTCAGAACCAATAAAAACAGGAGCATTTTTTGTCCTCCATCCAGCGGTTACATACTCCCCCTGGAACCAGCCGGGGCGATCAAGGCCTTTCCGGGTGGGAATTATGTTCTCAACAGGGAGAACATCGGCGGCATAACGTATATATTCCTGGAGTTTGGGAAGCATAGATGATGAGACATTGAATCCCAATCGCACCAGTTTTTTCCAGCAAGAGGAAGAAAGACTTCCAGTTACAAGGGAACTCTTATCCCACGTCTGAATTACCCAATCTTTACGGCCAGAGGGAATAAATGCTATTTCGATTGCCTGAGCGTCTGTAATTGCGTCAAAGATTAAGGCCCGGATCAAAAATGGAACCTCGCAAATCTGACTAATACGGTTCCGGCCCTTTTCCTTAATTGCGTAAAGCCCGTGCCAGGCGGTGTTCTTTTTTGAGCGGCACGCTACAATATATTGTTTGGTGCCTTTCTGGAGCGGGCCGGTACCCAGCATGGGTTCCGGCCCGGTTGACGGCTTATGAATTGGCGGAATAAACAACGGTTTCAAGGACATATCAACCGGCGCTGATTGTGCGAACTCATCTTCGTTCCGTAAAACTTTTTTAAGCAACGGATTTTCAAAACGTGCCATAATATCACCTATGCTTCATCGGCAAGTTCAATAATTTTAATTGCAGCATCATAATTAATAAACTTCCCAACAACAGCCGAATTTTTTAGTTATTCACCCGCCTACATCCGGCCGAATTTAATTGGTCTTCGTATTCTGCCGAAATTAAAGTTTTACCATTTGGTTTGCTAAAATCATTTTTGACGCTAATCAATGTGTAATCGTAACCATTTTCTTTAAAATTGTACGGGATCATATCCATGTCTTTACCTCACATAAACAAAATAATTAACTCAGACCAGAACCAGCGTGTGCAGTTTTCTGCTATGTCTCGGCTGGCTGGTTATCACGGCGTTATATGTTTGTTTCCCTAAAATATACCCATTGCAGAAAAACAATGCAAGCAGAAAAATACCAAATATGGTGTCTTTCTCCAAAAAGAACCAAAAAAGGTTGCACTATAAAAGTTTCTGCGGTAAACACTTTCTATAGAAATTTTTTGATTCCAGTATTTTACTTTTTTAGTAAAGGAGAGAAAAATGGGTATTTTAAAGGGTTCATGGGTTGTTAATCGGTACACGGTTGAGGGTGATCTTCCGCAAGTAGATACTTTTGAGTGGATTCAAAGTCAGCTCAAAGCCAATTCTTTCAAGGATATTGATGAAAACTTTGAGGAATTGTCTATCGGGTGGGTTTCTGCATTTGATTTGCTGGATTCAGCTTTTGCGGTCTGTCCCGTGGCCGGAGACTACACTATTTTTGCCCTCAGAATTGACGAGAGGAAAATTCCTGCCACCACAGTCAAACGCTTCTGTCTCAAAGAAGAGCGCCGGATCATGCGAGAACGCCAAATCCCAAAGCTGTCACGGGGCCAGAAAGCCGAGATCAAGGGCAATATCACTCTGAAACTTGTTAAAAAAGCTACTCCAGTCAGCGTTATACATGATTTATATTGGGACTTCACGGACAACTTTATTTGTCTGTTGTCCAGTAACAAGTCGGCCCATGAAGTTTTGGAGAATTTATTCCCGCAAACATTTGGCCTCCCCTTGGTTCGCCAAATTCCCTATACCTTGGGCGAAACTCTGATTGGCACACCGGCCATGAAAAAAATCACGCCGATCTGTTTCGTTTAAGTTCAATTCACATCAAATTAAAACTTTCAGGAGAAAAAATATGGATTTAGTCGATTTGATTGAGGAAAAGAAGTTCCTCGGATTAGATTTTTTGACATGGCTCTGTTTCGCATCAGAAACAGGTGCTGCGAGTTTTGAGCTGAACGAACAGTCAATTGAAATTCTTATGGACTTCAACATGACACTTTCATGTGACCGTGAACAAGGTTGCAATAAAATTGCGTTCTCGGGTACCGCCACTCCCGGCCAGCAGACTTTACCGGAAATTAAGTCCGCCATAAAAAGCGGCAAAAAAATTTCTGATGTCAAAATATTGATGATTGTGGGGGAAATGGAGTTTTCATTCAAAATAAGTGCCACCCTGCTTGAAATTACGTCACTCAAATTACCCAAAACAGGTAATTCGGATTACGAAGATGAAATTGCAGGAGCGGCACTGGAGCGTATTTATTTGGGAAATACAGCCAAAAAGGCTGTTGACCACATTTTCAAGAAATTTATTGAATTGCGAAATTCTAAGTCTGCATGGGAAAATCAGTTGTCGGGAATGCGAGATTGGTTACAGGAAAATTAATTTTTTACCAACTTCGGCACAATAAATGCTTTTATTTGTTACCGAGAAAAAATTTAGGTTCTTTGTAAATTCAACGGATGAGGTGCTTTTTATGAGCGTTAAAGTTGGTTCAACAGGAGGCAGTTTGGACTCCGAGCAAAAAGCGAAAAAATACCATCTATTGGTAAAAGCGAAAAAGGCAACCCGAATAATTGAGGTGGCGACCACCACCGAGGGGATTTCTGACTTGAAGCGTATGCAAATGCTCACAAAAGCGCTGACATTAAATTTCGGCGGTTAGAAGAGAAGAGTAGAATAAATAGAAAAAAGATTTAGATGCAAAACGGCCCCGGCAGATTTTCAAAACTGCGGGGCCGTTTTTTTGTTAATCAAGATTGAATTTAATCATAGCCTTATGGAAACACTCCGGACAATAGCCATGTGAGAATGGCCCGTGAGACGGCATCCAAAGAGCTGGAAACCACAACTCAAGACCGGCAATCGTGAACTTGATTTTTTTGCAGACACAACATTTAGTTTTCATAGGTTAGGCCGCATTTGATTTAAACACAAAAGATTTTTGATTGAGCGGAATAGAAACGCCTTGGTGCTTATTTGCAAACAACGCTTTACGTTGACAGGCAGAACAAAGAAAGATGGATTTGAAAGATACATTAATGTCCACCACCTCGGCCGCCGACTGGTGACAGAAAGAACAAAAAACTGTCCCCAAATTCCTGTTTTGAACGCCGCCCTCGGGCCATTTAACATATAAGTCTGGGGGCAATTTTTTACAGAAATCCAAAGCATGTTCATTGAAAGCAGAGACATAGAGTGCCCATCCCTGAGTTCTCTTATCTTTTGCTATCCGAAACATCGCCAACCTTCTTTTGAGATTAAATTGATTTAGAAAATATTGAATAATTTTATATTTAATACATTCGCCTCAAAAAAACAACGGTTTTTTTGTGCAAAATACTTTCTACAAAAAAAGAGCGCCCTCACAACAAAACGAGGGCTTGATGAAGTCTGTGGTTGAAAACATCCCACGCCTGACTGTGCCAAAAACATAAAATTCGCCGCAATCCCTATATCCATTCGCATTTTTGGATTAGGCCCAAGTTGGAGCGAGTGGTTCCGCTTGTTCTTCATCCTCGGTAGACGACAATAAAGATTTTCCTGCGGAGAAATCTTTATTGTCGGCGGCGGTAACAGGTACCTTGAAAGGGAGGGTATCATTCATCCGCTCCATGGTCATTCCCTGGAGTTGCAAAATTTCACCCACCGCCTGGGAAAATTGCGGCAACTCTACCGAAATGTCTAACTTCGTTTGGGTTACTTCGTCTGCTAAGGCATTGACAGCCCACGAGGTAATTGAAACACCATCGGGGTATTGACCTAAAAATTTGTCAAAGTTATGTTCATATAATGAAGTGATTTGCTTTGTGTCTATTGCCTCTTGGGGTATCCCTGTTTCTTCTTTTAACCCAAACATGATGGAATTAGCGGCCTCCAAATGCTCTGCCTCTAAATCTTCAGGTGTAATTTCGGGTTCATCATACCATGAAGTTCCCGCCAAATTCTCAGCATCCTGCTCTTGGGCTTTCCACACCGCCCATTGCTGTTGTTGGGCTTTAAACTTCTTAGTGAAATCGAGCGAGCCGGACGTGATAACCAGATCGTCAATCGGCCACCCTCTGGCCTCGGCAACTTCCAGCATAAGACGTACCTGTTCCTCAATAGAGCCGCCAACAGCGGTTATTGCGTCGCCGTGGGTTTCAACCATGATCTTGTTTTTGATAAAACCAGCGGGTGCATAAATAGTTAATTTTTCCGCATCAGGAAGAATCTCATACTTACGCCGTGAATTACCGAAGCGCTGTTTAAGCTGTTCGGCAATCCTGGCAAAATCAGCGATAGTCTCACTCTTGGTCTTTCTTCGTATTTCACCCATTGTCATCACCCCTTTGAAAATTGAAGTTCAGCATTGTTTTTTTCTTCTTTCTATGTAATATATCTTTTAGAGAAAACTTGCAAACTTTTTTTGAGCTATTATATTATAGTTATATAATATATATATAAAAAATTATTTGACTCGAAATCTGAAATGGATTATTATAAAGTAAACACAAGTCCAAAGGAGGTAGAACAAATGTTGGATGCCAATACTTATAGTGCTGGAATGGTTGCTGGTGCCGCAGGGGTTGATGATTATTACTCTGAGTACCTTGATTATAAACGGGCTTTTGAAGAAATGAAGCAGGATCGGGATAAGTGGGTAGCGTTTAATGAGCAGCTGCAAAAAGATTATGATGAATTATACAGACTTGCCAAGACTTTTGACGGACTTGTCAAAGAAAAAATCCCTCAACACCCCTTGGCTGACCTCCAAAATCAGCTTAAAATTCTTCATGGTGAGAAATCCCCCGAAGAATTTGGAGTAAAGATTTAGCCTAAATAATTTTGATTTCATCTTAAGAGCCTTTTTGGGCAAACAACGAAATTTTGCCCAAAAAGGCTCTTAATTATTCTCCCCATTTGGCATTTTTTGGCACACCGCCTTCACCACCCAACTTAACCGCACTCTGCCCCTCGCCAGTCGCTCTATTCTTTGCGTTTTCTCTCCCTGCTTGCCTCGCCGCAGTACCTAAGTTTTGTCCACCACCTCGGCCACCGGCCACAAACATACTATGAGCTTTTTCATGCGCCTCTTGGCCACCAGCACCGGTGTAATGGCCACCAACCCAGGCAAAGACCTGATTAGGTATCATATCGACCAGAGAGAAACATTTAACCACCGTGGAATGAGCCAGCAGGGTAAACACAATGAGAACACCTATAAAGGTGAAGATGGAAGAAATACCGCTGAACGAATAAGAACTGGCACCGAAGAGTATAGACAGCCCCTCTTTCAGAAAGCCGCCGAATACATAAAGCAGGAGCCATGCGGCAACGAGGGCCATGCACATTAAAGCGGGGCGGAAAATGACGTTTAAGAGAAACAAATAGCCATGAGACGACTTGTTGCCCATCCCCTCTCCCTCGGCCTCCATGTGAGTGAACATCCATAGTGGGGCCGCAATAACTGCCTCTACGACCACAATCGCCCAGGTAAGCACTCCGCCAAACCAGATTATAAACGGCAGGAACGGTAAATAGACTGCCAGCATAAGACCCGTGGCGATAAGAAAAATAAAGACCATATTCGCCAAATTCATTATTCCGCTTATTACGCCTGTTAACCCCCCGAGTTTAAAGCCCATGATCTCAGCACCTGAGGCTGTTTCAACGACACTCAACCCGGCCCATGTCTTGGCAAGAGCGGCGGTACTGCCGGTCAATATAATATTCCCGGCGTGAATAAGCCCTGTCATAAGATCATCATCGCCAAATGTAATTGCTTTGAGAGCGGCATCAACCGCACCGCTCCGAAAATTATCAAGCACAACAGCCGGGTTCTTTAAAATACTGCCCTTTTCCGCCCGACCACCGTTAGTCTTTGAACTTGAAGCGGTAGCGGAATACCCTGTCTTTTTCCATTTTAAATATCTGTAAATGCCTTTTTGGGCCCCTGAATCAGAAATCTCTTTAAGGTTAGGGAACCAAACTGTAGGCTGAAGATTAGCCGCATTGGAAATTTCTGTGTTGACCGAGGCAAGTTTAGCAAAAATTGTTCCGGCGTAAATCCACGACTTACCCTTGTCGGTTTTCAAATAATTTGCAAAGTTAGAATTAACCTGCTGAACAGACTCAGCCAGGCTTTTGCCCACCGTTTGTAAATACCTGCCCTTAATTTTTTGAAGTGTAACCGCACTCGGATATTTACCCGTATATATTCCAAGCGAAACAGGGTAAAGAGCCTTGGCCATCTCATCTAAGGCAACTGTGTGGGCTTGAGTTACCATCTGGCCGTTTAAAAGAGGTTTCGCATTTTCGGCTATGGAAAACATTTGTGACCCGGAGTTTGCCACTTTAGCCGCCGTACCCATGGGAATTTGCACACTCCCGCAAAAGTCCATGGGGATACTCTTATACCCGACACCGCCCCAACTCAAGGAAACACCATCACTGAACCCGCCGGAAGTATAATGCTTGAGCGTCGGCCCAATCTGCCGTACCGCCTGATAGTTCATATTTATTTCTTCCATGTCATTTGGCCCAAAATCAGAAACCAAATGTGTGCCGAGATCAGCATTATAACCTATCATACACATTTGAGATTCAATAACCGAGTTCATCAGGTTGTCATTCATTGCAACTTGCGGCGTGGTGATGGGGTGCTGAACATAGCCGAGCATGGAGTCAAAACCCATGTGCCATACAACATTCCCCAGGCCAACACCGAGGGCGGTGGCCCATATCATTATAATTTGAGAACCTGACCAGCCGCCAAAAACAGGGATTAACCCACCGACTCCGGCTGTATTACGTATAGGCATCCAGATTGACGAATACCGCTTACCCAAAAACTCCCCTTCATGCGCCGTCTGAACAACCCCACTTCCCATATTCCACATGAGGAAACAAAGCGAGATTGCCAGCACGGCGGTATTAAGCCCCATGAACATTTTTGTTAATGGGGTATCCTCACCAGGGAGAATACCATTAACACCACCCATGATCTGACCTATCATTGCCAGGGAAGGATCACCTTTAGCCGCTTGAGTATAAATTCCAACACCGGGATTTGTCGGCTGTGCCGCAAAAGCCATTATAGGGACGAGAAAAAAGAATAAAAAAATGAGGACAAGAACTGTTTTGGATTTGTTGCTCATGGCAAAACCTTTATAGACTCCATCAGATTCAAAAGAGGGCTAATACGCTCTTTCTTCAGAAACAAGGTATCAGTAATCGGGCATTTTGGACTGTTCATCAAATCCTTTATCAGTAATCGCTTGATTCATCATGTCATGACTGCATTTAAAAAAACAACCGGCCAAGACCGCCAGCCGTCCAAAAATCATCCACTCCGGCCAGCTTTTCAATCTCGCATTGCCAATGCCTGAAAGTGTAATTAAACACCTGTAGCGTACTATAAGCAGCGGCAAGAGCGGCCATTACAAACATCATAAAGTTCAGTTGAGAAAACGATTGAACAATAAAAAAAACACTTAAAACGGCCAAAACTTGGTTAAGACGTTTACAGACCATGAGTTGTTTTTTAACCTGCTCTAACGTGCGGTCGCCGCCCGGCACATCTATTCCATGCCGTAGACAAGCGGCCTTGAACGTATCATTTTTGTACTTGGGCTGTGGCCGATGGGTGATTCTTTCCCAAATCGAAGAGAAGAGATTCCGGGCAGTCTTGAGACCGGGTTTAAGGACTTTCCAACCGGAAAGATATAAAAAAGTATAGCCTATGCTATGGACAAAGCCCCGGCCCAGCCCTTTTTCGCTCTTATTTTTCTCAAGGTTTCTCATTTATTTCAAGTAGGGCCAGGTATCGTTTCTGGCTCCGGCGGCAAAGGATCAATAAGTTCATTTCGCACATCAGTTAGCGCAAAATTGAGCGGCTTGTCCTCCATTTCATCACCTTTCGCAATGAGCGAAAAAGAAGAGCCGCCAACACCAGCAAAGTTCATCGTGAGGCAGTTGTCATCCGACAAAGCACATTCATCAAAGGTCTTGCCAAGAAGAAAATCCCGCACGACAGTTTTCACACTTGCGGAACTGGCAACAAGTGACGATGATTCATCAAAGATTTTAAAACTGTCCGGCGAGGAATAATTTTCTAAAAACAAATGCTTCACACTCATTTTATTTTGGAACACAATCGCTGGCCATGCTGAGGACGAGCGGGGGAAGAGAACACCCGCCACAGTCCACCCCTTCAATTCTTTTTCGAGAAAGTTACCCATTATTAAAAACCCTTATTACTTGTTAAATGGCCAGCAGCCTATAAATCATTTTCAGTAAATCGCCCGCAGCTCTTTCCTTGGCCAAGTAGGCCAGCCGATGATTTCAAGCGTTAAATCATCGAATCCCTACCGTCAATCCTTCTGGCGACAGATTTTTTCGGATAGATTGTTTCAATCACTCCAGGGTTATCAAGATGTCCAGTTTCTTCTTGATACCTGGCGCTCTCGCCTTCCTCCATGATATGCACAGACCCGGAATACGTCACACATATTTCAATTCCAGGAGGCATTGCGTTAAGCGTCTTCAGTAGCCTTGCGACCCATTTTTTATGTTTATCGTTTAATTCCATAGCATACATATATAATTCAGCTAACAAGTCAGTTCAGTGGAAAACCAGGGGCTGCGTTAGGCCTCAACCATCATAGCATCCACATTCGACAAGCAAGGATAATAGGCCTAACCAAACGCTGTACCCGACCCAAAGGGGCGCTGTTTTCTGGGCATTCCGTAGTCCGGTGTTTAAGTTCTTTTTGCATAGTCTCAGTTCCCCCTTTGTGCCGGTAAGCTCGGCGTTGGCTAAGTCGTTATACCTCATAATATGGCATTTCAATATCAAGTGCCGATAGTTCAGCCTCAAAGGTTTCAAACATCATTGCGGCCTCGGGGGTTAGAGTTACCGTTCCGCCGTCTCCCTGAACTTGAGCGGAAAAGCGCTCATTGTTATTAATCTTGAACTTAAGTTCATCGTGACTAACTCGCTCTAAAGTGCAGACTTGAACGCCAATATCCTTGCCAAAGTATTTAGACCATTGAACTCCTTTGCCCGTAGACGGAACGCCCGAGGGTAAACCAAGCCGCCCGGCCAATTTTTTTATCTCTAAAATTTTCATTTTCATGCCGTACCTCCTCTATGGATGCGTCTTTCCAAAATTTTTCTAAAGAACACACGATACAGAAATTATCTTAGTTTTAAGATAATTCGTTCCTAATTAAAACGCAATAAAATAATTACATTGCCGCCTTAAGTTCTTCAACAGGTACCACTTGCTCATCATTGGTTTGTGCAATTTTCTGATTCACATTCTCTGACAAGAGTTCCTGAATAAATTTCCGATGCTTCGGCTCCGCATACAATGGCTTTCTCATCTGTTTTGAAATATAACTTAAGACTTCCGGCAATTTTTCCTTAGGAAAGGTAACTTTCATCGTTGTTCTGTTACCGTGGAAATCGCCCGTAATCTTACGCAGACCATCATTTAAGAAAAATTCACCGCCTGTTTTTTTGGTTCCACTTACAAAAATCATATAATGATTCATACTGTCGTGTTCCCGGCAAATTATAGCTCCAAAAGATGAGGCTGTTTTCGCAATATAAGTTTTAAGTTGCGGCTCATCATCATCTATATTTTCCAAAAACTTTGCAGCAACCGCTGGAGATGTGATTTTAACAGGAACAGAGTGCATGTTTTTTTGCGTGATTCCTGCTTTCAAAATAATTGCCCGGTGATTTACTCCGTTTTCATCGGTATAAACCGCCGCCCGGCCAAGTTGATTCTCTGTCGCAACCTGAGCGGCCCTGAACAAATTTCCGTCTAAAATCGTCCGAGTTCTTATAATTTTTCCACCTATTGCCGAGTTAAACATCTTTTTCGTATCTTCACGAGTATCGTCTACTAAATAAACCGGATATTTAGGACGAGCGTAATCTTTATGAAGCATATTGAAACTTAAAGTTCGTGGCGATGCTTCGCCAGGTATCGCAACCCGGAATTTATATTGCCCAAGACAAAAAGCCGAGCCTGTTTCCGGGTATTGAATATCGACAATTACCCCGGTAAAAGAGTCATCACGAGTGGAATTGCCTTCTTCATCCAAAGGCGTAAGCTCTATGTTAATACCCGGCCGAACGTGACAGAGCGCATGAAAATGCCAATTCGCTTTACGAAATATAGTCGCAATGGGGTTTTTCTGATTTGAATAAGCGGCCTCTGTAAAGCTGTTAAACCCCTCAATTGACTTGTCTTTGTTTCGAGAAAGTTGTTCCCATATACTTTCAACCTTTTTCTGGTAAAGGTCTCGAAGTCTCTCGTTCATTTTATCCGTATTAAGAATTTGCTTGAAGAGTGGTTTTAAAGCCGGGATGTTTTCTGTGAGAGACAATTCGGGATGATAAAACATTGCCTGTTTATTACTATACTCTACCATCTGTTGAACCTGGTTGAATCGAATAGGATCAACATTTGTTTCCCATTCAAGGGTAGAGAGATAAACCGGGGCATCAAAAACCGACATATACGAGGGCTGTTCAACACCTTCATAAAGCTCACGATTAACAGTTCGGGCCTTAAGATCATAGATATGTGTTTTAAAAGGATTTTCACCTTTTGCCTCTAACTCTGAAAGGGCGGTTTTATACTCTGAGGTCAACTCGGCGTAGATTTTTTTCTGCTCTCTAACCGGCAAAAGGGCAATACGGCCAGTTAGCTTATGAGCAAAGGTCTCAAAATCAACCACCGTATCGTCATCATCTATTTTAATTCCAAGCTGGTTGGCGACATTATAATGCTCAATTAAAAATCCGTAACAAATACGACCGCCAAGAGGATTAAGAATATCGGGAATATCGTCAAGTTCCGCAACATTTTCACGGTTTGACTGTGTGTTGGCAGACAGTTTTCGGAGCTTATCATTCTGCATTGCCAAGATACGTATTTCGGCAGGAAGCCCGGAGGATATGGTTCTAATTATCGGGGCGCAGACTTGACCTTTGCGGTTAGCCCGGCCAAAAAACTGCATCCTCGAATTTACATCATTGGCAATTTGCAATTCAATTACTTCCCTTTGGCGCTGATCTTTAAAGTGTACTGATGAATGGAGGCTGAGTCCGGTGGAACCCGCCCTGGTAAGAATAATTGCGTCATTCTGACCTGCGTTAAACTCATAAATAGTTTTAAGCCGATCATCATCTCGTGGTTGAGCGATCATACGGTTATTTTCGGAGAATTTAAGGTACATGCTCCGCCCGGAAATCTCGCCGCAGAAATACCCCGCCTGTTCAATTTTATGCCGCACGGAGTCAAGCGGTGAAATATCCAGATCAGGGAATTGTAAAATTCTGTCCCGTATCCCATCAACCAGCGCCTTCATATTTTGTTGTTGGGTGTCATTTTTACAATAAAAATAAATACTATTACGTTCGACATTGCCGTAATCATTCCGCTTTACAACTACTGATATTTTGTCCAAAACACGAAGTAGAATATCTCTAAACGTAAGCCGTTCAAGCTCAGTACCACCCGATTCAAAGATAGACTTCTGAGAGTCCTTTTCGTCGTCATCGTAATCTTTAAACAACGTCTCTTTAAGAATTGTCTCCATGGTTTGTTCAACCACAATTATCGGCTTCCGTCCCTCTTGGAGTGCCTTAATTGCCAAATCTGATGTAGCATCCACCTTAATTGCTAACATGAACTGCCGTAAAATGTTATAAAGCCGGGAGCCAAAATTTACGGAAGAGACAGACATGCGATTGCCCTTTCGGGCCTCTTCGGGAAGCTCTTTTAAGCGCTTCTTAAACTCTTTATTTACCCCCTTGATTATTGTTGAAATATCACCAGACAAATAACTCATTTCCAAGAGGATGCCGGATAACTGGTCACTCAGGTATTCATTGTTTGAAAGATGTGCTAAGTCGTTAAAGGTATCAAACTCCAGTTCAGAAAGATCATGTTCACGCCGAACAAAAACCCCGTCCTCGGCCAACATACCACTCATTATCTCCTGAAGCGGCTCACCACCGATAGCCATAATTCCATTCAAGTTATCGTCACAGACACCCTCGGGAAACGCCTTTACATAGGCCAAAAGGTTTTGGCTTTTTTTGGCAAAAGTTGCCGAAGAACTAACTCCTGACAAAGCATGTTCCGTGGCGCTTTTGATATTCTCGGCAGTATTGGAGTCCCCGGCGGCGTTATGGCTTTCATCTTTAATAAGAAAACCTTGATCGGCGACAACAGGAAGCCATTGGGCCTTGGGTGACGTTCCGGGCAGGCGGTTGAATTGTGAGTAAGTGGCAAACATGATATTGTAACCGTTTGCTTTGAGTGGGTTAATGGTTGTTCCCGTAACTTCTTTTCTTTCTGCTGGAGTTGTCCGCTTAAAGACAATCTTGTTTTCTTGATCTTTAATGGATGAATTTGCGTTAAGGATAAATGGCTTAAATATCCGCACAGGGTCAACTGCACCATCGCAGACATCGCAAATATCACGCCAGAAATCACTAAACAGGTTTTGGGTTTCAGTCAGAAAAATTACATGAGAGTCAAGACCATTAACCGCATAAAGTGCCAGTCCGGCCAGGATACGACCTTTGCCAAGGCCCGTCTGGTCGCCGACAATCAATTCCCGCTTATTCTCCGCCTGATAAATTCCAAGCGCCAGAGCGTCTATCTGTTCAGCAGAAAATACCTTTTGAATATGATCTTTATCAATTCCAAAGGTATTGAGCCGATTGACCAAAAAATCCTCAATCGTATCAAAGCCCTCATCCTTACTTACCTGTTCCACCTTGCCAAGTGCAATCTGTGAGGGCGCAAGCAGGTTCCGGGGGATCATGCTCGATGGCTCCGCAACCGTGGATGAACTTATATATGGTGCCTGATAAATGTTATCGACAAAATCTTTAGATGTTTTCGTTTCAGCGGAAGGCGGCTGAGGTTTCCCTGTGTCAGCCGCCTTTTTTTTATTAACCGACGCTAATTCAGGGTTCGGGGCCGGTTGCGGAACATCCTCTGTTATATCAACAATTTTTTCGGGGGTTGCGCTCTGAGCTTCTTTCCTCTTTAGCCGAACATTATTAGCATGTTCCCATATTTCATCCCATGAACGTAAGATTGACAGTTTTTCAATCCGGTATTCTTTGGAGTTATAAGCCCCTTGGGCTTCCGCTTCGCTCCGCTTGTGGCCAACAGTTATAACCCGAACAGGATATGACGATCCCTGTTTTTTATATAGCTTGCCCAAAACCTCAAAGGCATCCTCAACCTCATAATGATCTACCAGCCAGTTAAAAAAGTTTTTACTCCCACCGTTTAGAATTCCCTCTTTTCCGGGATAAATATTCTCATGGTCTGCGCCAACAACAAAAACCGCTCTGCCGTTATCTGCCCGAGCGGCAAGAGAGCGCAAAACAATCAATTGGTCTAACCGTGTAACCCTCATTCCTGAAAAAGTAATAGGTTGCGACAGGCCACCAAAGGGCGGATTGGCAATTACATAATCATACTCTTTGAGCGGTTCGGCTCCTGGAAGTTTAACACTTTCGGACGCAAGAATCGTTTGGAAGTTACACTGTGTTGCGTCTCCATAAACACATAAGGAGGTTTTCTGCTTCAACCCGTTTTTGCCCGTAATCTCTTTCAACCTCTGCTCATCAAGTTCAACCCCGATAATTTGACTGTCCTCAGGCAATGCCTGAACCAGAGAGCCGTTACCGATGGTCGGCTCCAATACCCATTTCCCACTTGTATTGCCCAATAATCTCTGAGCGGCAACGGCAAGCGGGGAGGGGGTTGAAAACTGTTGCAGGGCGACAGAACTACCAGTACGAAAGACAGTAGGCGGCTGGCGTTCATAAAGGCTTTTTGCCAATTCAAAAGTTTCCTTATCAGCACTCGTGGCATGACGGGCGATATAGTTGTTTATAGCCGCTTCCACTGCCTCCTGAACGATATGCGTTTCTTTGGCAAAATCGTCGATTGGTTTACCATATATGGTTGACGCAAAATTTAAGATTGTATTTTGTTTAAAGTGCTTCCCATTTGCCATTTCATAGACTAAGCCGGAAGCGCATAATTGAAGCCCCTTGTCTGTTCCGTCATAACGTAGAAAAGAGGCGGGTACCTTTATATCTTCTTCGGTAAAAACTGTATTCTGTTTTTTAGAACGAATAAAACGCCCGGATTCACCCTCAAAAACTTCATCCCCCCGAAAATTGAACCCCAAAACCTTTGTCGTTTTGAGGTTCACCAATTCCTCTTTGTCGATAATTTCCTCTTGTTTCGTGGGTTGTTTTTGCTCTTCACCGGTATTCGGGTTACGCTCCGGTGCTTGCGGCACAATATGAAGAATCTCCTGCTCGGAAAAATCACGCACCTTAAGGAGCATAAAAACCCGTTTGAACTCATTTTTACTGATACGGGTATCGTTTCGAAGCAGAGTCTTACCGCTTGTGGCCGGGAAAAAATCAAGTAACTCAACAGCCCTATTCCACAAACTGCTCCCCGGCTTAATACCGGATATAACAAGACGTTTTTTACCGTCAGGGAATAAAATACCCGTGAGTTTTGCGTTGTAATTTGACAAGTCTATCCATTTTGGCATAACTTAAACCTCAAAGTTTTATTTGGCGGCGGGAACAGAAAATTCAAGATGTTCCTTGATTTGATTAAGAAAGGGGTCATCGGCGACCTGAGCAGGTTTTTCTTGAATAATTGCTTCGACCTGTTCCATAGCCTGATTCAATTCAGCTTCGCTTTTCGTCAACTCGTCATTAGACATTTGTGCTGAATGAAACGGCAGATTCAAGTTAGCCTGAAAGTTTTCTAAAAACGGCGTATCCCCATCCATTTTTGCCTGATGGGTCGCTTCTAATTCACGGTTATAAACTTCCGAGGAATATGCAAGAGCGGAAATAAAACCGCTATCCCGTAACTCAACAAGTTCCTGATCCGTGAAGATAATCAACTCTTCAATGTCTTTTGGGAACCCGTTTTCCACCCTATCCCTTAACATAGAGGCTTTTTCGGCACGGGACAGGTGGTTGAAAGAATATTGACCCAGGGTTGGACGGGTGCCTTTTTCTAAAAAAGAACGATGGATTTTGACAATTTCACTTTTACGGAGACCGCTTAAAAATCCACGTTGCACTGAAGCCGAAATAAGCGGGCTTTCAAAAACCAAGAAGCGGTACCCGTGTATAAGTGCCTCTAACCGGCCATAATCGGAATCGTCCTTAGGCCTGTATTCAAAAATTGGCGTGTTACTGTAGCCAATGTGCATCCCGGTCATTGTAAATTCGGGCGGTTGGTAATTGAGCAGGTCTTTAACCGCATCATTAGAAAAATCATATCCCTGGATTTGAGAATTTTCCGGCTTGATACATTCCGTGGCGATAACATCAGGGTGTAAATGCCCCTTAACCAACTCCGCACCAGCTATCCATGCAATTTTAACAATAACATCACGTTTGCCCGAATTAAGCATTGTTTGGAGCCTCCGTTTCCCCTCGATTATTCGTGGCATACCATCAACGGCAACCTTAATAGAAGCAGGAAGCGGAACAAGATTTTTGGGTAAAGGGGTGATTTCACCTTTTGGGGGTTGAACAAGCCCAAATTGAGGAATTTGAGCGAGAAAAGAAACAGGAAGCGGCCCTGTAAACATGGCTGTCGTGGCCCCATGAAAACCGGCGCTCTCTTGATCCTTGGAAACCACTTTTTTTTGCTCACCTTTGAGCCACGCTCCGGCGGAATTACTAAAACTAAATGCCCCAATATGCTCAAGGATTCTCTGTGTTGCTTTTTGAACTTTCATGCGATTGTTCCCTTGTCAGAATAAGTGAAATTTACTATACAGAGTACACGATACAGAAAAGCAGCATAGAGCGCAACTTTTCTATTCAAGAAAAATCAGCTTGGGAGCAAAGAGTCTGGGCTGTTCCCGAAAATATCATTTTTAATCAAAAAAAGGCGCACCCCGGTTAAAGGGTGCGCCTTAAGGAGAAAAAAGGAGAAAAAAGGAGAAAAAATGTAGATAATCTACATTCCCGGAGAGGGCACATCAAAAGTTTCTTTTTCAGAAACAGACTCGGCACCGGCGGCTTCAGCTTCGGGGCCGGTGCCATCTTCTAACGTAATAACATCTTCGTGAGTTAATTCAGGCTCAACCTCCACCTTTTGAACACCATTCGGCAGGTTAGGAGTCGGCACCTTAGCGGCAATAAAATGGCCGGGCTGTTCACGTACAATATTTGTAATCATCTTACCACCATCCTCAAAATTCAAGCACGACATCAAAACCTTGGTAAAGGGATACCGTGAATCACCAAAGGTAAAATTTAGAGGAATTTTATCATCAGCAGGGGGCGAGGCCAGATTTTTCTTAATCATGCCGAGTTTGGAGTCCGACCCCATCCAAAGTCGTTCACCAGGGATTGCCTCAACAACAAAGGAACCATTTTTTGCACCCTCGAAGATTTTGGCCTCATTCTCCACTGAAATATTGTGAAAAAGCCCCTTTTCGGCAATATAGTCAAAGGTCTTGTCAAAATCCAAGTGATAATTCCCGTTATCATTTTTGGTTTGGAAAATCTGCAACTTACGAATTGCCGCATCGCCGGAGTCATCGGCAACTCGCAGAAGCAAAAACTTATTAGCATCGGAACAATGCGCCTCGGCAATATCCCGCAGTTCGTCAAGACTATTGAAAAAGGTCGCATGGGCAGGATTAATGGTGTCAATGGACACAGAAACCTTTTTGTTGACACCTTCAGTATCTTCCAGCTTGGAGCGAACCCAGGCAATATCCTTGTCGCCGTATTTACCCGTGTTCATAGCGTAGTTGATTTGTTTCCCCTCGCCCTTGACCGGATTTACGTTTGGCATGTGCAAAACAGGGCCGGAGGCCAAAGCTGAAACAAAGTCAGGTTCGTAGTTGTAGTCTTTGTGATTGCTCCTGATCGTAGTGGCGTAGCGTGTCGAAATAACCCGTTCGCCATCTTTATTACTGACCTGCTTACAACCTTCAAGACACAAAATCGTACCCACGTTGTCTTTCTGGCCTTTGAACGTGGAGCCTCCACGCTTCAGATTGTCAATCATACGTTCATCACCTTTCACAGTGACAACTTCTCCCACCTTGGCAAAGACGGAGCCATTAAGCACCCGGCCTTTTACGTTGATATTATTCCCGTCAATTTTGGAGGTTATTACCTCCAAGGCAACACCATAGCCGGGTTCCATTTTATTCTTTTTGCCCATCATGCTTTTGAGTGACATAATCGTTCCCCTTTGATTTGGTTTGATTTTTCTATTTGTTCGCTTACGCAAAAGAATTTGATCTTTTAATATCCGCTGGAGCCTGTGTATTTCATCTTCCGTAAACCGTAAATTCTTGCCTTTAACCACCTCAGAGGGCGGGAGTTTAGCGTATTTCGCCTTGGGATTAAAACTAAATTTAAGCGGATACTTCAACTTTTGTTGTGAAAATTCCAGCGAAAAGCCCATTACCATTAAATTCTCACCCATACTGATTTTTTCACTTATCTCAGTCGGTGCTAAATTCATCAGCGCCAGCCATTCATAGGCGCTTACTCCATTAAAAACCCCGTCACCGTCATAAAAGGTTTCCTTTATATATTCACCGTTTGGTTGCAATAAATAAACAGGCGGTGGGGTGAACGAAAGATCACTTACAGCTTCAAGAGACAAAATAGGAATTTTACTGTCAGCGGTTTTCCAAATCAGCATATCAATTTCACATTCCCCACCCTGGCCCGGAGGACGGTTCCGGTTCAGGCTCATCAGCTTCTCGAAGATCGGCAGGAAGCGAGTCAAACCGCTCTAAAACATCACGAAGCGTCTGAGTTATGTTCATACGACCGCCCATGGTGTTTCTTTTATCTTCCAGATATTCCAGGCAGTTGACAAGGATTTCCCTGTATTGGTTCCTTTCATCAATCAAGTTACGAAGGACAGTACCCTCTATTGAAACATCTCTATGGCTAATAGCCTCTTCAAGTTTTTCCAAAAATACCGGATTTATATTCTCAGTCATTTTGTCTCGATCCGTTGAAATTATTTTTCCCTATACAGTATCTTTTACAGACTTTTATTTAAAAAGCAATTTTTTTATTAAATAAAAATTTAGTCTTGAAAAAGAAATGGTCAATTATGCAAAAAATTAGTGGGCAGGGACGAAATACGCCGTCTGGTGACTTCAATTTCGTCTTGTAAAGAGAGTGTTGCGCCGTTTTTAATTATAGACGCAACCTGGCTGTTTACCGGCAACATTGTAACTTGAGGAATATTATTGTCTAACCGCTGATGGATGCACAGCCGCAAACTATTAGCAAGGAGTAAACGGGCTTCATACTCTCCCACATCCTTACGAGCTAAGTTTAAAAGTCGTTGAATTGCCTCAGTTATACCATTGGCGTGAATAGTGGAAAAAACCAAATGCCCGTCAACGGCGATGCGAAGTAATTCCGCCGCCGCATCCTTGATTCGCACCTCACCTACGAGAAGAATTGAACTGGTTTTGGCGGGAAAACTACGAAGCGCCACGGCCATTGCCTCTTTCCAATTACCGTCAATCACACTTGATTGTTGACAGAATCCGTGACTCCCGTGCCAACCGCTTAACGGCTCTTCCGGCGGGTCTTCAACTGTCTCGCAATGACCGCCGAACTTGCGAAGTCTGGCCGCAATGACTGTACCGGCGGTGGTGCTTTTTCCTGATCCGGTAGAACCGGCAATGAGAACAAGCCCTCCTTTTTTTCGCAATTCAATATTCATCAATAAATCAAGGTGGGCTTGTCGAAACTGCAACTTTTCTAAGGGCCAAACATTACGCTTTAAGACTCGAAGAGCGAATTTAGAGTTGCCCTTATTCTGCGCCCTATAACGTATACCCGCACACTCAACAATGAAACTTTGGGTATAATCGGTATGTTGCGAGGTTTCAACCTCTAAAGCGAGTTGCTGGGCAAAGCTATATAATTGCGGCTTTATCCGCTCAGGCCCAGGATAAACTACGGCATTTTTAGGGGTCAAGATATCCAAATACCAATCGGTATATATTGATGCCATGGCCGCAACCATCTTTTCGTTATTTACTTCCATGTTGTCACCACTTGTCGTCCCCTATAACATACCACGACGGATAATGTTATAGGGGACATGAAAGATACGGCTTTATTTACCAGCCTCAAAAAAGATAGAGTTCTGAGTGCTTTGGCATTGGCTGGCAACTTTAGTTTGGTCAACCTTGTGGGAAGCATCAAGAATAGAAGTGCTATTAGCACCTGCGTCCAAATAATTACCACCTACAGCCATAAGAATTTTCTGACACTCCGATTCCGGCACATTAGTGTAGGTCATAGTGAATCTTGTACTATTTGCGCCTGACGGTGTAAAGGTAACAGTCCCCCCCCAACGGTTGTTTATAATTGAGCCACCACCGTTCATTTCGTCTGGCACTAACTTGAATTGATTAACGATGGTGTTGGCTATAGTAGAAAAATTGGCTGAATTGTAAAACTGTTTCTGCACATTGGCAATTACGCGGGGGATTTGAGCAATCTCGCTATTGGCCCGGTTCCCGGCCATGATCTCCGGGACGATTTTTAAACTCCCCAAGAGGACAGCGGCAAGGGCTACAACGATTGCAACCTCGATTAGCGTAAATCCCCGCTGGTTGCCAATAATACGATTTCTTTTGGTTAATAAAGTGTTCTTTCCCATAGAGTTTTTCTCCTTTAAAAAAATTCAAGTTACATCGAGCCTTGTATGACTCTCTGCGCTTGTTGAGCAGTTGTAAGTACGGAAAAAATTATAAATCCTAAATTTCCACCCACAAACAAAAGGCCCAACGTATTCAAAAATGCGGCCGCACTTGTAACCTTTTGAGTTACAATATCAATAGCCTCAAACCCAATTCGTTCAATAGCTTCCTGGAAGGAGGCTCTTTCTCCATAATCTTCAACCCTGTCGAATAATTCATAAGACAAAAGGCCGGTATTCAACGCCTTGGCCGCTGAACTCTCACGATCTAATTTCCAGATCATTCTTGATAAATGCAGTTTCATCCATGGGCCCGCATAATCACGCATAATCTTCAGCGAATCCCCAACACTTATGCCCGATTTAAGAAGAGAGGCCAGGGTTACGAGGAAAATAGCGCCGTTTGTATCTCGATAAATTGAATATGGTAAAAAGGCATCCATACGAAGTCTTATTCCGTGAATCCAGTTGGGGAGACTCCATGTAAAGCCTGCAATTCCCGAAACCCCACCTATAAACAAGAAAATGCCGTATGACTGTATGAACATTGCCGTTTTGTAGAGGAATTTCCCCGATGTCGGCCATTTATCCGGCGGAATTACAGCGGTTAAGATTGGCACCATAAAAAAAGTAAAACCACAAAGAATAGCAATAAGTAAACAGCAAAGAAAGGCTGGCATACTTATAGCGCTGATAACAGCAGCCCGCATTTTCTGAGACTTCTCAACTGTTTGAGCAAGGAACGCCAACCCTTGATCTAACTTGCCGGTAATTTCCGCACTATTGATAATCATTGTATCCATAGTGGGGACACTCTCCTTAACAGCTTCAGAGAACTTACCGGATTGTCCAAGATTACGAACCCATAAAGCAAAAAGTGGAGCCATGGGGTTTTTTCTCGCCACAGCTCGGCGGTGTCTTTTTTCGAGATAATCCATTAACGATTCACCGCCACGTAACGCATCGGCCATATCGGTATAAATTTTAGTTCGCTTGCCCATAAACCGCCGCCGTAAATTCCAGCGTGAAATAGATTGTTTAATTGAGTAAAAGTCCATATCGTCCCTTAATTTTATGCCGCCGAACTTAAATTTGAATGATTATTCTGGTGAGGCGGCAAATCCACCTCAACAACTTGGTATTTTTCAAACGGTTCAAACGCCTCTTCCATATCTATTGGATCAATAATTCCTTGGCTTACTTTATAAAGACCATGTTCAAAGGCTGTCTTACCAACGGAATCCGAATCATCAAAATAACTTCGGCGTTGTTTGCGCCAATATTCGTACGCCTCCACGTTTTGGCCTTTCCTTAAGTACCGCAACAAAGTTGCGTCCAATTCTACAACCTCAGCACAAACCGTCTGGCCAATGGTGCCTCTAAAATCGCAATTCTCGCACCCTTTTTCGTTCCGCAAATAAATGCTATCAATATCAATCTGGTGTTTCTTTAAGATGTGAAGCATTGGCTCCGGGAGTTTACCGACGGCGGGTACCTTACAGTCAGGACAACTCACAGGCAAAAGCCGCTGATAAATCAGAAGCGACAAAAAACGATCCGAGGTAAGGGTCTGAACCGTGAGGCCGATTTCTTCAGAACACAAGCGGTTGATAATTCCAAGAGCGCTGGTTGTGTGGATTGTCGCAAAGACCTGATGACCGGACAGAACCATCGTCTGAAGCATACTTGCAGAGTCCTTATCTCGTACTTCACCTACCATAATTCTATCAGGATCGGCTCTCATTACATCACGCATAGCCGCCGCAAAAGGGCTAATGTCAGTCTTATCGTTATTACGTTGCACGGAGATTTGACTTATTCCGTACAACTTAAATTCCGGCGGGTCTTCGATGGTATAGGTTTTTTTCTTAAAATTCTGCGATTGGTTCATGGTAAGCAATGTTTTCAGGGTAGTTGTTTTACCGCTTCCCGTAACACCTGAAACAAAAATTGCGCCGGTGGTGTTCTTCGCCGCCAGCGATAATATTTTTTCCTGGCTGGCCGAATAGCCCAACTCTTCCAAAGTAAAACTTTTTTCATTATCGCCGACCCGTAATAATCGAATAATTGTGTCAAACCCATCTCGAACCGTCAAATGCTGATAACGTAATTCAATCTTTTCCAGTCCATTTACATCCCCATGTTGGTTAGCGGTGTTAAGGGCAACCCGCATTGTGCAAGACTGGTTTTCACGTATTGAAAAACTTTCACGAGACCGGGATAATTTGTCAGTTATATAGGTATTGGCGTAAGCGACACTCAGCATTGTTTCTAATCTACTCGCAGGATATGTACCCACGTTATGCACCAAGCCATGGACTCGGTGCAAAATGCTTCCAGTTGGTTTCTTCTGGTTGTACCTTACACAGATATGAATATCAGAGGCAAAAGATTGAACGGCCTCATTTACAATTTCCTCGAAAAAATAAATTGCCTGTGACTTCTCTCTCTCAATTTCTTCCGGACTCTTTACTTGTTTGTCTACTAATGTACTTCCATACATTTCAGCAAGGGCGGACAGACACCGAATAGAAGTCTTGGCCTTTTTAACCACTTTCAGCCCGAGGTCATTTGCTCGTGAAATTTGAGAAAGGAAAAAGGTATCAAGGTAAAAATCGTCAAGAGCCAGCGCCCATACCTGATTTTTCCCAATATCAAGTAATGCCATTTGGGTTTGCCTGGTTTGAGGGATTGATAAAATACCGTGATCCCTTGTAAGTATAGCCTCAACCGGCGGGATTTTTGCAATATCTGTAATGGTCTGCGCTTTCTTTCGTTTAGAAAGCTCTTTGACACAGTCAGCCGGTGAAAGCGTGGGGGGGCAGTCATAAATTTTTTTCTTAGGCTTTTGGAATTTACGCACCGCAATTTTCTGACGTTTTGCGGAAGTTTGTTTCTTCTTTCCAAAAAACAATTTTCTGAGTGTTTTTTGCATGTTATAGCCTAAAAGCCCTTGAGTGGCGTGGAGCAAAAAAGATTGGTTAAATTATTGTGAAGGTACTGCCGCCGGATACGGTGAGGAATAGGGCGACATCATACCATTCCCCTGCATTTGCGGCGGTATTGCCACTGAATTGTTTTTGATAACACTCAGAGTAAAATCCTTTATCTTGCCTTTTTTAACCAAAACGATCCTGGAAGGCCGAATTAATCTGACTTTCCAGCCATTTACAAAATCATTCTGACGCACACTTACAACTGTTCCATCAACAGCCATATCAGCGGTGAGCTTATCCGCAACTCCATACACGGCTACGAGCCGCATTTCTTTTTTATGCTTCGGCGGAGCTAACATAGATGAATTTGCCGCCGCTATGCCGCTGGTTGTGGGAGGTGAAGTTTTATTGTCTGCCGAATCATCCAGCATGGCCTTTCTCTGCTCTTGGCGTACCTTAAGAATTTCCGCCTTAAGACGTTCCTGGATAAGTTGTTTTTGACTGGCCTCAATATCGGAAATTGTCACATTACTCCCACCCGCCCATGCTGGTATAGACATACAAAGAACCAAAAGAGCGACACCGAGAGATATTTTTTTCTTATTTGCGAACATAATAATTGCCCTCTAAAGTAAAGGTTAATCTGTTATTTCTGCTAAGTTCCACCTGTAACAATCCAGTTGACATATTGGGTTCCAATTCAGTTAGAACACTTGCGAAAAGGCCATAATTTCCACTTAGAAGCCATGTTCCCTTTTCAACTGACCCACCGGGAACATTTGGCGGGATAGCTGTTCCCGGTACCTGCCCAAAAGCTGTATGCTTATGTATTTCTGCTCTTATTTTAACGCCAGTGAACTCTTGAAAAATACTTCCCATGTGGGTCTTGAAAACTGCCGCAGTAGGAAGATCGGTATAATGTATTCCATGAGCGAGTGGCCCAGGCGGTGTAATTGGAATTGTCTGGTGAATCCATGAACCGTCAGGCGCATATTCCAATTCCGCCATTTTTTTAACCCCAATTGATCTTAAAAAATCATCAAAAGTTCCCACTCCACGTTTCCATGTAAGAACACAATTATCACCAAGACATTCCCCTTTTTGAAACATCCACGTCGCCTTAATTAAAGGGACACGGCCTAAGTTTTTTAGATATTCATTAAGAATGAATATAGGTGCCGCTGTTAAATCTTTTTCTAAAAGGCGGTTTGTATTTTGAATATATTGTTTTACGGGATCTATTTTCTGCGCCTGGAGCATTTTGCGATGCTGTGCTTGTTGCCATTTTCCATAACCAATGTATCCGCCCACAATGGTTAAAACCAGCACCCCAATAAGAAACCAGCGGCCAAGATCAGCCTTGATGGGAGACATAAGGCCGATCTTATCTTTTGGATCAAGGGCAATATCTTCAAAAGAAAATTCACTTGTGTCGGGGAAAAACTCACTTGCATCACCAAAGAGAGTTATACCCCTTTCTCCTCCCTCGCTTATAAACTCTCGTGCGACATCGCTTACATCTATCCCATTGCCAATTATATCAAGCCCTGGAACCGGCAGACCATCACGGATAGCGATAAGCGAATATTGACCGTCACCCAGGTTGGAAATTAAAACCGCATCCCCTGAGCCGCATTTTTCGGCAACCACAATCGCCGCTGAATATACCGCTTTAATCCCTTTTGGTATCTGAGAGTTTAAAAAACCGCAAAACGTAGTCTTTTTCTGATACCGCACATAAGAGACGGCGTTAATCTCTCTGGCATACTCCTGTATTTCTTTTTTCTCACTCCCGAACCCGGCCAATTCACGCCAATTCAGGTTAAAAACAAGATAATTGTCATTAAATTCAATTATTTCAGACATTATTGGCCCCTTTTCTTTTCAGGTTGAGTGTTTTTCATGAACCCTCAAGCAAGGTCGGAGTAATGACAACGACAATGGTTGTCCTTTTTTGGGAACCATCGAAAGAGCCGCCAAGACCGGTGTCAATATCTTTAGTTATGCCCCGCTTATTGTACTGGCCTGACACGCGAGAAAAGGCGTTAAGAACAAGTGTTTGGTTATTCTTTAGGCTTATCCGCTGAAAAATCTCGTTACTCGAAATTTCCGGAGTCTGAATAGACTGATTGCCGGATGAAATAACCTTCAAGCCCTGGAGGTCTGAAATACCGATTGACAGTTGCAGAAGCACCCGGCTATTATCCAAAATAGTCGGCAGAATATTCATTACAAACCCCGTTGTTACCATACCTGGAGTAAGGCCCGGTGTGCCGCCGGAGGTACCACCGATTGTCGCCGTCGCCGCTTCCGTGCTGGCGAGATAACCCGTCTGATCTGTCAGGGCAAACGGAATGGGCTGGTTGTTGGTTGTCGTAATGGATGTGCTGGTTACAACTGAAGCCTTACCTGCATCAGACAACGCTTTAAATAAAAGACTGCTGGTTTCCCATCTATTTGCGGCGGAACCGCTGGTCAGAATCTCATACCCAAGCTGTGCAGCCTGATTGTTCACAAGACTGGTTGGTGAATCAAAAGTAAATTTATAGGAATTATTAACTTGATTACTTAAACTCTGATATACAGCGTTCCAGTCAACTCCGAATTGATTTCCGCTGGACGTAGTTACGGAATAGACCTCTATTTTGAAATTTACCTGTCGTGTCGCAATCCGGTTTTCCTTATTAATGAGCTTTGTAATCTCGTCTATAACCTCTTGCGTGTCACGAACGGTAATGGTGCCGGTGGACTGTGATACAGCCACTTGGCCCAACGGGGTCATCATCACATGGATTGCCTTTTCAATATTATCCCAAATTGAGAGCTTGATATCCGTACCGCTGGAGGATGAGCTTGAATATGTACCTCTGGAATCGTTGTTCACAGCGGATGCAGTGCTGGTACCACCGGAGGCGTTATTAGTTCCAGAGGTAGTGCTGGAGTCTTTGCCTATCTTTGTGGTTAAATTCACATTGCCCGGCAATGCTTTCAGGGTAAAAGTTTTAGTTACAAGCCGATATAGATAAATCGAATTGTTTTTGAACTGCCATGAAATTCCCACCCGAGCAGCGATAATATCCAACAAGCCGTCAAGACGACCAGTATAATTTAACTTCATGTGGAGATCGTAACCGTTTGTGGTTACAGTCGCATCGGTTGTCCCCATTCCGGCGGGAATTGCTGATGTATCCGTATTTGTAGCGGTTGTGTCTGCCAGGGTGCTGTTCGTGGTGGCATTAAGGGCGTCGGCAGTTATAAATACGTCCGGCATAATCCTCACAAGCACACCCGTAACCTGGGTTATACGCTCCGCAATGGTAGATAAATTGGCCTTATCAGGAAAGATAAAAGTTACGTTTTTCTTGAATACATTAGGTAGGAGTCGTTTTTTTTGAGTGTCAACCACATTATCTCCCAACCATACTATATTATTCATTTTAATAATTAACGGATTTTGCTCCTGGAGTTTTTGGGGTGAGGTAGCAACGGCCCTCTTTTTTATAATGTCTGAGCTTTGCCCCACTTGCTTATCAATATCACGCTTATACTGTTCTGTAGCTCCACAGGCGGTTAAGGTCACAATCAGCACCAAGGCGGCTATGCCCAAAAGAGTTTTCTTGAAATCGAGATATGTTTTCATCTTAATTACCCTTTTATTGAATTTTTGAGCCACGCAGAACGAACCGCACGACCTTGTTTTTGTAAAAAACCGCCTGAACTGGCGCATCAGTTGTGGCAAGACTTTTTACCAGACTCGTAATTACCTGAACGAAGTCGCCAGTAAATGTTGCCGAGGTACTAATTTTAAGTTCCTTGGGACTTTCCCAACTGACCTGCCAGCCAGCCTTTTTCCCCCATCGAATGAGTGCGTTACTCAACAAGCCGTCACGAGGGGATATTTTAAAAATTTGTGGCTCCCGAACTTGCTTTGTTCCCTGAGCCTTTTGTTGGTGCATGACTGGTTTTGCGGTCTTGTGCAACATGGGGGTACCACCCGATAGGTAAACATCCTTGGTTTCCCAATTAATTATTGACTTAATTGCAAGGGGTATAGTTATATCTTCGAGAGCCAACGGCCATTCTTTGCGGCCATGCCATGTGACTTTTTTATCTTTACCAAGAACGCCGCTGTCGTGAATTTTAAAGTCTGTTGGGATCACTTGATGAAGCGCTATATCGACCAGCACATCAACACCTTTACCGACGGCAGGGCGAATCTGCTTGGGTGCCGTCCCAAAATAACTGAGAGTGGTGTTTTGAATTTCTTGGGCGGTAGAATTGACCGGAACCGCAAATCCCTTATCAACCTCAAATTGAGCTTGCGCTGACCCCGCCCATACAAAAACAATTAAACACACAATCAAATAAGTTCTCTTCATTACTTTGGCCTCTTGTTTGAAATTTAAACCCTAAACTGTTTCCAGTACCACCATGGTCTTGCGGCCCTAAAGTTTCCGCATATCTTATGCCGAATCTTCCGCAGAAGCACTGGCGGTGGTAAACCAATTTTTGACAATACCGCAAAAAAAATTATTGAGGTTATAGTTATAAGCCATAATATTCCCGAAAAAATATTCAAACACAGAATAACCCCTGGTAAAAAGGCCCGTGCGTCTATAAATAGAATTGAGGGGGTTCGAGCTGTATAACTCCAAAACATTATTCAAATTCCCACTGGTAGAATTTAAAAGTCTCAGCGCTGATCTGTCCGGCTTCATAAGCTGTTTTTGCCGCATCGTACATTGTATGGCGCTGTTCCTTTACGTGGCTTTTTAGAAGTGCGGGAATTTTTTCTGGTTCGACCGCCAACATCCTGTCACGCAGTTCAGAAGAGAAAGAGCAATATTCACGAAGAGCAACACGCTTCCCATCAACTGTTCTCTCTAACTTCTGGACAACTATCAGCCTTAGAACATTTATAAGGTCACAGGCTATTGAGGTACGTGATTCAGGCGGGAATTTCAGAATAAGCCGTGATATGGTTTCAGATACACTTCCAGCGTGAACGGTTGAATAAGTCGTGTGGCCCGTAAGTGAGGCTTCAATTAAAGCCTTTATAGTGCTGGTATCCCGAGCTTCACCGATGAGTATATCGGATGGTTTCCGCCGAAGTGCGTTACTGACGCAGTAAGCAAAAATATCACCCTCTCTCGTCGTATCATTGTTTACCCTTAAATGGGTCATTGCCTCTGTCTGCCAAATAAACGAATTTTTCGACTGAATTTTGTCATAAACAAATTCTATAGGTGCCTCATAGGTCACAATTTTGCGAGAATCCTCATGTTCCAATTTATGACGCATTGTGGCGGCGAGAAGAGTTGATTTACCGGAACCAGTTACACCCACAAGGAGAACCATGCCTTGCAGGGGTGACAGGTTTTCTAAAATTTCCGGTTCTGTAACCTTTAACTCTTCCAAAGTTGGTGGAGTACCGGGGATAGTTCTTAGTGTCGCCTGAAAACCTGTTCCGCCGGGAACCCGGCCAGCGGTTATATTGCACCGAAATCCAATACGGTGGCTTCGATCAATAACGATATCATACCGAAAATCCAAATCAGCGCCGCCAACAAGAATACTTAAAGCGTTGTTGTCATATAAAAAATTAAGAATTAGCCGCAAGTCATTTTCTTTTATAATTCGATCAGAAAAACGGTGCAATCGGCCATGCGCCTCAACCCATACTGGCTGATTGGACTGAAGTGAAATGTCAGAAACACCCTGGTTATATGCCGCAACCAGCATCTGATCCAACTCATTCGCCGAAAAATTATATGGGAGCTTGAACTGTTCCATGTTTAGTTTTTAACCTGCACCCGCCATTGTTTTGAGTTAAGATTTAGCTTACTTTTACCTGTAATTCGATAAATCCTGTCGTTAACTGACATTTCTTTCCCATTCCCGGCGGTAGCCCGAAATAGTGAATTAACAACAGGTGACGTTACCATTGACTTTGTATAGAGAATTTTATACCGAAGCATCCCCTCGTATTCCCGCTCTAATCTTGCTAAATTTATGTTAAAAATCTCATTAGCCTGATCCCGCCCAGCTTCCCACCCTTTTCGCACAGCCTCTTTCCAGATATTACGTTCGGTCTCAGTGTAAGGTTTGAGAAGCGGCTGTATCTGATTTTCCGTAGAGATTACATTTAACCCCACATACAAATAATTCCGCCAAGAAGGAATAGTGGTGACAAACCGTTCCGGTTTTTCGATTTTATAGATATGATCCGCAAACCGGATCACGTCAGGCGTTTCTTGAGTAACCGCATTTTGAGACTCGTCTATTACCGGCGGCAAGACTCCCGATTTGAGAAAAAGCGGCCCAAACCTGTAAATATTGTCTAATCGCTCAGAATAGGAGTCTAAAAGTTTCTGCAATTTTTTGGCTTGTTCGTTGCGCCCGATTTGAGCGCCCACGGCCATGGCTGTTTCACGGAGAGCGTTAGCCCGGATAGACGATACAGCTTCTGTCTGAGAAGTTTTTGCTTTTAAGTTCTCTAACTCGGTGAGTGTCGTACCGTGACTGGTCTGGAGGCACAGACAAAATATTAAAAAAGTGAAAACAACCGTTTTCATTTTGCGTCCTTTCCAGTTTTGATCTCACTTATAATGAAATTCTTAGGGTAGACAAGATCAACCACATTAGCCTCGGGACGATAAATAATCCTGGCGAGGTTGCCAGACTGCATCCCAAGATTTCGTAAAACCTCAAGGACGATCTCATTTTTGACATCAACATTCACTAAGACAGGTGTGCGTGGGGTGCCAATAATCTTAAAACCCATTCCTGTTAACTTGGTAATACTTTGAAGAACCGGCTCAATAGGGCCGATCCATTTTACCGTGACCTCGTAATTCAGATGATTTATCACGTCTTTGCTTAAAGGCTTAATTGGTTTTTCCGCTTCGGCCAGTTCGATAAGCAAAGTTTCTATATGTTTTGAGTTTTGCGTCAGCTTTTGTTCTATGCGTTGCTCTTCAACCGCAACCGGCTTCTCCTGCGGTACATGCGGCTGTGATGGAGCGCAAGAAGCAACAAGACCCAAAATTATCGGAATAAGGAAACCCGTTTTAAAATTCCCCTTGTTTTTTCGATTTTGCATAATTCCAATCCCTGTTTTTTTGTTTGTATAAGATATATACTATAGAAATTTTTATAAGTCAAAAAAAACAATTTTTTTTTGTTTTTTTTGAGAAAAATTCTTGCGTCAAAGCGTAGGCCCGTTGAGTTCTGGTTGCGGATTTGTTTCATTTTTACACTCCCGCAAAACTTCGCAAACTTTGGGATAAAGTTCAATTACCTTGTCGAACTTACTGTTAATCTCAATCCGTTCTTTACCTTGGGGATAAGGGTTCCCTGTATATCTGTTATTATCATTAAACCGAGCCCCTTCAACCCCAGAGACCAAATATTCACTCTTCCTGTCGCTTTTCTCTAACTTATCAAAGCACCACGTTTCAAAGGCTCGGGCAAAGAGTTCTTTATGCGACGACCAATAGGGGGTTGACTTTTTTTGGTCTAATACACATGCGGCATAGAAAAAGTCTGTTTTATGATAAGGATTGTCTCTATTTGTACTATTAGAGTAAGTAAGCATTAAAGATTCACTTAAATCATCAAAACGACTTAAAAACTCAACCAGAATTTTTGATGAATTTTGAGATATTTCACCGAATCGCTCACCTGTTGTTTTACTCAGTGTGTCGTTAATTACTCTTTTGACACCATAATTTCTCAAAGCATCGGTAAGCATATATATTTTGGGAGAGTTTAAATTTCCACAGAGTTTACCAAAAAGAATATTATCAAAAGCGTGACCGTATTCATGGGCCAAACTTCCTGCACCGTTCATCCGGGTAAGATTAAACGCTTTGCGTACCGGTTCATAATGAGCCATCGCTTTCGCACGGCCCCGAGAACCAAAGGCGGCGGCTATAGTATGACCGCCGCCATCAATATCAAGACCAATAGCTTTCTTTTCAACTCCAAACAATTCAGCCAAATCGCTCAAAGCGTCATGTGCCATATTTAACACATCCTGCCGCTCGTCTTGAGGAAGCCAATTGCCAAATTCAACCCCCCTGAAATCAAATGTCTCAATAAACTGATCAGGTGATACATTTTCTCCATTTCTGGTATCTTCTCCTGTTCGGGTTACATGCTCCAAATGCGGCCTTTGGGGTATCTCTTTCATATTCTCGATTATACGCCGCTGGCGTTTGGGTTTAATAAGTTTATTCCATCCCACGGATTCTGCATATTTTTCGTATTGCTCAAAATAATATTTAAAAGCGCTCAAAAAGCGATAAGTTCTATTAAAGAACTTACTTAATAATAGTCTGCTTAATAACTGAGGATAACCTTTCGCATTAAAACCGTTTTCTTGAGCATCAATATAAAGCCGCTTATCTTCCTCGGAACCTTCTTCGCCAATGAGCGGATAGCATAAAAAGTTTGCTTTAAAATCCTTTCCCGCTTGTAAAAGTTCTTCTTTGGTTTTAACGTGAGCAAACTGTTTATATATTTGTTGAACAAACATTGTGTAAATCGCCATATTCATCCTAACCCCGGCTTCGTTCAGGCGATTCCATGAACAATTACTAAATTCGTAACTCCAGTCTTTGTTCAGTTTTATTTCTGTGATGTGAATACCACACTTTTCTGGAGACACGGGGATATAGTCCCGTATCTTTTTCAGAAACATAGCCAAGGCTGGCTCGTAACCTTCGTTCTGCATTTCTTTATATTTAAAAAGGGGCCATATCTTATTTTTCCGAACAAACTGATCTAATTCTTCATTGCTCATATTGTTTATATCGCCGGTTTTAAAACTGTTTTCCGAGAAAAAATCCTTTTTAGCCCCGCCTATCTTTTCACCCGTATCCTCAATTTTGTCTTTGACGCTTTTTGACTTTCTTGAGGTTGAACGAGAGCGCCCTGGCTCATCTACTAAAGCGCTTGGCTCCTCCGTGTAAAACTCAAGAGGTTTGTCTAATGGTAAATCAAGTCTTGTGGCGATATTATCTAAAATCATTACCGCTAATTTATCACCAGCCGGTGTTCGTCTTGCGGTATTGCGAAGCCGTTTGATGAACCCTACTATCTTGCGACCATTCAAACGGTCAAGCGTTTGAGTATATTCATTCATCAACACCTGGGCTTTCCGAGCAAACGGAGAATGTTTTATATCATCTGATTCTGGGGCGGGTGAGGGTTGGGGGTTGACATCTTGCTCGTCTGAAGATACCCCAAACACTTCATTATAGGTACCAATGTAAATATCTTCAAAAGAGAGAGGTATTATATTTTGAGTAACATTCAGATAGGGGAATATGTTTTTAAGTTCACTTAAAGTGAATTTATTATCAGGACGAGAACTAAGAATATTCCTTGGTAAATCTGACATCCTGGTTGGAGCTTCATCCGGTTTAAGATTGGGTAATTCAAAACCCATTGCGGCCATGCCATTAATTATATCCTGGGGCGACTTCCCAAGGGGACGTGACTTGAGATAACTTAAAAAAGTTGACCGACTGGAAAGATGAAAGGTGAGTTTTAATTCATCTTCGTCTCTTTTTACAAAACCTAAATTTGCTCCGTACATGGTTAAATTCGGCCATCTTTTTTTTTGATTATCCATTTTCAGTACCTTTTAGTTTTTTTTACTGAAAGCTTTATCTACCGCAACCGCCACCACCGGCAGGGGATACAAGGTTGTGCGTTGTTATGTTTATATAATAAACATATACATATATAAGATTATCAAGCGGGTGAGTGAAAAAAGTTGAAATGACGAGAGAACTCACATGCCGGGCGTAGGCCCGGATTCCTCTTTGTTTTTCGAGGAATCCCTGAAAACATAGGGCTGATTGTCAAACGTAGTGACTTGCCCTTGCATCTTTTCGTTTAACTTTTTCCCGAAAACTTCATCTTCTTTGTACGGGCCAGCGTGAATTTCTCTGATTGTAATTTCCCCTTTTCCTTCCCATTCTTGCTTAAAACTCTGCACTATCTGTTGCTCCGCCAACTTGAGGTCGTGGGGGATATTTGAAAACGGAACAATATGGGGATGGCTTTTAGGCTCTCCTTCTCTCTGGTATCTAATAATGACGTTGACCCAGTCGTTGATCTCATGGGCATTATCCCAATTATCCCACGGGCAATTATCCCAAAGACTACTGCAAAACTCTTTGATGTCCTCTTCGTTGTCAATATCATCGGTGTAAGCAGTCTGCAATGTCTGTTCGTCCGTTACGGTGATGTCATGATTAGGAAATTTTGCTTCAAGTTCAGTTTGCGCCCACTCTCTGAATTTGTCACAATCTGTGGCTGAGGTATCACCCATACTGCCATTATCTGCATAGTAAATAATTTCCATTTTCTTTCTCCTTCGTTGTTTGGGCTTGTATTACCTTCTCGGTTTATAGTAATTGCCTGTTTATAAAGTTGGTAGCCCGTTTCACACGGCGCACCCTTGAATATATCGTTATTACACGTTTTTTGTAAAAGAAATCTCTTACAGAAAAACTCACAAGTCTTTCTTAAATAAAAATATCATTTTTTAGGGTTCAGGGGGTAAAAGCGCCTGAGAATCGGACTGAATAGCTTTTTGAAAATCCACAATCGTATATCGTTGGGTATTCCTTGCTTCCTGTTTGATGTATCGCATAATTTTTACAAAAGGAACCCCGTGGACATTGGCGATAGACTGAAGTCTCTGCCAATTATCGAATTTATAGAAGAATAAGGCGTCAAAGTCTAACACCCCAAGCGTTCCAGTTTTTAAGGCTGTAAGGTAATTATTGGGTATTCGCTCTTGACGATTAGCGAGATTTTTAAAATTTTTAAGTCGGAGCAAGTGTGTTTCAAGGTTATTGAAAAACCCTTTGGATAATTTAAGAACAATCCGAATATCCTCAAAGGCAATGAGTATAAAAATCTGTCGTCTGGTGTGATATACCTCTCTTGCCTGATATTGGGGTAAAATCTTCAACGCAGTCTGGATCACCGGCCCAGCTATGTTCCTATTTTTATCTATATTAAGTTCAAACGCATGAACACAATTTGATTGGAAGCCTATTTCTTTTTTAGAGTTTTTACCTATTCCAAGAAAGTAAAACAGCTTCACTGCATGTTCCGGCGCAATCGCCATTTTTTTTCCCTCAATAAACGCCATAAGATTTGACGAGGGAATACCGAGTTTACAGGCAATTTCGGAAATCTGGTGCTTTTTGAGTATAAATAGGCTTTTAGCAAAATTAACCAAAAATTTATTTTTAGGCTGTGGCGCTTTAGACACAGTTAAGTTTGTTTTCATTTAGACCCCTTTAAATTGAGCAAATTGATGCGTTTTACAGAAACTACAGGTAACTGCTGATTATCAGGTATTATATAGACCCCGTTAACCTTTTTTTCTACTTGTGGTGGAATAGTTATTGCTGCTTTTTTATCTGAAAAATTATTTTTATGTGATGCTGGTACAGATTTTGGGTATCTGACCAGAGCTTGAGCAATAATTTTCTTAACCTGTTGTGGTTTTAAATGCTTTATTTGGAATATACTCTGACCCCTCCTTGGCTGCTGGAGAGTGGAAGAAAGAGCATTACCCGGTAATACAAAAACATCGACAGATTTTATGAACTTGGGCCGGGCAATTTGAGAGTGAATATTCCCGCCCGGAAGTCGTGTTGAAACATTCACAATTCTGGATAAATGATTTTTAAGTTCAGGAATTGCCAGCGGAGTTTTTTGATGTTTTTTCACTCTTGCCGCTGTTTGTTGTGAGCGCCGTGGCGTGTTCAGAATTTTTTTTATTATTACAGGGCTACTAATAAGAGATCCGAGGAGGATAAATACGGCAGTTACCGCCAATATAATATATTTCATGCCTTTTTGACGGTTAATTGTTTCAGATTCCTTTATTAGGGGGATGTCTATTTCATCATTATTACTTTCAACTTGATTCAGTTTTTCGATCTCTTCCCACATAAAGTCGTCGGACAAATATTCTTTTGCCATTTTTTTTGACCCCGTATTTTTCAAAATCATTAAAGATTGGGATTTACGGCCTTAAGGCTCAAAATTTAATTTAACACTTTAATTTAAAAAATACAAAAAAAAATTGTTTTTTTTGTATGATGTAGTTATTATAAAATAAATTTAAGCACAAAATTTGACCGTTATGAATAAAGAACTATATCTTGTTATCAACGAGGCTGGCTCTCAAAAGAAACTCAGAGACATACTTAACACTGAGTCTGAAGTTAAAAAATGCACTCAGCAAAGTATCTCATACTGGTTAAGATCGGGTACAGGAGTCCCGAGATATTGGGCGTTACTTATTAAAAAAATTTATCCGGTGATCTCACTTGAGAAATTACTCAGCGAAACATAACCCCCCCTCTTTGGCTCTTATTAAAAAATCACCAGAGACAGAAACAAGTATTAAAACTCTAATGATGGAGGGAAATTCATGCGAATTTCCCATGTGGTCGTATAGCAAAAAGCGTTCTGGAGCGAGAAAAACACATATCAAGTATCCTGACGGCAGTTATGCACTAATTGTCGCTCCAGAGGGAATGCCAAGTATTAATTTTGCTGGGTATCTTGATGTAATATTATCTTTTTGCCAACACGATCTTTTTGAACAGAACTATGTAGAGATCAGTGTTTACCAAATTCTTAAAATTCTTGGCAAAGATCCCAATAAAAACAGTAGCTATAAAAACTTTCGCCTGGATATGAAAAAGGCGTTTGCGATGTATATCCAAACGAATAGATTCCGAAACCCTGATACCGGCCAGCGTGATTATACTGATTATTTTCATATTCTCTCTTCCATGCGGTTATCTCACTGTAGAAATAAATCCAGTAAATTCTTTTTTGACCCCATATTTATTGAATCTTTTAGGGCCAAGTATTTTAAATACTTAGACTTTCAATTCTGTATAGAACTTGACAAAAACCAAGAGAGTCTGGCCCGTTTTCTTTACGAACATATTATAAAACGGCTCGGCGGCAAGCTGTATTATCAGCGCAACCTTGATGGTTTTCTGAACGATGTTGGACTCCAGTATATTGCTGAAAAAATTCCCAAGAGAAAAAATCAAGACTTAAAAAGAACCCTCATGCCAACTTTTGACCGAATCACAGGCAAAGCCTTTAAGAAGTGGGAACGAGACGGAGATAACATTGTTTTTTATGGATTCAAGGCCACAAAGTCTATCAAGGAGTACCAGGCACAAAACAATAAGAAGTTGGCAGCCCAAAAACATAATCGGAAAATACACAAAGAGGCTGCAATGGAAGCGCCATCACTTTACGTAAAGCAATGCGAAATTTACAAAAAAGATGGCCGCCCAATTCCATTCCCTGATCTCTACAAATTAGCCCTGAGCTATTGTTAGCGGATACCGACTTATTAAGTGACCCAATACCGACTTATTAAGTGACCAATACCGACTTATTAAGTGACCAATACCGACTTATTAAGTGACCAATATCTCTTGAAGGCCGCACTATCATTGAACATTTTTGCCCTACAAGCTTTTACAAACTATTACAAATAAAAGTACAAACAAAATCAGGGTAATTTTTGAGATATAAAATCAGTTAAAAACTGAGCTTAAGGATCGACAAAAAGGAAGGGTAAAATAGATTTTATGAAACAGCCATATCAACAGGATATAAACTCAATGAACAAAAATAATAAAAACAGACTCGAGCCTTTAAGTTTTTTCCTTAATCACTTTCCCTGCCAGTTATCAACCGATCAAACACAAGTCAGCGATGTATGGGACAGAATAAATTTTACCTCATCGTTAGAGATAAAAGCTGAGATTCAGAAATTATGGGAGAGTAAAAGAAATTTAACACCTATTCAAGCGATCAAAACCCTCGAATTTCAGCAAAAAAGAAAAAACAAGGTTAATGGGGTGCCTGAATCCAAAAAACCTGCCATAAATAAAGAAGTTGCCGCTATTCTTGGTTATCTTGAAATTCAGACAGGTAAGGAGTTATCCAGATTTGATGAGAATGTTAATTCCGCTATACTCAGTCATTTGAAAAGAGGATGTAAGGTTGATGATTTTAAAAAGATTGTTGATCTGAAAATAATTGAATGGGGTGAAAGTGAGAATATGGTAAAATATCTAACTCCCAAAACACTCTTTGTTTCTAAATTCTCTAAATATTTAAGTCAGATAAGGCAAGGCCCACACAAGGGTACCGTCAAAAACAAATTGGAGTTATCTTTAGAAGCTCAAACAATTTTTCAGAATTTTTTGGAATTTCTCAAAAAAGATTTAAAGAAAGAAGAACCAAAAGTCATGGAGCATGATTTTTGGTCTTTATTCGCTCAGATTCCCGATGAAATAAAAAAAATAATTATTCGGGAAAAAGAAATTCTTGAAGGATTTAAAGGAAATGATATTGTGGCAAAAGAGAAGTACGTTAATTTTTTTATGAGCAATTTTGCCCAGGAAGCATTGGCTGCTTTCTGGAATTTTGTTGAAAAAAATTATCACGTTTATCGTGGGCAAATATATCAAACGTTACTTGCTTGCCAAATAGAACAATCAACTCAAAACCAAAAAATCGTCAGCCAAAATATAATTCAAAAGCTCCGCCCCTGAAGCTGGTTGTCTGATTTTGTTAAAATCAATTTGTCAAAAAAATAAGGAGTAATAAAAACATGATTTTTTCAAAAGCTTTTGTTAAAGGTGTTTTCTGTGGATTTTTGTTTTTAAGCCTTATATCTCCACGTTTAGGCAAAACTGACACTTTGGTAGCACCTTCAAAACAGATGAACAAAATAGATTCAAAAGCCTCACCTGCTGATAAACCGCAGACTGCGCAAAATACAGTTCCAGCAATATCCATGGGTAAGGATTTAGTTAATCAAACATTATCCTTGTCACCGGATGATATAAAATATCTTAAAAGAGAACTATATAAACGAAAAAAAGCGGCTCAGAGTCCACCTGAGCCACCACCCCGGCCTATCACAAGGACACTTTTAATTGATTTATCTCCCGGTGCCGCTCCGCCTGTTATTAGAGTAGCTGAACGAAACGGAGCATCTTTGATTTTTACGGACTCAACTGGCGCTGTTTGGCCGATTCTTACCGTAAATAATTTTGCTCAGGATGTTTTTGATGTTCTGGTGCCGGTTAAAAATGGCGGGGTATTAAATATCGCCGCAAAGGGAGCCTATGGACAAGGAAACCTTGCTGTATTTTTAAAAGACCTCAATGTACCTATCATTTTCTGTCTCTATGCGGGACAGAAAGAAACGGATTTCAGGGTTGATGTTAGACTCCCAAGGCGGGGGCCAAACGCCAAGGCTATAACTATCTCAACCCCCCAGGCACCTGAGTTTGATCAATGGCTTATAGATATACTCTCAGATACACCGCCAATAACTGCTCAAAAAGTATCTTTGAAATTTGAAAATAGCGAGAACCCCATAAACGATACCAAAGCGTGGATTATTGGTGAAAATCTTTATATTCGGACTCCGTATTCCCCTATTTCGCCCGGTATAAAAGGTTATCTGAGTAGTAATGACGGAATGACAGCGTATAAATTAAACAAGACATCGTTGATTCTTTTATCAGTCAAAGGAGAAATTTATAAAGTGAGGGTAATATTATGAAACAAAAAGATGCCGCTGTGCTTAATATCAAAATACTTCTGATTATCTTGGGGGTTGGGTTCTTGACTATTGGTATCGTATTCTGGCTTGTAGCCCGAAGCTCAGGGCCAAAACATCCGTCAGCAGTAATGAATGTCAGTGCGCCAGACAACAGCTTTAATAATCATCTAACTGCGAAATACAAAAAAACACTCCAGGAAAACGATTTAAAACAAGTACAAATTGCAGAGCAAAGAGGTAACTCCTCTATTTCAACGCTCGTGGATGATGAACCTGTAAGTAATAAAAACAATATGCCGCCGCAAAATACAGAATACTCCACAATTGCGCCAGTTTCCCAAAGCACACCTAAAACTTCATCTTTTTCATATTCGGATAGAGAACGGCAAAATGCTATGAAAATGATTGGAACCTTAATAGGACAATGGTCTGTTCCTCGAATGAGCCTCCAAAAAACAGTTACGATGAACAACACAACAAAGGGAACATCGAAAACTGCATCGCCTTATAAAGCAAGTACCGAGACGGCCCCCGCCGCCAAAAAACAGAAAGTTTTAATTACAAAAGGAACCACCTGTTACGCAATCTTAAATTCAGTTTTAAATACTGATTATTCCAATACAACGGTATCAGCAACCCTCTTGAGTTGCAATGCCCAGGGAATAAATTTGTCAGGGGGAACATTATTTGGCAAATATAAACGAAACTACGATAAAGTGGGTGTTTCCTTTAACCTGCTTAATGTGAATGGTCAGGGCTATGATATAAATGCGATAGCGATTGATGAAAAAACTCAACAGGGAATTTTAAGCGGTGATGTTGACCATCATTATTTCGCCCGATATATTCTGCCCTCATTGACCTCAATCGCTAAAGGATGGGCGGAAGCCGGTTTGCGGGAAAATACAACCGTTACCACCGGTATAAACGGGACACAAAGTTCTCAAGGTGCGGTGAGCGACACAACGAAATGGGTCAACGCCGGTTCAAAGGCTGGTGATTCTCTGCAAAAGGCGGTATCCGAAAGCAGTAAGGGTCATATGATTTCAGTTAAGGTGATTCCTAAACCAAACGAGGGAATTGGTGTGGTTTTTTTGGATAACGTAGTTGAGACAAAAAAGTAGTTTTTTTATTTTAAAAAAAGTTTTTATAGTGTATAGTCAATATAGAAAAAATATAAATCATAAGAGGTAACAACATGGGAGAACAAAAAGAAAATCTTTTAGCGTCAAGTTTTGAAGAAGAATTTTACGACGACGAACAGAAACAAAAAGAGGGCGAAGCGGATAATGGCAGTTTTGATGATGAGTTTTCAGAGCCGCCGGAAACTCTTGAACCCAAAAAAGCGTTTTGGAAGTCAAAACCCGCAATTGTAATCGGAGTTATTGTTCTTTCAGCCGCTCTTGTACCGTTAAAGTCGGCTCTTTTTTCACATAAACATAGTCGGCGTGTTTTTTCAACACAATTACAGTCGCCGCATAACCAAACACCCTCAGCGAACACGGCTATTCCACCCCGAACAATGTCTCCTGCGTCAGCTTTAACACAGAGCTCCATATCAACACAATCCCGGCCAGCCGGTTCTGTTTCAGAAAAGCAAAAACAGTTAGCTCAAATGTTTGGCGATACTACCGCTCCAAAAAATAACCCGAAACAGTCGTCTGTTGCAGCTCCGGTTTCAGCAGCTCAAAGCGATGAAACTCAAAAACCAGGCGTGTCTCAGGATGATATTCGGAAGATGGTGGATAAAGCCGTTAAAGAAAGAACAAACCATCTTTTCTTACAATACAGTAAAAATCGGCTCAAAAATTACAAATTGATCCACAAACTTACCAATAAAGTGCGAAAATTATCCGCTGGGCTTGAAAAAGTGTCGATTGCCATGAAAACTATTGATCAGGTTCAGCAGTCGGTTCAGCAGCCCAAACCTAAACCTGCCGGGCAGGAAGTTGCTCAAAAAACTCCATTCCAAAAACAGAAATATCCTGAATACTGGCTCCAGGCTATTGTTCCCGGCCAGGCTTGGGTAGTTTCCGCTCAGGATAGTACCATCTATACCCTGTCGAAAGGGGATGAATTGCCGGGGAATGTTAAAATTTTAAACATAGACGCTCCACGTAATCAAGTCATGACCTCTCAAGGGTTAATCAGGTTCCAGGCCCAAACTGTAAGTAACAGGTAAGTTATGAATAATAGCGGCTTGGGAATAATTTTAACCAATATTGCCAATGCAGTTCCGGCTTTCCGGGGATTGTTGGAAGTTTTTGCAATTTTTCTTGGACTTTTTTATTTGATTCAAGCTGGCGGTGACGCAATAATTCTTTCCAAAGGGCGACAAGGTCAAATGATGGGCAACCATCCAATGCCCACAGAATTATTATCCAAAATAATTATTGGTTGTCTGCTTCTTTCTTTTGGATTCACTGTGGAAACTTTGGTTAATACAATTTCCAGTAATTTTACTACATATGCGATTCTTAATACCCAGACAGTCACGGAGTATGGTCGTTTTAACCATATTTTAACTGCTCTTTTAAAAATTGTTCAGGCAATTGGACTCATCGGTATCTTGCGGGGACTGATGATTTTTAAAGCCGCCAGTTCAAGTCAGGGTGGGCAACAGGGACTTGGAAAAGCAACACTTCTTGTTCTTGGAGGGAGTTTGGCTGTGAATTTGCTCGGGGTAATTAAAATGATCGAGGTAACAGGTAATATAAATTTGAGTTCTTTAATTAGTTGATTTTTTCATATTTTTTCATAAGGATAAAAAAAATGAACACTTTACTTAGAAAATCACGAGTTTTGGCAACCTTAGTTTTTGTAAACGCTGTAACAATCACCAATCAAACATCAGCGGCGACTTTAAAAGACTGGTTGGGGAATATTAAAAACAACGCTATCACCCCGGCGCTTAATTTTCTCCAGATGGGATGTCTCTTGGGCGGGATGGTTTTAATTATTTTTGGTGCGGTTAAGGGGTACCAAAAAAGCCGCCCTCAGCAGGGCCAGCAAATCAGTGTTGGAGAGATTGTTGGTAGTATCTTGGTTGGCATAATTTTAGTTGGCATTTTTGCCTTTGCTAACATGGCCTCTCAGACTGTTACGAATAACACAACTAATATTCAGAGCCAATGGTAAACCTATGAATCTGTCTATTGCTGTTTCACGGCCAAACTTAAAAATCAGTCCAGAGGAGGTTCAACAACAGCTTGCAGAAGATGACTTTACTTGCGCTTTCTGTGGTTTACAGAGCGAATCGTTTCAAACTGCGGTTGTGCTGGAAACCGGGAAAAAAAATCATCCCGTACAATCTGTGACTGTCGATCCGTTCTGTAAAGCGGCCTTGGAAATAGACACGCTCGGAGGGTTGGGTGCCTTAATTTATCTTCCCAATGTCGAACAGGAAGATTTAAACAATATGCTCCGAGCGGTTTTCTATGCTTATTTTTATGGTGATTCCAAAGCGGAAAAAAAAGAGGCCAAGAATTTTCTCAAAGAACTTTTTAAACTGGCGCTTCCCGTTAAGGATAAATTAGGTTCTGCCGATCCCGGCAAATTGGGTCGGGTATTCAAATCACTCCCCCCGGAGCTTTATTTTCTGCGTGAAAACATAATGCCGGGATTGCGCCTGATATATAAGCCATCAGTTGTAGAAAAGAGATTTTCAGTCGATACCCTGAAGGACTGGTTTAAGGACAATAACCTTTCATCAGTAAATGCCTGGAAACTGCTTTTTGACGGTCTTTTTGGGAAAAGGGTACAGGAATAAAAATGTTGATTGAAAAAATTATATCCAGCATTGAGGTTATTTCAGCATGGTTTTCGGACACAATTTTAAACCATTCGATTGACTCTTACTGTGATCTGGAAACTACAGAACTTCCTGAAAAAGACGGGCAACGGCCACAATCTTTTGTAGCAAAAGACGGTGGTCTTTTGTCAATTCTGATTATTGACGGTAATGCCAAGGTTGTAGGGGATACCGAACAGGCAAACTTGGATGAACACCTTTATTCCAAATTTAAAGGATATTTAAAAGAAGATGGACATTTAATTCAAGTTACTTTTGAATCTGATCCAGACACTATAAAGCGCACCATACATGAAGCTCTTTTGCCATCATATCAAACCGCAAAACGTATAGGATTAAAAGTTAAAGATGTTTTGCTTAACCAGGAAGAAGTGATTTCTCAACTATGCGTGAACGAGCGCTGTTATTTTGGACTTTGGACACAACCTACAATTTTACCCCCGGCGGCACTTAAACGGGAGTTTAAGGATAAAGCTGCCACTTGCAAAAAATTAAAGGTACCGGTTTTTTATTTCGGTCAAAATTTAACCACCGCAATTCAATCACTTAAAGCCAGTCACGAGGCGACAAAGACGGCTGTAATTCAGGATTTAAAAAAAGCAGGGTTAATTCTTCGTTCTCTGTCTGCCCATGAGGCTCTGAAGTTTATGCGATTTTCTGTTGACCCGACAAACATGGATTATAAATGGGAACCGTGTTTACCGGGAGATAAAATCACCTGCAAAACAAAAAGTAAACCGGGCGATGCTTCAAATATTGCCTATCCGCCTTTAAGTTATCAAGTGTTTAATCGCCGAATTAAGGGTTATAACTCAAAATATGGAACAGAGGTTGTACGTATTGGCAAAAGAATATACGCCCCTTTGCTTTTTGAGGTCTATCCCCAAGAGGTTCAACCATTTTCTGAACTTCTTAATAGAGTCGATAAAAAAATTCCATGGCGTATTTCTTTCTTTATTGAACCAAACGGCCTCGAAAAACAAGGTCTTTCCAAGGCATTATTATCGTTTGTCGGGTTTATTGGCGGCAACAAGGAGATTAAAAAAGCATACGAGGATTTACAGCGCTTAGAAAGAGACGGCGAGCCTGTTGTGCGTCTGCGAATCGCCCTCGTGACCTGGGCTGAGAATGAAAAAGTCTTGGAGGATCAATGCTCAAGTTTAACAAGAGCAGTGCAGGGTTGGGGAACATGCGATGTTACAAACGATTGCGGTGATCCCATAAGTGGTTTTGTTTCTTCCCTGCCAAGTTTTTCCAAAACGAATATAGCACCCTCGGTTTGTGCGCCACTTTATGATGCGATAAGAATGTTACCAACAGCGCAACCAGCGTCACCATGGCAAACAGGGGCTATATTATTCAGAACTCCCGGCGGTAAACTTTTTCCCTGTCAGCCGGGGTCGAGTGAGCAAATTGCGTGGATTGACTTGATTTTTGGGCCAATGGGTTCGGGTAAGTCCGTCCACCTTAATCGGTTGAATTGGGCTTTTTGTCTCCAGCCTGGCCTTTCAAAACTCCCGCTTTTATCTATAATTGATGTAGGGCCGTCATCTAAAGGGCTAATCTCGCTTTTAAAAGAGGGATTGCCAGAGGACAGGAAGTATGAAGCGGGGTACTTTCTTTTAAGAAATGTGCGTGAATGTGCTATTAACTCTTTTGATACTCAGCTTGGTTGCAGGTACCCCACTCAATATGAACGTGATTTTATCATTAATTTTATAACTCTCTTGGCGACTCCAGCGGGTACTACCGAACCGCTCAATTCTGTCAGCGATATGGCCGCAATTCTCGTAGATGAAGCCTATGAGCTTTTTTCAGACTTAAAGAGGGCCAAATTATACGAAAAGGATAGAGACCTGGATATTGATGAGGTGTTATCCCGGATAAATTATGAAACAGATGAATACACTACGTGGTGGAATGTGGTTGATGCGCTATTTAAAGCCAATTTGTTTTATGAAGCGTCTCAGGCCCAACGATTTTCCGTGCCGATTTTAAGTGATCTGATTGAAATTATAAAGTCAAATAAAGTGCGGGATATTTTTGAACCGGCTGGCGGCTCACCGCTCACCGTGAAAACAGGTGAGAAACTGACAGATGCTATAACCCGAATTATCACCACAACAATCCGCAATTATCCTCTTCTTTCATGTGAAACCAAGTTTAATACAGGCGCTTGCCGGGTTTTCTCAATCGACTTAAACGAAGTTGCCAAGGGCCAGGGTGCCGAAGGTGAAAAAAGGGCAGCTATAATGTTTCTGCTTGCAAAGCATTTATCCGCCCGAAACTTTTATATTAACCCCGATATGGTGAGTGAGCTTCACAATGTAGCGCCCGATTTTTACAAATCATACCACACAGAAAGGGCTAAGGATATTTTTGAAACTCCAAAACTCTTGGGATTAGATGAGCTCCATCGGGCTGGTAAAAACAAAAGCCCCGCCTTTATGGATAGTCTAATTAAAGACGGGCGTGAGGGCCGAAAGAATAATTTGCTGTTCTCTCTGTCGTCTCAATTGCTTGATGATTTTCCAGACGATCTCGTTACCCTGGGAACCAGTTTTTATATTTTAAAATCTGACGATGAAGAAAATATCGTCGCTATTGCCAAAAAATTCAACCTCAATAATGCGGCTGTGCGGTATTTACGTTATGAGTGTAACGGCCCTATTGCGGGGCATGGCGCAAATTTCATCGGTATTTTCAAAACCAAACGAGGTCTCTATACTCAGGCGCTCATAAACACAATTGGCAGTATTGAATTATGGGCCTTTGCGACTACAAACGAGGATAGGGTTCTCCGGGAGTATTTATACAAAAAGGTATCCCCGGCCAAGGCCCGGCAGATTTTAGCAAAGCGCTTTCCGGGCGGTTCCGCCAAAAAAGAGGTTGAAAAACGGAAATTAGCCTTGGGGATTAAAAAAGATGACGACTCGTTTGATATAATAAAGAAACTGGCAGATGAAATGGGTTAATCCACAACAGAAGAAAGGGGCATAATATGCTGATTCCAAAAAGTAGACCTGTATTATGGCAGGATATTGAAGATTTACGGGTACGGTTTAATTTAGGCCATAACCAAATATGTAATTATCTCGGGATTATCCTCGATAAATGGAAAATCATCAGGAACAGCCCTGAGCTTTTGAATAAAATGATTGAAGAGCCAAGCCTTGCGATTCTCGCAAGAATTTATGACGATTATCCGTTCCTGGCTCCAGCGGTTTTTAAACCAAATATGAGACAGGTCTTTGACGATCTGAACGCCGATTATGCCATATATACCGGTAAAGAGGATGCTACTATTAAAAAGCGGCACTTTAGTCTCTTTTTTGGCCGTAATTCGTCGGCAGGGTATGGCTGGCTCAAGAAAAGCACCCCGCCACGGTCTATCGTAAGTTCTATTATAGAATGTATGTATCGGGAGGCCGGTGAAAAAAGTAAGGTCTTAAACAAATATGTTCTGCTCCACAGTATAAGCACTTTAGAGGCCAGAGTCAGAAGGGTTGATCCATTCTATTCTGGCGAATGGCGCAGTTAAAGGATAAGTTATGGGTAAAAAACTTTTTATTGTTGAGTCACCGGGTAAGATTAAAAAAATTCAAGGGTTCCTGGGCCAAGAGTATATAGTTAAGGCCAGCGTGGGGCATATTCGAGATTTACCCGTTAAGGAGATAGGGATAAAACCACCGGACTATAAACCCGTCTATAAAGTCACTAAGCCGGATGTAGTAGCAAATCTCCGTAAGGCGGCAAAATCTTGTGATGAAATAATACTCGCCACCGATCTTGACCGGGAGGGTGAGGCAATCGCATGGCATTTAAAACAGGTTCTGAAGGTTAAAAATCCCAAGCGTATTGTGTATAGCGAGATTTCCAAGTCAGCTGTATTGTCTGCGCTCAAAAACGCCCGGCCTGTGAATATGCCCCTGGTTATGGCCCAAGAGGCCAGAAGAGTTATAGACCGATTGGTCGGGTACCGCATAAGCGGCCCTGTATCTAAACTTTTAAAAAGTAAAGCATCAGTTGGCCGGGTACAGACTCCGGCGGTTGTTCTTGTGGTGGAGCGTGAAAGACAGATTGCGGATTTTGTGCCTCAAGATCATTACGGGGTATTAGCCGAATTGCCTGGTAACTGGTCTGCGATATGGTCATTTAAGGACATAGTACCCAAAGGACAGAAATACTTTCAAGACAAAGCTTTTGCTCAAAAGGTACAACGGGAGACGGATAAGCTTAAAATTGTTTCTATGACCAAAAATCTAAAACCACGTAACCCACCGGCTCCTTTCACCACATCAACGCTTCAACAAGCCACCAGCTCACAGCTTCGGATTAAACCTAAGCAGACCATGGCTCTGGCCCAGAAACTCTATGAGGACGGGTTAATCACCTATATGCGAACTGACAGCCCCAATTTAAGTAATGAGGCTATTCAAATGATTTGGGCAGAACTGCGGGATATGGGCTTAGATACGTATATTCCCGCTCAGGCCCGGACATGGAAATCAAAAGCTGATGCCCAGGAGGCGCATGAGTGTATTCGACCTACGCATTTAAGCGATAAACTGCCAAGCCAAATTTCGGGGGATCATTTAAGGCTTTATACCCTGATTTGGCAAAGAACAATGGCGGCTCAAATGAAGCCTGAATTGAGTGACGTAACTGATGTGAACCTCGTTACCTCAAAAAAAATATTTTCAGATGACGGTACAATAAATGCTCTACAGACGTTTATCGCTCAAGGTAAGATTGTAAAATTCGACGGCTGGACAAAGATTTATACCGATGCGGGTAAGAAAAACAGCGATCAGGTATTACCTGCCATTGCTCAGGGCGATATAATCACTCCCGAGCGGATAGTTCTGCAAGAAAAAAAGACTCAACCGCCGGGCAGATATACCGAGGCTACCCTGATAAAGAAACTTGAAGATGAGGGAATTGGCCGTCCCTCAACCTATGCCTCTATCATCGAAACTCTTTTCCGTAGAAAGTATATGACAGAACAGAAGAGGAAACTTTACGCAACTGATATTGCCGGGCGACTTGTTGATTCCTTGGTTGGAAAATTTCACTTCGCACAGTTGGACTATACAAAACAAGTCGAAAAAGGCTTAGATTTAATTGCTCAGGGTAAAGAGGGTTATACAACGCTGGTTAGTAAGATTGACCAGCAGTTAACCGCCGAACTGCAAAATATAGGTTTCGGTGAATGGGTACCGGATAGTTGTGAAATAGACAAGACCCATTCTTGTCCGGTTGAAGGATGCGACGGGTTCCTGCAACAGCGGCAGGGGAAGAAAGGCTCATTTTGGGGTTGCAGTAATTACCCTAAATGCAAGGAAACCCGGCCTGACGCAGATGGTGTTCCCGGAGAACGTGAAGTCTATACGGGTAAAACTTATCCCTGCCCTGTCTGTCAGAAGCCGATGCGGCTATTGAACGGCAAAAACGGGCCGTTTTGGGGATGCACAGGCTTTCCCAAGTGCAAAACAATAGTAAATGATCTGAACGGACATTTAGAGCCGGTACATTTATGCCCCGACTGCGGTAAACCGCTTCGGCGGAATAAGGCAAAAAGAGGGCCAAATGCAGGTAACTATTTTTGGGGATGCACAGGGTACCCTAAGTGTAAGAATATTTTTTCTGAATGCAATGGAAGTCCCGAACTCTAACGGAGGAACAGAAATGAACTCAAAAACCTTCACCGGGCTGATTTGCAAAGACTGCAAAAAGCCTTTTTGGATTTTTAATCAAAATACGTCAAGGAGTCAGACAGATACCACCCGGATTCGAATGTATCTCGATCAAGGTCACATTCAAAGTGACAATATATCCGCTGAGATTGTGAAAGATTTGGGTAACTGGTGTTCTTGTTCCTTGGAAAAGGAATTGGATATTGAAGTCGAAACTGAAAATTGATGACAAGGAGACTTAAGACTATGGCAAGAACAAAAAAAGAAGTTGTTTCTATCTTGGCAGACCGCACAGAGCTTTCCAAAATGGCAATTAATGATGTATTGGGTAGTTTAACAGATGTAATTGTGGATGATCTATTGAACGGTCGCAGATTCAATTTGAACGGCGTGGGTTCATTCCGTGTTAAGTTACGAGCCGCTCGAACAGGCCGGAACCCTCGTACTGGTGAAACGGTTAAAATCCCGGCCAAACGGGTTGTGAAGTTTAAAATTACCGCTCCTTTGGATCGGGAACTAAATATTTAGTTTTTTACCTATACCCTCCTCGCCCCGGCGCTTTTTTGTGAGCGGCGGGGTTTTTTAAATACTTGCTAAGTTTCTCCAAAAGGTATATTTTGTGAAAAAAACTTAAATTAAAACAATGACTATAACAAAAAACTACGGCACATCATCAAATAACGAGATAGACCCGCAAATATTATATCGGGATACTCGGCCAGTTATTGATCGTTTTTGCCAATGGTTATTTATGCCTGTTCCTTTTGTGATTTGTATGGTTCTGGCCTTGGTGGATCTTCTCGTGGCCCCGTATTCTATTCTCTATATTTTCCCCGTCTGTTCTGCCCTGATTTTCTTTTTTTCAATTGCAGACCGTAATAGATGCCTTCCTTTTAAAATTCCAGCAGATGTAACGGTTCTGGATAAACATGAATTTGTTGACTCCAGGACAAAAGAGCCAATGCCAGCCGCCGGGATAATGTTTATTGGAAATCAGCGGCATGATATTTTTGGCGGCAAGAATGAAGAACTTTGGCTGTCAAATTCAGATACCCGTATGCACTCATTTGTTGTTGGTGCCACCGGTGCTGGAAAGACAGAGAATCTGTTATCGAATGTATTTAACGCTCTCTGTTGGGGTTCGGGATTCATTTATATAGATGGCAAAGCGGACAATTCTCTTGTTCATAAGGTTTTTACAATGGCTCGGCGCTGTGGCCGGGAAGATGATGTTTTAGTTTTAAATTTTATGCAGGGCGGCGAGGATGCCTTTGAACGTACAAAAGGCGTTGAACGTATGTCAAATACCATGAATCCTATTGCCCGTGGTTCTGGTGATTTTATTTGCAGTCTTATTACATCTATGATGCCAGAGGTTTCCGGTGACGGCGCACAATGGCGTGAAAAGGCCGTTGGAATGATTGAAGCCCTGGTAAGGGTTCTGGTGTATATGCGTTTTAAAGGCGAAATTATTATTGACCCCGGTACTATACGGGATCACATTAGTCTCAATAAAGTTGTTGGATTGGCGCAGAGAAGTGATTTACCGGATGATGTAATTAAGCCTATTCGGAGTTATCTTGACAATCTCCCAGGCTTTAATATGGGTCAATTCATAAAGAGCGGTAAAATTGGTGAAGAAACAAAACGCCAGCATGATTATCTGTCGAGTCAGTTTACTAAACTGCTTGGCACCATGAATGATACTTATGGCTCTATATTTAGGCATCAATTATCCGAAATTGATATGGTAGATGTAGTCCTGAACAACCGTATTCTTCTTGTCCTGATTCCAGCCCTTGAGAAGTCAAAGATAGAATCAGAAGGACTTGGGCGTCTTGTGGTCTCCAGTTTGCGCTTGATGATGGCAATTACTCTCGGTTCACGTATTGAGGGCAGTTACAAAGACGTTGTGGACTCTAAACTTACAAACGGCCCCTCTCCTTATATAGTAATTATGGATGAGGCGGGTAATTATTTTACCGAGGGAACCGCTAAAATGTTTGCACAGGCTCGAAGTCTCGGATTTGCACTTACTCTTTCTGGCCAGGATAAACAGAGTATGGCTAAGGGGTTGAACAAAGAGGAAGTGGAGTCATGTATCGCCAACACGAAAATCAAACAATGTATGGCATTGGAAGACCCCGCCGATACCTATGATGTTTTTGCGAAAGCTGCCGGTGAGGCAATCGTCTCGCAGTCGTCAAGTTTTATCGGCAATCCAGGTTTGTTTAACGCAAATTATATGGATTCAATGAATATATCGTGGGAAAAAAGATCACGACTTACTGTTCAAGAGTTAAGGGATTTGAATGGTGGTCAATCAATAATTCTTTATAAAGCTGATTTGATACGGGTTAACGGTTTTTATCTCTTTGGAAATCTTAAAATAAATAAAAAACGAGAACTTAAATTAAACCAGTTTACCAAGATTCCAGCGCCTACAATTGATCAGTTAGATCGGATTCTTACCCGCCGCCCGAGACAGGCCGCCGGATTCGACCCGGATTATGTGGCTCAATTGCTTGCAGGTGATAAAAAAATAATGTTTATGAAGCCGCCATCGACTATAGGCCGGGCGATTCAACAGGCTTGCACGGAAGTAATGCTCAAATTAGACTTTTGTGACGTTACAGATAATGAAATAACTCCAATTCATAAAGGAGTTCTTATTTATTTGAGAGCAAAGCAAATTTTTCACAAGACTAAACCCGCCAACATGGAAAAAATTTTACCACCGCTGCGGAAAAAGATTGGGACTGAGAATAACAGTGAGACGGCGGATGATGAAATTTTTGATTTAAAAAGTCAAATAAATTTAATTACAGCCCCAAAAGAACAATCACTCCCCTTTTATGGGAACCCGGAAGTTGGTGTTGCGCCGGTTGATTACTCTAAGCATAAGCCCTCGGTTAATAGTCTCTTTGGTGGAGCGTTAAGCGGGTTAGATCTAAATCAGGCCAAGGCTGATGCGGAAGCCCTTAAAATAAATATAGACGAGCTACCAGAAACTGGTAATGATTCTGACTTAGCTCCATACGACCCGAATATGGAAAAAGAACGATTTGCTCAAAAATTTGCGCTTACAGATGAAACCATAGAGGGAGTGATTGAGGCGGAAATCGCATTAGGTTCTCCAGACCCTGAAAAGAACGCCGCTGAATTACAGTCTGTGATCGCTGAAGCGATGAAATTCTCCCCACAATTACCACCGGACTATTTTGATGCGGCCGGTCAGGAGGTTCAAAAACTTTTCGAGGCTATTCAAAAAATTTTAGCCCCGGATACTCAGGCGGCATTAATTCCCGATTGGGCGGAAGATGAACCGGAGGATGTGGACGATGGCCCAATCATGGAGCCTGAAATGTCAGATGAACTCAAAAAAATTCAAAGTGATTCAGAGCAACTTAAACTTTCTATTGAACCTGTCCCAAAAAAATCATGGTTTTCAAATGTACGGTCTATGGTTATGCGTAAGGATTGGGATAGATTACGCCTAGAAACCGGCGAAACCGCCGGGAATAAATGTGAAGTTTGTGATGGTCGTGGCAAACAGCACCCGGTGGAATGTCACGAGATATGGGAATATAATGATACCGAGAAAATTCAAAAACTCAGGGGACTTACGGCACTCTGCCCGGCATGTCATAGGGTGAAGCATATTGGTTTGGCAACAGAAAAAGGCCGGGGCCAAAGCAGCGCTCTAACCCATCTTGCCAAAATAAACGGTTGGGGTTTGGAGGCCGCAGAGCGATATGTTGATGAACAGTTCGCCCAATGGGAAGAACGAAGCAATTTTGAGTGGGAAATTGATCTCACGTGGCTTGATAAGCGAGGGATTAAATACAAGAAAGTATAGATAAAGGAGG
>VAPK010055672.1_pt1 | contig 52584 bp, 54 predicted proteins | sample 3395031 | NCBI WGS metagenome assembly VAPK01 (sample SAMN08290443, study PRJNA428436) | hydrothermal vent metagenome | isolation source: Deep-sea hydrothermal vent chimney 1 | place: Pacific Ocean: Juan De Fuca Ridge
TAATTCCGGCTCCTGTGCCAATGCTTTTGCGATGGCTACCAGTTGCTGTTCTCCCCCACTCAATTGATTCATTAATTTATTTTTAAATTTACTGACACCTGTAAGTTTCATAAATTTATCTGCAAGCTCATGATCTTTAGCAGTATCAAAAAGTTGAAAATTTTCTTTGTAAGGATAACGTCCCATTAAAACATAATCTTCCACCGAAATATCAACTGCATCTGTATTTTGTGTAACTATAGCAATTTTTCTGGCTTTCTGCCTGGGTTGCATAGAGGAAATACAATTGTTATTCAAAAATATATTTCCTTCCATTAGTGATAATTCTCCGGTAATTGTTTTAAATAAAGTAGTTTTTCCTGATCCATTCGGACCAATAATTCCTGTAAAAGAACCTTTAGTTATATCAAAATCAATATGATTGATCATAAAACTCCTAGCATAACCACTTTTTAAACCTTTAACTGATAGAAAATTATCTTTATCCATTATACATTCATTTTTGATCTGCTCATCACAACAATAAAAACAAGTCCGCCAATCATTCCTGTAATTACACCAATAGGCAATTCATTTGGCGCAATGATCGTACGGGCTATAATATCACTTATTAAAATAAAAATACTTCCGCCAAGAAAGGAAGCAATTAGTAAAAACCTATTATCAGAACCAATAAAAATCCTTAACAAATGCGGAATTACCAGACCAACAAAACCTATAACTCCTGCAACCGACACACTGACTCCTGTTAAAATAGATGCAAGAATAAATAATACACGAATGGTAAATGTGGTATTTACACCAAGATGTTTAGCTTTTGACTCCCCCAAACGCAGTGCATTCAAAGGGTTAGCCAATAAATACGATAGGAAAAGGCCTGCCAAAGAAATATATAAAACAACTTTTACGAGCAATGTATTGGGTTCATCTAATGACCCCATGATCCAAAAAACAATGCTATTTAAATTCTGAGCTGTGGTGGTTGACATTAAAAACATCATGGCAGAAGAAGACATAAAGCTTATCATCACTCCAATCAATAACATTTTATTGATATTATAATAGTTTTTTCTAACCGCTAGAACATACACCAGAAAAGTAGTGATCACTGCGCCTATAAACCCTGATAAAGGAAGCATATACACACCTATAAGCATATTGAGATTGAAAATTATCGTAATTGCCACACCAAGAGATGCTCCTCCTGAAATACCCAATGTATAAGGTTCTACAAGAGGATTTCTATAAACTCCCTGCAAAATCACCCCTGAAAGACTCAAAGCTCCTCCAACCGCAATCCCCAGTATGATACGAGGCAGGCGAATATTATTGATAATTGTATATTCTATGCCTGATTTATTTCTGAATATTTCAATAAGTTCTGTTAATGTAAAATTAATCTCACCAATAGACAATGCAAGAAATGCGACAAACAGGAGCAAAACAAACAAGATAACAATAACAAAAGTTTGTTTTAAATATTTTGAATTTATCTGCATTATCAGAATTACAGGTTATAAATTTGTTTGATCATGATCTCAAAAGATTCTGTAAAGGTGAGAACTGTTGGAATCGCTGCCAAATTTGCATCAATAATAAATATTTTATCATTTTTTGCAGCTTTCAATTCCGGGTATTGCTTCCAGGTTTCTTTTTCATTTTCCCCCATAATTCCCATACTTGCGATAAAAATAATATCCGGATTTCGATTTAAAACAGCTTCTCTGTTAATGGTTCCTTTTGTCAAATCCTCAGCAATATTTTTACACTTTGCAAAAGTAATATAGTCGTTCATAAATGTGTTTGGAATAACCGTAAAAATAGGTTTGGTGCCAAGCTGAAAAAAAACATGTAAACTATCACTACGTTTCGGAATAGAGGCAACAAGACTCTCAATTTTAGCTTTAGAGGCTTTTATCATTGATACTGCTACCTTCTTTTTATCCACATATTTCGCCAGTTTTAAAAAATGATCACAAATTGCATCGTACGAACTCATTTTTCCTAATGTATAAACGGTAATACCATTATCTCTCAGGTTTTGGATTGTTTTATCTTTGGTAAGTCCGGATGCAAAAACAATATCTGGCTTGAGCAATAATATCTTCTCCATATTTACTGCAATGGCTGATCCAATTATTAAATCTTTGTTGTCCGCTGTAATATCACAGTAAGATGTTGCCCCAACGATACGATCTTTCACTCCAAGATCAACAAGTTCTTTTGTGATAGATGGTGTTAGAGAAACTATCCTTAATTTATCACTACTATTTTGATCCTTTTTATATTTTCTATTATTACATGAAATTAATAATAAAAATACTAATATAAATGTTAATATTTTGAATTTCATTTATTTATATATAATTATTAAATCTATTACTTTATATTACATATTAACTTATAACAAATAAATACATTTATTGTTTACAATATTTTTAACCCGAAAACTATCTGGAAAGAAAGACAATTCTTAAACTTTTATCCCGAAGTTCTAACTATAAAAATAGTATTTGGCAGGTCTTCTGGCTTCCTTTCTTTTTTAAGTCTTCCCATCGCAATTATCAGACAGTGACAAAATATAAAAAAGTAAATCAAAGGTTTACAGCTACGGGTATAGCTCCGGATTTTCACCGGATTCCCATTTTAATTCTATTTCAATATGAAACAGAACACCAAACACATGACAAACTTAAACCTTTTTTTTTATTTTACGAGTTTAATAAAGAAATGTAACTAGTTCAAAAAATGATACCATTCTTCTATTTTTTGGTTAGAAAAACCAGTAAAATACAATACCATCCACATTTTACAAGATGTATTCATTCCTTTTAAACCTAGCATATTGAAAAAATAATTATCTTTGAATACATCAATATACTTTATCTAACCAATGAAAAAAATCACCTTGATCAGACCAAAAGAAGGTTTTAATAAAAACTGTACATATGAAATTCTCATTGATGGTAATAAAATAACAGACTTAAAAAATGGCGAGCAAAAAATAATTGAAATTCCTGAAAACAGTGAGTTTATAAAAGCCAAGTTATTATGGACAGGAAGCAAAACTATTGCATTGAAAGAAAATCAAACTACCATTATTATTACTGGTGATACGTTTTTAAATAGATTACCACCCTTTGTCGGAGGTATCTTGATTTTAATTAGCCTTACTTTTACTTTGAGTCATGATAATGGATTTATCAAAGGCTTTGGTATCAGTTTTTTCTCCATTATACTCATTTATTTTATTGGTATTTTAACTTTCTGGAGACATAAATGGTTGCATATAGAATTTAAGGCATATTAAATAAATGATAACATTTATTTAAACAGTTATACTTATACTATTTTCAAAAGACTGATTATCAAATAACTTGCAGGCTACCCAACTAAATATTTACACAAACATGTATTCCAATTAAAATAAAGGAAATTATTGAATTAAAATTTACCTATTTTTGATTCTCAAATAAAATTTTTTATGAAAAAAATATGGGCGCTATTTATTTTAATTACATTGTTATCTTGCTCTTCCAGCAAGAATACAACTACCATTAGTGATGATGCAGCCAAACAATATGCTGCTGAGATCAATGCAGCCGATTTAAAGGAACATCTATATGTTTTAGCATCTGATATTCTTGAAGGAAGAAAAACAGGAGAAAAAGGCCAGAAAATGGCTTCTAATTATATTACAGCCTATTATAAAAACCTTGGATTAAAAGCACCAAAAGGGTATGATGACTATATACAATCTATTCCTAAGGATTATTTTAATAGAAAATCAAATAATACTTCTGAAAATATTGTTGCTTATATCAAAGGAAGTGAAAAACCAGATGAATTTGTGGTTATTTCAGCACATTTTGATCATTTAGGCATGAAAGGCAAGGACGTTTATAATGGAGCGGATGACAATGGAAGTGGAACTTCGGCAGTTCTTGAGATTGCCAAGGCATTCCAAAAAGCAAAAAAAAATGGTCATGGTCCAAAAAGATCTGTTTTATTTATCAATCTTACCGGAGAAGAAGAAGGCTTATTTGGATCTAAATATTACACAAGCCATCCTATATTCCCTCTAAAAAATACAGTTGTTGACCTAAATATTGATATGGTTGGAAGAGTAGATAAAAAACATACAGATAAACCAGATTATATTTATTTAATCGGTTCGGATAAACTAAGTACTGATCTTCACAGATTATCTGAAGAAGTAAATAAGAAATATACCCAGTTAAAACTGGATTATAAATACAATGATGATAAGGATCCTAACCGATTTTATTATAGATCTGACCATTATAACTTTGCCAAAAACAACATCCCAATTATTTTTTATTTTAATGGAGTTCATGCAGATTACCATAAAACATCTGATACTCCAGATAAAATTAATTATGATATTTTAGCAAAAAGAGCTCAATTAGTTTTTTATACTGCATGGGAAATAGCTAATAGAGAAGAAAGGCTTGTTTTAGATAAGTAATTGACATTTCACACAGTAATTAACCTTTATAATTAAGAAATTTGTACGCAATAATTGATTTAGAAACCACTGGAGGAAAGTATAATGAAGAAGGAATTACTGAAGTTGCCATTCATAAATTTGATGGAGTTGATATTATTGACTCATTTGTAAGTCTGGTAAATCCTGAAAAGGAAATTCAACCCTTTGTTGTAAATCTTACAGGAATCAACAATAAAATGCTTCGAAATGCTCCAAAATTCTTTGAAGTTGCCAAACGAATTATTGAAATAACCAATGATTGTATTCTTGTGGCCCACAATGCCAGTTTTGATTACAGGATATTAAAGACAGAGTTTAGAAGACTTGGATATGATTTTGACATTCCTACCCTTTGTACGGTTGAACTAAGTAAAATTATTATTCCTGATCTTGAATCATATAGTCTGGGGAAACTTTGCAGAAATATTGGTATTCCTGTAAGTGACAGGCACAGAGCCAATGGAGATGCGATTGCAACTGTTAAATTACTGCAGTTATTATTGCAAAAAGACAAAGACAAGATCATTGTTAAAAGAACCATTCGATCAGGAAACAAAAGATATCTTTCCAAAAAATTACTTGCTCTACTTGAAGATCTTCCCTTAGAAACCGGTATTTTCTATCTGCACAGATACAACGGAGACATTCTTTACATAGGCAAAGGAAAGAATATAAAAAAAGAAGTAAATAATGTTTTTTTACGTTCTTCCAATAAAGCACGGTCTTTGTTAAAAGAAATGTCAACTGTTAGCTTTGACCTAACCGGAAGTGAGCTAATTGCTCAATTAAAGTTTAATGATGAGATAAAAAATCACAAACCTCGGTTCAACAAAAAAACACAAGAAAAAATACAGTATACAAAATACAGCAATAAGAATATGATCTTGATTGATAAAGGCAGGGTTATTTCAGAAAAATCAGTAATTCTTATTGAAAATAATAATTATCAGGGTTTTGGATATGCAGATCTGACATACCAGGTAAACAATATAGATATTTTAAAGAATATCCTTACCAGTACAAATAATCATAAAGGCCAAAATAACACCATCATTAAATATTTAAAACATCAATCAATTGAAAAAATTATCAGGTTTTAATAAAATAATAATGAATAATCAAAACAAAAAAAACAATTAACCATCTTAAAAAGAGTCATTTATCATGAGATACAATTTAATGTTTATCTGTTTTCTTTTTTCTTTCATTTCTTTTTCTCAGTTCAAATACCCTTATACTTTTGGTAATATCAAGCAGAAAGAACTTGAAATGACAAGATATGACAAAGACACATCAGCAAATGCAGTTGTTCTATATGAACATGCAAATTCTGTTGTAATTAACAATAATCAAAAAATATTTATAAGGACAACTGTTTATAAAAAAATCAAAATTTTCAATAAAGATGGAGAAAAAAATGCAACAGTTAAGATATATATTTATAATAACAAAAATAAGTCTCGTGAAAAAGTAAATGATATAAAAGCAATCACATATAATAAAGGAGAACTAAATGTCAATTTACTTAAAGATAATATCTTCACAAAAACTATTGATCCAAACTGGGAAGAAGTCACTTTCACTTTTCCTAATGTAAAGCCAGGAAGTGTATTAGAATATCACTATAATCTTGAATCTGAATTTTTCTTCAATTTTACCGGATGGGTTTTTCAAAGTGATATTCCAAAAATTTACAGTGAATTTCATGCTTTAATTCCAGGAAACTGGAAATACAACAGAAGCTTAAAAGGAATGCTACGATTAGCAACAAATAAAGCCGAAATTAAAAGAAATTGTTTTTCTGTTGGATCTAGTTTTTTTGCTGACTGTGAAGATTTAACTTATGCCATGAAAGATGTTCCTGCTTTTATTGAAGAAGAAGAATATTCAACCTCCAAAAACAATTACATCTCAAAAATAAAATTTGAATTAGCAGAAATAACGTACACCGATGGTACATCTAAAAAATTTACGACATCTTGGAAAGAAACTGATAAAAGGTTAAAAAGTGATGAAAGCATAGGGAGACAATTAAAATATAGTACTTTTTTCTCAAAAAATTTACCAAATGAATTATTAATTATTGATGATAAACTTTCTCAATGTAAATCAATTTATATGCATATGCAAAACCATTTTTCATTGAATGATGAAAAAACATATATCTTTAAGGATGTAGATGCTAAAAGAGCTTACAAAGAAAGACTAGGTAGTGTATCTGAAATAAATTTAGCACTAATTTCAGCATTAAGGGCTGTAGATATTGATACTAAAATAATATTATTATCAACCAAAAGTAAGGGATTTCCCACAAAGGTACACCCTGTTATGACAGACTTTAATTATTTGGCTGCTCATATTACTATCAATAATCATACCTATTTATTAGATGCTTCTGATAAGTATTTATCATTTGATATGTTGCCTTTTAAAGCATTAAACAGTTATGGTAGAGTTTTAGATTTTAAAAATGAAAGCTATTGGTTTTCTTTATCTCCAGAAATAAAGAGCTTTAAAAGAGTGAGTGCTAAACTTACAATGAATGAGGAAGGTTTGCTAGTAGGCAATGTCAAAGAAATTAATAATGGCTATTTTTCAAAATTCAAAAGAGAATTAATTAAAAATGAAGAAGACTATTTAACTTATTTAGAAAATGAAAATGAAAATTTTGAAATACTTTCTTATAACAATAAAAACCTTAACAAATTAGAGAATTCACTTGAAGAAAATTTTGAAATTGAAATCAAATCCGCTGAGTTCATAGGAAATAAAATTTATTTAAATCCTTTTATTGAAAAATACACCAAAAACCCTTTTCAATTAAATCAGAGAAATTACCCTATAAATTTTGGCTTTAAAATTAATACGTTATACCGAATTCAAATTGATATTCCAAACGATTATATTATAAAAACAATTCCTAAAAATATTGCCTTTAAATTACCTAATAATGGTGGTTCATTTATTACAAATTTTAAAAAGGAGAATCATAAAATATTTATTTATTCAAAAATAAATCTTAACCAGACTATATATAAAACAAGTGAATATCAATATTTAAAAGAATTTTACAACCAAATCATAAAAACTCAAAATAGTTTAATAACTTTAGAAAAAATATCCAGTTGAAATCAAATTCTACAAGTCAAAATTGGCAAGAAAAATTACATGAAATAATTTATGAAGCTGATACAAAAGCAGGTAAATTATTTGACGTGGTTCTTTTGTGGTTGATTATTGCAAGTATTGCTTTGGTTATGCTGGAAAGCGTAAGAGATTATGATGAAAAATATCATCAGCTCTTTAATATCTCTGAATGGATCATTACGATATTATTCACTATTGAATATATTTTAAGAATTATTAGTGTTAATAAACCTAAAAAATATATTTTTAGCTTTTATGGCGTAATCGACTTATTATCTACTGCACCAAAATACTTATCTCTTATATTTGGAGGCGGACATTATTTAGCCGCAATCAGAGCACTTCGTTTGTTAAGAGTATTTAGAATTCTCAAGCTGGCAAGATATGTTGGTGCAACTGATAATTTAAGTAAAGCGCTAAAGGCCAGCAGATATAGAATAATGGTTTTTATCTCAGCTGTTTTGGTCATTTGTATTATTATAGGAACACTAATGTATCTTATTGAAGGAGATCAAAGTGGGTTTACCAGTATTCCCCGTGGTGTATACTGGGCAATTGTTACCCTTACAACTGTTGGATACGGAGATATTGCTCCACAATCTGCTTTTGGTCAGTTTTTAGCCAGTATGGTAATGATCCTTGGTTATGGAATTATTGCTATTCCAACGGGAATTGTAACATCAGAATTCACAAAATTAAGTCCTAAAAATATTTCATTAAATACCCAGTCATGTTCAAATTGTTCGGCAGAAAACCATAAAGATGGTGCTGAATTTTGTTACAACTGCGGGAATAAGTTGAAATGGTAAAGCTATCTGGTTCTGTAATGTAAAATCCAAGTTTTATGATTTCATCTCCTTTTAAAACAGATTTTCCCTGTATGGCCAATTCCTTTTCTTCTAATATAGAATAAAACTTTACATTTAAATCTGTTCCAGCTCTCAAACCATCATAATGGCTCTCAAAACCATCCGTTGCTTCCTGAAGAAATGCAATTAGTGATTGGCTAAATACCCTCTTTTCATTTGAAAAACTCAACCATATTCTCTTTTTGTTGATTCTATTTTTCAATCTCTTGAAAATTTTTATTCGTTAAATGATTTATTAAAATTACTTTTGTACTATATGAATCAAAACTATCTTATAAGTATTGTTGGAGCTACGGCATTAGGAAAGACATCTCTTAGCATTGCACTTGCAAAACATTATAAAACGGAGATCATTTCAAGTGACTCCCGCCAGTTCTTTAAGGAAATGCAAACCGGAACAGCAGTACCTGACAAGGAAGAATTAAAAGAAGTCAAGCATCATTTTATCCAGGATATATCTATTTTTAATAATTATAATGTAGGTGATTATGAAAGAGATGCGATCACTAAATTAAATGAATTATTTAAATATAATTCTATTGTTATAATGGTAGGCGGAAGTGGTTTGTATGTGAATGCTGTTATGAATGGATTAGATGATTTTCCTGAAATTGATTCAAATATTAGATTCGATTTAAAAAAAGAATTAGAAGAAAAAGGAATTCATATTTTACAAAAAAGACTACAGCAACTTGATCCAATCACTTTTCAAAAAATAGATATTAACAACAAACAACGCCTGATTAGAGCACTTGAAATTTGTATAGGAACCGGTAAAACATATTCTTCGTTTTTAAAAAATAAAAAAAATAAAAGAGATTTTATTCCTGTTAAAATTGGAATCTCAGCCGATAGAGAAATTATTTACAACCGAATTAACGAAAGAGTTGATATCATGATGCAAAACGGCTTACTTGAAGAGGCAAAAAAACTTTATGAACATAAAAATTTAAATGCTTTACAAACCGTAGGATACAAAGAACTATTCAGGTTTTTAGACAAAGATTGGGATCTTGAATTTGCAATTTCTGAAATTAAAAAAAATACACGACGTTTTGCGAAACGACAAGGAACCTGGTTTAGAAAAGATTCTGAAATTAAATGGTTTAACTATAAAGAACCTGTTCAAAATATTATTACTTATATTGATTCTATTACCAAAAGATAGGTGTTCAATTATTAAATATCTGCAATTCTTTTTCATTTGATATTTCTTTTTTAAATTTACCAAGCATCCAAAAACAAACCTTATGAAAATCTCGCGATTTTTAACATTGATAATTCTCCTCTCATTTGCAAATACTTATGCAAATATCAGTCACCCTAAACAATCCTTTAGGCAATACAAAGACACCTTAGTTGTTGGCTATAACATAAACCCTCCATTTACTTTTATTGAAAATAATAAACTTAAAGGAGTTAGTTACCGACTATGGAAAAGAATTATAAAAAATGAAACGAATACTGTTTATGAGTATGTACAATTACCATTAGACAGCTTGCTTTTAGGTCTAAAAAACGGATCTGTTGATGTTGGAATATCCCCCTTGACAATCACAAGTAAAAGGAGTAAGTTTATTGATTTCTCAGCGCCATATTTTATTGCATACTCGGGTGCAATGACAAACTATTCTTCCAATTTTAAAAGAATATTAGAGATTACTTCCACTGTTTTTAGTCTTAAATTTTTAAAAATTATTGGTTACCTCTTTTTTATCATTGCTTTTTTTGGTTTTTTAGTATGGCTTTTTGAAAGAAAAGAAAATAAAGATCAATTCGGAGACGGCCTTCATGGCCTTTTACATGGTATATGGTGGTCAGCAGTTACCATGACAACAGTTGGATACGGAGATAAAATTCCTAAAACATTTGGAGGAAGAGTAATTAGCTTCCTATGGATGTTTATTGGGATTATGTTGATCTCTACCATAACAGCAAGCATCACTTCAACGCTAACCATAAAAAAAATGGAAATTTCTTCTGAAGAAATTAATTCTTACAAAAAAAGCAAAATTGGTACTGTTTCAAATTCTGCAACTGAAAGATGGCTGATTGATAATTTTTATTACAATGTAAAAAGTTATCACAGTTTTGATAATATGTTAGATGGGTTGAGAAAGGAAGAAATTGACCTTGTAGCATATGACGAACCTGTATTACGGTATGAAATAATAAATGACAATGTAAAAGAATTTGAATTAATAAAGGTGAAATACAACCTGTCTATGTACGCCTTTGGTTTTAACAAACAATTAGATTCTGTAAAAAGCCAGTTTATTTCTACTAAACTACTTGAAACCATTGAAAGTGCTAAATGGAAGCGACTTTTAGGCTCTTTCAATTTAGATGACAATAACTAAGACAGATTAATAGGTTTTATACAATCTTTTAAAAAAGATCTCCATTTCTTTTTTCCTTTCGGAAGCACTTCCTTTATAATGGTTGTTCATATAGCTGAAGATCAAAACTGTTCCTTTTTCGGTTACCAAATAGCCACTCAAATTAAAATTATTTGAAAGCGTACCTGTTTTTGCAAAAATATAAGGTTTGTTATTAGCAAAATAATTTTCTAGCGTTCCACTATGTCCTCCGGCAGGAAAATATTCAAATAATTTTTCTTTTGGAATTTCATGATACATTTTTTTTAACAGATATACAAAACTTTCAGGAGTAAACAAATTATACCTTGACAACCCTGAACCATCTACCCATCTTGGTTTTTGCGGAATATCCTGCATGTAATTATCTAAAGCATAATTAATTGCCTTTTTAACACTATACACACTATCTACCTTATTCCCTACCTGAAGCATCAACTGTTCTGCTATAAAATTATCACTTACATGTAACATTTTTTGATATAAGGAATCGTAAGAAACACTATAAAAAGGTTTGAAATTATAAACATTCTCATTTTTGATCAATGTGATCTTTTTTTCAATTTTATCACCAATTAAATCTGCAACGAGCTGGTTTGAAGTTACAAATGGGATTTGCCTCTCTTCAAATTTATCAGAAGATTTTACATAGAAATGATTAGCATTATAATCTCTGCGACTGCCTTTTTCGTTATTAATTTCAACAGAATCTTTAAAATAGGCTGGTTCCACTTCTAAATCAGTATCTTTTGTAAGTGTCAAAATATTTCCATAAACTGGGAAAAGACTTTTTTCAGGCATATAATAATAAGTATAATCATCCCATGACCAGCCATCACCAAAAGGTGGCTCTGCAATATCTTCATCAAGTAAATATATTTTCTCATTTGAATTCTTAAGAAAATCAAAGGTTCTACTTTCCTCAAATCCATACAAAAAGGAAGGATCAGCAGTTCCTTTGATGATTAATGAATCACCTTTTGTAACATACTCAATTCCAACAACCGAATCTTTAAACGTATGATAAGAACTATAAAAAGTAAAGAGTTTGGTATTGGATGCAGGTGTAAAATATTTAGCTCCATTATAATTGACAATTTCTTTATGATTTTTTGTGTTATAAACTACAAATCCTCTAAAATAATTATTAATTTCTGACTGCTTAGTCAAATCTTTTTCTACCTTTTTTGCGGTAGAACAAGAGGTCAATCCCAATAACAAAAAACAAAAAACCAATATACTATTCTTCAAAATACTCATCTTTAAATCCTATTAGAAATAATTTACTTTGTGCCCTTGTTACTGCTGTATACAACCAACGAAGATATGAAATATCCGGTCCATTAGGCAAATAAGGTTGCTCAACAAATACATTGTTCCATTGCCCCCCTTGCGATTTATGACAAGTTATTGCATATGAGAATTTTACTTGTAATGAATTAAAGTATTTATTCGCTTTAACTGCAAGCATTTTTTTATATTTAGAACCTTCATCCTCATAATCTTTCATAATTTCCTGATACAATTTATTGTTTTCTTCATAACTTAGTGATGGGCTTTCGCTATGCAGGGTGTTTAGCAAAATTACAGTTTCAAAAGGTATCTGATCCGGATAATCAATCATTCTTAATTTCACCTCAGCGAAATTAAATCCATATAAATCTTTAAAGCTAAATATTTCCAAAATTTCACAAATATCACCATTGGCAATAAATCTGACTTCTTTTGAATCTTTCAGCCAGTAATAGTTATTTTTTACAACCATTATATAATCTCCGGCAGTGATTTCATTTTCTAGCCCCAAAATTCCAATTCTGATCTGCTGGTTATATTGATTAGCTCTTTTATTTGACCTTACAATAAAAGCAGTGTCTTCTACTCCATTATTTTGGTACGACTCAATAATTGCATCCTGAATATCATATCCATCCGTTAAACGGATAATATCACGATAATCAAGATCAAAAACAAAATCATTAAATTGATGCTGCATCAAATTCACTCGTAATTGAGTTGCATTATATAAAATACCAGATTCACTATGCTGACGCATTACCTCGTTTAACTCAATTTCATTCACTTCTTTGCTGTAATTAAGTGAAAGTGTTTGCTTATCAAGTGCCGGGCTTAAATCTAATTTAACCGGTGGTAATTGCGCAGTATCTCCAATTAACACCAACTTACAATTCTTACCGGCATAAACATAAGATATAAGATCATCCAGTAGAGAAGCATTTTCAAACAAACGAGCATCAGGAGATCTGTCTGGAATCATGGATGCCTCATCCACAATAAAAATTGTATTGGTATGTTTGTTTTGCTGAAGTACAAAACCAAGCCCCCCACCTCCCATCTTTTTAGGAAAGTATATTTTTTTATGGATTGTAAAAGCCTGTTTTTTTGCATAATTGCCAATAACTTTTGCAGCCCTTCCTGTTGGAGCCATTAACACAGCTTTATGTCCGGTTCTCCACAAGTTATTTACCAGTGTACTAATGATCGTAGTTTTTCCTGTTCCGGCGTATCCTTTTAATAAAAATAATTCCTGATTATTCTTACTTAGAACAAAGTGCGCTATTCTTTTTAATAGTTCATCTTGTTTCAAAGTAGGATTGAAAGGAAATTCCTGAATTAATTTATCGTAAAAAATAGATTCTTTGTCAATCATTATTTCTGTAAAAAATAGCAACCACAAATCTATAAAGAATTTAATTTATACAAACTATAAATCCACTATTCAAAACCAATATATCTAATGAAAAATGGTAAAAAAAAATATATGATAAAAATTTTAGCATATAATATAAAATAATTACTTTTGAGAAACAAAAAATTTTGTAGATTTGCCTCTAACCTAATTTAAATACTTTTAAAAAATGACTAATATTTTAATAATTATTGTATCTATACTTGCTGTGGCTGGATTAGCTTACTTAATTGTAAATAAATTACCAAGTAAATTAAGACCATTACTATCTATAGCATTATGGGCTATTATTATTTTTCTAGGTTATAAAATATACCAGAGTATAATGATGCCTATCAAGTTTAACCAAGTAAAGAAAGAACGTTACGCCAAGGTAATTGAAAATTTAAAAACTATTCGTGATGCTGAGATTGCTTATGCTGAAGTGAATAGAAGATTTACATCAAACCCACAAACTCTAATTAGTTTTATTGATACTGCTAAGTTTGCAATTACAGAAATAAAAAACATTGTTGTTACGGAACAAAGAGGTAGAATCACCATCGATGTTGAAAAAAGAGTTGTTGATACTGTTGGTTTTGAACCGGTTATTGACAGGTTTAAAGGGAGAGATTATAAAAATATGATGAGTGTTCCCGGTACTGATGCCAAATTTGAATTAAAAACTGGTCAGGTTGAAAAAGTACGGGGTGTTAAAACCTCTGTTTTTGAAGCAAAAGTGGCTAAAGAAGTAGTTTTAAAAGGAATGAATAAAGATTTGATCAGACAAGAAAATGAAACATTAGGTGGTATAAATATACCGGGTGCATATATTTCAGTTGGATCATTGGAAGAAGTTAATTCAAATGGAAACTGGCCTCCTTTTTATGATGGCAAAAAAGAAGATGCAGATAATTAAGAATGCTGTAGATTTTAGCGAATCAAAAGATAATCACTTATCCATCCAACTCAGTTTGGATGGATTTTCTTTTTGTATCATTGATAAAAACACAAATCAGGTAAATTTAATACAACATACACCTTTTGAGAATAGCTCTTCTACACCTGAGAAACATCTTAAAAATATAGAGCAAGTTTTTAAAACAGGAAAATTATTAAGTAAGAATTACGATAGCGTTAATGTTTCGCATGTAAATGATCTTGCCACTTTGGTACCCAAACCTTTGTTTGATCCAAACCATATCAATAGCTATATTAAATATTCATCAAAAACATATAAAAATGATTATATAGTTTATGATGAAATAGAGAATCATGACATGTTCTCAGTTTTTATTCCTTTTGTAAATATCAATAATTATTTACTTGAAAAATATGGCAATTTTGAATACAAACACTCTTCATCCATATTGGTTGAAAATCTGCTGAATACTTATAAGTTTAGTGAGAGACCACATATGTTTGTCGATCTTCACAAGGGCCATTTTGAAATTGTGGCTATTGCAAATAATAAACTGGTATTGTATAACTCCTTTGAATACGCTACCAAAGAAGATTTTATCTATTATATTTTATTTACTGCAGAACAATTGCATTTTAATCCGGAAAAATTTGAACTGGTACTATCAGGAGCCATTGTAAAAGATGATGAATTTTATAAAATTGCTTATGAATATGTAAGAAACATTTGTCTACTGGAAAATCGTTCAAAATATAGTTTTAGTGATAAATTCAGTGATGAAATAAAACGCTCCTTCTACACTTTGTTAAATCAATATTAATGCGGATCATTTCAGGAAAACATAAAAGCAGACGTATCAATGCACCAAATAATTTACCTACACGGCCAACGACTGATATGGCTAAAGAAGGTTTGTTTAATATTTTAAACAATCATTATTACTTTGATCAGATATCTGTTTTAGACATTTTTGCAGGAATAGGAAGTATCGGATTTGAGTTTGCTTCCAGAGGGACTCCTCAAATCACCTGTGTTGATCTTCATCAGGGTTGTATACAGTTTTTAGAAAAAACAAATAAAGAGCTGGATCTTGGAATTCAAGTGATTAAAAGTGATGCATATTCCTTTTTAGAAAAAACCAACGCTAAATTTGATGTTATTTTTGCCGATCCTCCTTACGATCTTCCACAGGAAAAATTTCAAAGTATTGTAGATCTTGTATTTGAAAGAAATCTTTTAAATGATGATGGACTGCTGATTGTTGAACATTCTAAAAAAACAGATCTTTCTCATAATCAAACTTTTATAAGATTGAAAAAATATGGAAATAATGTTTTTAGTTTTTTTGAAAATTAATCGTACAATACCTAAAAATCATTCCAGCCAGTTTTTAAAATCTTTGACCTTTTCACGACTTACAATAATTTCCATTTCCTTAAAATTATCCAGTTTTACCTGAAGTCTGCTATTTGTATATGAAATAATATCTTTTATATAATCCATATTTACAATAAACTTGCGACTTACCTTAAAGAATTTTGTAGGGTCAAGCTGCTCCTCAATCTGTTCCAATGCATCATCCAAAATATAATTATTTCCACTGTCTGTATGTAAAAAAGTAGCTTTGTTCTCGCTATAAAAACACTCAATAGATTTGGTATTAACGATCTTTAAATGCTGACCTATTTTGATTGTAAACCTCTTTTTATATTCTTTATCTAAAGGATTGACCAATAGTTTTTTGATCTGATTAATATCAAAATGTAAATCATTTTTGCTTTCCGATAATTTACGATATTTCCCTATAGCATTTTGCAGTTCATCATTATCAATAGGCTTTAATAAATAATCGATACTATTCAATTTAAAAGCCTTTAAAGCATATTCATCATAGGCGGTAGTAAATATGATATTACTTTCTATTTCAACTTCTTTAAATATCTCAAAAGACAAACCATCAGACAGTTGAATATCAAGTAAAATAAGGTCTGGGTGTTCATTATTCATAAACCACTGAATAGATTCTTCTACAGAATGCAACATGGTTTGAACTTCCATACCCATTTCATTTAGCATTCTTTTTAGCCTTCTTGCAGCCGGTTTTTCATCTTCAATTATAATTATTTTCATACAAAATATTTTAATTTTCTAAAAATCGATTTTGTCCTTATCCATCATTTCCTTTATTTTACGCTTTTCCCAATCTTTTGAAAAAATAATATTCTTACCAAAAACTTTTAGCCAGTGTGCTGCTAATCCAATTCCCCAAAAAAACCAGACTGAAAACATTCCTATATGAAATTGCTCCATATCAATGGATCCTCCACTAAATAAATTACCAATGGCACTTCCAAATGTAAAAAATAAATTTACTGCAAAATACCAAAACAAATGCCAATAGAAACCCTGAATCTCTTTTACTCTTTTTTTTGCTCTTAAATATCGTTTCTCTTCGTTATAATTATTTTCCATGATCTTAGTTCTTATCTTTGTTCATAATTTCTCTTATTTTTCGCTCTTCCCAATCAGTACCATATCCAAATACTTTAAAAGCTTGTATTACGACACCTAATCCCCATCCAAACATGGGGAACCAAAACCATTTATAATCCCAGGCTGTTTGGTAATTAACAAATATTAAAAATGGAATAACAACGCTATAAGCTATTAAATTACCATAAAATCCTTTTAATTCATCTACACGTTTTTTTGCTCTAATATATTTATTACTATCACTGATATAATCTGTTTTCATTATTTTAATTTTTTGTGTTAATAAAGGTAATCTTACCTTAAATATTTGATCTTTGTTTGTTATTTCAACCGTTTTATTCGTAATTAAACTATAACGTTGATTGATGTTTTTCAACCCTACCTTTGTACTTTTTCCTATAGAATCTTTCAGGTTAATATTATTCTCTACAGATAAAAAACCATTTTCTTCATATATTTTAATATGCAATGGATTATCGGATGATATAACATTATGCTTTACAGCATTCTCTAATAATAATTGCAAGGATAAAGGAACAATTTTAAGGTCTAGATTACTTACCGTTTCCGGAATACTAAAAACTATTCCACCTTCAAAACGCATATTAAGTAGTTCCATATAAGATTTTGCGAATCTTAACTCTTCTTCCAAAGGAATCAGATCCTTATCCTTTTGCTGCAGTACATATCGATATACTTTTGATAATTTTGTTGTAAATTTTTCTGCCTGCATTGGGTTCTCCCCTATCAATGCTGTTAATACATTCAAGCTATTGAATAAAAAATGGGGGTCTAATTGATTCTTAAGCGACTCAAATTTAGCCGATTCTGTTTTTGCTATAATTTGAGATTCTTTTACTTTCTTTTGCTGATACCTGTTATAAAAATATATAAAATGAAAAATAAAAACTATTGTCATGGTAATCCACAACCCAAACTGATAATTCCTAATATTTTCATTTGAAATGAACTCATAAAATGATTTATCATTCATTGTCAATTCAGTAAACATTCGCAAAAGAAACAAACCAATCAATGTTATTACAATAGATCCAACAATACCAACAATAATACGTTTTACCCTTTCTCCTTCATTCCATTCTCTTTTTTCTAAATAGGAAAAATAGGCCATATTTGAAAGTCCGATAACAAACGAATACAACTGGTAAAAAGCAAAATTTATTAAAAATCCATTAAAACCGTCAAACTGAAACTGACCATAAAGTGCATTTCCAATTACGAAAGTGACTGTTCCAAGGATAAATACAATTAAAATTTGTTTAGACATGGTATTCATTTATTTGAATCTGAATATTATAATTTTATCTCAAATGTAAGGTCTTTCTCCTTCAAATCAAATTTTGCATCTTCAAACCTAGGTGGACCATAATTCATCACGTTGTTGGTTGCTCCGTAATCTTCCATGGGTATACCATTGTTTGCAAAATCCATTTTACCATTATTATTAGCATCATGATAGCATGTAATGGCATAGATTCCCGGTTTTAAATGATCAAAAATAACTGTAACTTTATTCTCTTCAACCTTTTTATTTGTTACTTTTAAAGGCTTTTTATTCTCAAAATTATTTTTTGAATCATAGATTGCAAAATATACAATTCCCTTATCAGCCATAATTTTGTTAATCTCTACTTGAACGCTTTGCCCACTATTTAATTTTATGTTTGCATCGTTAGAACCATTTGTTTGTGCGTATCCAATTATACCAATCAAGTAAATTAGAAGTGTCATTAAAATTCTTACCATTTTGTTATTATTTTAAGGTTTATAAATGTTTTATGGTTCAAAATTGAGAATAAACTATATAATCAAAAACATTTGCTTACCGAACTGTAGAATAGAATGGATGAATTGTTCACTACATCAAAATTACATTAAATTGTACTTTATATATTTATTTGTAACAATTCATATAAATTTACTACTAATTAACAAAATCGGCCAACAGAGTGACCAAGGAACTGGAAAATAAATTTGCTGCAGAATTAGAAAAGAATCAAGGTATCATTCATAAAGTTTGTAGAACCTATACAAATAATGATGCTGCCCATAAAGATCTGTTTCAGGAAATAACCATCCAGCTTTGGAAGGCCTACCCTAAATTTAGAGGAGATTCTAAGTTTAGTACCTGGATGTATCGTGTATCATTCAATACAGCAATTTCATTGTACAGAAAATCAAAAAGAACCATAGAGACCACGCAAATTTATGACAATTTAAAAGAGCTTGAATATCAGGCTTATGATGATTCAAAAGACAATCAGTTAAAATTATTATATAAGGCTATTCATAGTTTAAATGACATTGAGAAAGCATTGGCTCTATTGTATTTAGAAGATAAAAGCTATAAAGAAATATCGATAACACTTGGTATTAGCGAAGTAAATGCACGAGTAAAAATGAATCGTACCAAAACAAAATTAAAAAATATTTTAAATCCATAAATAATGGACCAACTAGAAAAATTAAAAGGAGTATGGCAAAATCAAGCTGAGTCATCCATTAAATACACAAAAAGTGATATTTTTGACATGATTCAAAAGAAGTCATCTTCTGTTGTAAAATGGATCTTGATCATTAGTATTATTGAATTTATACTACCAAATATTATTGTTTTATTTACAGATAATTCAGCTTCAAAAAAAATATATGATACCTATAATTTAAATGGTGTTATGTTCAATTACACCATTATTTATGTAGTAATAATCATTGGGTTTATTTATTATTTCTATAAAAATTATAAAAATATATCTGCTGACAATAGCGTTAAAGACTTATTATACAGCATTATACTTACAAGAAAAACTGTAAGATATTATATAAATACCAATCTTACTTTGGCAGCTATTATCGGGTTTCACGTTTTTTATAAAGTGTTTAGTTCTGCTGCATTTATTGATAAATTACCCGAAAACACCAAGATGATTACAGTTTGGGTTACAGCAATTACCATTTTTGCAATTGTGCTATTTTTATTTTGGTGCTTTTATAAAATAGTATACGGATTCTTATTAAGAAAATTAAACCGAAATTATAAAGAGCTAATTAAAAATGACTACTGTTAGATTTAATTGAGGATCATTTGAATTGAAAACCTTTTAAATAATATCCAGATCTCCTTTCCCTTCTCGGATAATTTTTATGTCATCCTGACTTAGATCTATTACCGTGGATGCAAGATTATCTCCATATCCTCCATCTATCACAAGATCAACTCTAGCTTTCCATTTTTCAAAGATCAATTCAGGATCTGTCGTATATTCAATCACATCATCTTCATCATGAATAGAAGTAGAAACAATAGGATTGCCCAGTTCTTTTACAATTTCTCTGACAATATTATTATCTGGAACCCTTATTCCAACTGTCTTTTTCTTTTTAAATACTTTTGGTAAATTATTATTTCCATTTAAAATGAAGGTATAGGCTCCTGGCAATGCTCTTTTTAATATTTTATAAGTAGGTGTGTCAATTTGTTTTACATAAGCTGATAAATTGCTCAGATCATAACAAATAAAAGAAAAGTTAGCTTTTGCCAATTTTACTCCTTTTATTCTTGCTATTTTTTCCAATGCCTTGGTGTTGGTAATATCACAACCTAAACCATAAACGGTGTCAGTTGGGTATATAACCAAACCTCCGTTTTTTAAGATCTTTACCGCCTTTTCAATCGCTTTTGCATTTGGGTTTTTATTATAAATTTTGATATATTGTGACATAATAATTCTTAAAAGATCGATTAAAGATACTAATATAAAAAAAGAACTGTTTATTCTTTGATAAACAGTTCTTTAATTTACTTACACAGGTAAAAAATACTTACTCGTCAACTACCAGCCTAAATCCTTCTCCGTGTATATTGATGATCTCTACTTTTTCATCAGGTTTTAAATACTTTCGTAATTTTGCTATATAAACATCCATGCTTCTCGATGTAAAATAATTATCATCATGCCAGATTTTGGTCAAAGCCAATTCTCTTGGCAAAAGATCATTTTTATAAATGGCAAGAAGCTTTAATAATTTATTTTCTTTTGGAGATAGTTTTCTTGGTTCAGCTCCTTTAAGAGATAATTGACGTAATTTTGAATTCAAATGAAAATCTCCTATTTCAAATTCAAACTGATTATCGTCTCCGGCAGCATCCACAGATTTACGTTGTAAAATTGCCTTTAGTTTCAACAGTAAAACTTCTGAATCAAATGGTTTATTCAGATAATCATCAGCACCGACCTGATAACCTCTCAAAACATCTTCCTTCATTGATTTTGCTGTTAAAAAGATCAAAGGTGTTTCACTATTTATTCCTTTGATATCTTTCGCAAGTGAAAAACCATCTTTTTTGGGCATCATGACATCTAATATACATATATCAAATTCGTCATTTTTAAAAGCTATCAAACCTTCCAAACCATCTTTTGCATGTGTTACATCATAGTCGTTTAATGCTAAATAATCTTTTAATACCGTCCCAAAATTAGGATCATCTTCTACTAATAATATTTTCTTATTCGCCATAATAATTAATTTAAATTAATGGTAATTTAACAATAAAAGTACTTCCTTTTCCTTTCTCACTTTCTACCAAAACACTACCATTGTGCTTTTCAATGATACTTTTTACGTAAGATAGTCCAAGTCCATGACCTTTTACATTATGTATATTTCCCGTTTGTTCTCTATAAAATTTATTAAATACTTTTCTTTGAATAGTCTTATTCATACCTATACCCTGATCTGCAATTTTAATAATGATATTATTACCGGCATTCTCTGTATAAATATCAATTTTAGGCTCCCCTTCTGTGTACTTAATCGCATTATCTAAAATATTAGTGAACACATTCAGCATATGAAACTGACTGCCCATTACTTCACTTAAACTTGCTTCAAAATGATTCTTAATATAACCATTTCTATTGGCAATAATCAATTCAACATGAATAATCGCTTCTTCAATCAATTCATGTACATCCACAACATCCATACTCAGATCCAACTGATTTTTTTCTAATTTTGAAATCTGTAATACATTTTCCACCTGTGCATGCATTCTTTTATTCTCTTGTCTAATCATATTGGCATAACGAATTACCTTTTCCTTATCACCAATTATTTTTGGGTTCTTTATGGAGTCTACTGCCAAATTAATTGTTGCTATGGGTGTTTTAAACTCATGCGTCATATTATTGATAAAATCTGTTTTGATCTCAGATAACTTTTTTTGTTCTATTATTTGATACAAGGCACTTCCAAAAGCCACTATTAATATCAGTACAAAAAGAGCCGAAATCATTAATATTTTTGATATCGTTGCTAAAATATAGCTCTTTTTCTTCGGAAAAGTTACATACAAATCATAATCACTATTTCCATCCTTTTTTAAAAACAATGGTACTTTATATGTATAACCAACCTTTTCTTTAAAACCTTTCGACTTTACTTTCGTTATTAAATCTCCATCATAAACTCCATATTCAAAAGGTGTAGTGATATTTCTTGCCAATAATTCATTATCTAAATTTAGCCTAATCTCACTATTTTTTACCCTGTCATAAATTGGCGTTCTCGAAATTACGTTTTTAAAATAATTTTCAAATACCAATTTGTCATACTTATCCAGTCTCCCAATTTTCACCATTCTGTCTTTTGGTGACAGAGCAGTAAAATCTTTTGAATCAAATTCAATTTTTTCAACTTGTGTTTCCTCTTTACTCAACAGTGTTTTAAAACTCAAAGAATCAACATCAAATGGTGAAATTTGAGATTTATAACTATTTTCTAATATACTTTGTCTAAATGTAAATATTTCATTTTTAACTGTATCTATCTGCTTAAAAAAAAACTCTTTAACATTTGCTTTATTCGATTTTTGTAAACTATCAAGCATTGGCGACAATTTGACCACATTATCTTGAAACTCTCTTTGTTGAATATTTTCAGAAACCTCCGATAATGCAAATCTTACATTGGTTGAAAACTGTTCCTCCCTCATTTCAATGGAAGATCTAATCCAAAATATCTGTATTGCAATGATGCCCATCAAGGCTACTCCCATTAAAACAACTAATAATACAAAAATTCGTTTACTCATTTTAACAAATTTAGAGTTTCTTTAGGTTATTTATATTATTTTAACGAATGTTAACGATTAAATAGATTAATTTAACAAATATTTAAGAAATTAGATGAGGTTAATCATTTGCTAAGAAGCTTATGAAGCTTTATCACTTCATTCTTGCTATCTTCTAATGATAAATTATTAATTACAAAAGCAGAATTCCTGATTTTGTAATCATCCTTTAACTGATTATCCATTCTTTCCATTACCTTTTCTCTGGAAGTTTGATCTCGTTTTACAACTCTCTCTATTTTAATTTCTAAAGGAGCTGTAACTGTAATGATCTTATCAAATCTGTTTTGTGAACCACTTTCAAATAGGATAGCATTTTCCTGAATGACATATTTTGAATTCTGCTTTTTTATCCAGTTGCTAAAATGTTTTTCTACTTCAGGGTGTACGATTGCATTGATACTTTCAAGCTTCTTTTTATCATTAAAAACAATCCCTGCTATAAAAGCTCTGTTCAATTCTCCATTTTGATACGCTTCATTACCAAATAAATGAATTAACTGCTCTTTGATATGCTGGTTTGAATGTATTAATTTTTTGGCCTCATCATCGGCATAATAAACAGGAACCCCAAAATTTGTAAACATTTTTGCAATCGTTGTTTTTCCGCTACCAATACCACCTGTTAAACCAATTATCTTCATATACTACTTTTTAATCAGATATTCAATTTTGTTTGGAATTACCTTCACATCAAATAAAATATCAGGTTTTTCAACAATTTTAGGAATCAGATATTCCAGATTATTCTTCTCTGTATGCCTATAATCACATTGAATCTTAAAACTATTTTTTGATATTTTGTTATAATCGTTCAACGCTACCTGAAAAACAACTTTTACTTCTTTTGGATAAGTACTTATCAAATATTTTTTTGGCAAATTCACAACCTTATAAGGAAGGACAAAAGTTCCCTGGGTTATTTTCTCTACTTTTCCTTTTACTGTAATCTCATCTGTTGAAAGAGAAATAGAGCTAGATGGTGAAATTAGTTTTATTTTCTTTTCAAATGAATTGGAAATATCTTTCAATTCAAAATTCTCCGTATGAACCACTTTGATCGTGTCAATTGCTTTTCCGGGACCTGATATGGTAATGGTTGAAGGTGAAAATTCTTTTTCCTTCGTTAAATTAAAACCTGGCTTGAATTGTAAATTAACATGGGTGATTACTTTAACCTTCTTTAATTTTTTAACTCCCAAATCAAAAAATAATGTATCTGGTTCCACTTTTAAAACCGTTGTCTCAGCAGATAATTGTGCCTGTAAAAAGTTGATCTTTGCATTCGTGAGGCTAAAATATAAATCAGACTTCTTTTTACGTTCCATATCATTCAAACTATAGTTTAAAGTTCGTGGTTTTAAACCATATTTTAAAAGTTTAAAACCAACTGTTCTAACAGTTAAAATAATTTTTTGATCGGGAACATTTTGCAGGAGTTTGGATTGTGGAATATCCGTATAAGCTAAATTAAACTCAATATCGGATATATAATTTTTAGAAAGTTTGATCAGCATCCAAAAAACCAATGACAACAACAAAAACAACAAAAATACTCTTAATCGTTTTTTATTCTTGATGGTTTCTGAATTATTCTGATCTTTATTTTGAATCATTTAATTTTTTAATAAAAGTAAAAAAAAGAGCTCTTAATTAAAAGAACTCCTTCATAAGAATTTATAAACATATGGTTTATTTCTTTTTAACTTCTTTTGGTAAATATCTTTTACTCAGTTCCATCGATATTGCCGACCTCTCAAATTTAATTTTACCCGCACTTGTTTCAATAACACAGGTATTATCACTATCGATCAGATCTACTATTTTCCCATGAATTCCACTGGTCATTACCACCCTTGATCCCTTTTTAATAGTCGTCTGAAACTGTTTTTCTTTTTTTTGTTTTTGCATTTGTGGTCTGATCATAAAAAGGTACAGAACCAAAAACATCAATGGGATTAAAATCATATTCCCAATATTACTTCCTGCTAAAAATATCGTTTGATACATCATTATTTCTTTATTTATTTAACTTTCTTTTCTGGAATCACCATTGCCTTAATTCTAACAATTTCTTTTCCCTCGGGTGTATTCGTCATCAAAGTAACCATTTTTCTCTGCATATTTGGCTTTCTTTTTGAATTAAATTTAACTTTTATTTCTCCTGATTCTCCAGGCATGATAGGCTCTTTTGGCCATTCAGGAATCGTACAACCACAACTTGCCTTGGCAGAGGTAATAATCAACTCAGACTTACCACTATTTGTGAATTTAAAAATCGTTTCAACAACATCTCCTTCATTGATCGTTCCAAAATCATGCTCGGTTTTCTCAAATTTCATTTTAGCACCTCCAAGCTTGATCTTGCTGTCACGTTTTTTGGCAAGCTCTAAATTTTCTTTTTTAATCTTATTGGTTGGCTTGTCACTACATGAAATCACAAGCAAACTCAAAACTAAAATGGTAATTATTTTTTTCATTTTATTCTTTTTTTTAGTACAAAAATATTATTTTTTATAACAATCCTCTACCTATTTTATTCAATCGTTCCGATTTTTTATAATCTTTTAAAATCTTATCTAAAACTCCATTGATAAAATAACTACTCTTTGCTGTTGAATAATCCTTCGCAATTTCAATATATTCATTTATCGTTACTTTTGTTGGTATAGAAGGGAAATGTAAAAATTCGGTTATAGCCATTTTTATCAAAATCAGATCAATCTCAGCAATCCTGTCGGTATCCCAGTTTGGTGTTTTATCATCGATCTCTGCTGTATATTCCTGCTGGTGAAGAATAGTTTTTCTAAAAAGGTCGATCAAAAATTCAAGATCATCTTCTTTTATTTCCAAACCTTTCAGCTTAAACGTTTGCCCTTTCTTTAATTGCTTTACAGATTTAACTACCAAAGTATTTACCAATGGGAAATCATCCACCCACCCTAAATTAATACTCTCGTAATAATCATAAAGTTTCTCATTTGGAGCAATTATTTCCTTAAAAATACCTACTATAAAATCTTTATCTGATTGAAATGATACACCTTCGTTCTTTAGATAAGATTTATATTTATCACTTTCCTGAATAGCATCTAAAATTACCCTAACGTATTCTCTGTCATTTTTCCAGTTATCAAGATTATACTTGATCACATAATCTTTGATACTTTCACTATTTTCTATAGCAGCAATAACCTTATTATCAACGAATTTTAAATTAGGATTTTTATCCTCAGAGGTAGCGAGGTAATTTTTCTTTCTAATTTCTAGGTGTTCAAAGGCCAGGTTTTTAACCTCAACCAAAAGTAATAGCTGTAAAACGTATAAATCAGTAGCCTTTTGGATACTAAATTTTAAATATTTCTCTTCTTTTATCAAATTATCATTCTTCGACTGTAATACTGCGTATACAGACTGCATAACTTTAATTCGAATATGTCTTCTATTCACCATAATTAAAAAGATCGTAGTTGGTAAATTCTATCTTCAGTTTTTAACAAAGCGCAAAATTACAGTATTTTTTTAAAATGTACTTTATTAAATCTAAATTTATCGTTAAATTTATTACAAACGGATATATCTAAATTAGTAGTTTTAATAATTGTGTATCTTCGCCATCACAACAATTCAATGATGAAATGAAAGAATTAAAATACATTAATAAATTTTTCTACAAGTACAAATTTCGCCTGATTGTTGGAATATTAATTACCATTGTAGCAAAGATTTTTGCGCTACAGATTCCACAACTTATTCGTGAATCTTTAAATGTTGTTGAAGATTATAATAACAATATCATTACAGATTTAAATTACGTTAAATCACAACTAATTATAAATATCATTTATATCATTGGGGCAGCTTTTATTGCTGGTTTATTTACCTTTTTAATGAGGCAAACTTTGATTGTGATGTCACGTTTGATAGAGTTTGATCTGAAAAATGAGATATTTCTTCAATATGAAGATCTCTCTTTAAATTTTTATAAAAAAAACAGAACGGGTGATTTGATGAACCGCATTAGTGAAGATGTTGGTAAAGTGAGAATGTATTTCGGACCAGCAATTATGTACACAATGAATATGCTGGTACTATTTATCGTTGCGATTACTAAAATGATCAATATTGATGCAAAACTAACTATGTATACTCTCTTGCCATTGCCTATCTTATCTGTTGCTATTTATCTTTTGAGCAGAACAATTAACAAGCGAAGTTCCATTGTGCAAATTTACCTGTCAAAATTAACCACTTTTTCTCAGGAAATCTTTTCAGGAATTAATGTAATCAAAGCATATGGTATTGAAAATCAAACAATAAATGATTTTTCTTCCTTAGCAAAAGAAAGTAAAGATAAAAACATATCCTTATACAAGGCTCAGGCTTTATTTTTTCCATTGATGATCTTACTTATCGGAATTAGTAATATTCTGGTAATTTATTTTGGTGGCATGCAATATATCAACGGTGAAATCAAAAATATTGGAATTATTGCTGAGTTTATCATTTACATCAATATGCTTACCTGGCCTGTAGCAGTCGTTGGCTGGGTGACATCCATTGTGCAACAGGCAGAAGTTTCGCAAGGAAGAATAAATGAATTTTTAAAAGTTGAACCAAGCATTCAAAATCTGCAAGAAGAAGAAACCATTATTAAAGGCGACATAAAATTTGACAACGTTACCTTTACTTATGAAGATACACTTATCACAGCTTTAAAAAATATATCTTTTCATATTGTAAAAGGTGAAACATTAGCAATTCTTGGCAAAACAGGTTCTGGTAAATCAACCATTGCCGGACTTATCGCCCGACTTTATGATGTAGATGATGGGGTAATTTTAGTAGATGACGAACCTATACAATCTATCAATTTAAAATCGTTGCGAAGTAATATTGGGTTTGTACCACAAGATGCTTTTTTGTTTTCTGACTCTATTAAGAATAACATTAAAATTGGTGATGAAATCGCAAGTGATAATAGAATAATGCAGGTAGCCAAAGAGGCCTATATACATCACAATATTGAAAAATTCAATCATAAATATGATACTTTAGTTGGTGAAAGAGGTGTGACCTTATCCGGAGGACAAAAACAAAGAATTTCTATAGCGCGTGCTTTGATTTCTAATCCGAAAATTCTAATTTTTGACGATTGCCTGTCTGCCGTTGATACACATACTGAAGAGATCATTTTAAACAACCTAAAAGAAGCTTCAAAAGGCAAAACAACAGTTATCATTAGCCATAGAACTTCTTCTGTTAAAAATGCTGATAAAATTATTGTTTTAGACAAGGGGGAAATCGTGCAATCTGGCACTCATAAAGAGCTTATTTCCAAGAAAGGTTATTACAAAGATATTTATAATCAGCAACTTGAAGAAAAGTTAATAAGTCATGAATAAAATAAATAAAATGAAATAAAAAAATTGTTGCACACCTAATATAATTTTATAGATTTGTCAGTAAGAATATTTAAAATAAAAAAATTATTGATATGAATGAAAAAGGGTTTATTGAACAGGATGAAATCTTTTCTCAAGTTTTAAGAGCAGGAAGAAGAACCTATTTTTTTGATGTTAGAGAAACCAAAGCAGGTGATTATTATCTAACAATTACTGAGAGTAAAAAATTTACTCATGATGATGGATCGTTCCACTATAAAAAGCATAAAATTTACTTGTACAAAGAAGATTTTAATGAGTTTACTGAAAATCTAAACAAAGCAACTGAATTTATTGTAAATGAAAAAGGTGATGAAGTTATTAGCGAACGTCACCAAAAAGATTACCAGAAACCTGGAGAAGAAACTAACGGGGCTGATGTTGAAAATAAAACAACTGAAAGCTTTACCGATATTAGTTTTGAAGATATATAATTAAAATAGCATCCGTTGATAAATCAACGGATGTTTTTTTTATACCAGTATACGCTTACTTTCAGCCTTTTTTAGGTTAGAAAACAAACCTTCATTTAGTAAATTCAATACATTTGTTTTATCAGATGTTTTTACAAGAAATGACAGGTTGTAATTACTTCCCCCATAAGATATCATTCTTATCGGAATTTCATCAATACAATTGAAAATTGCAGAAGTAACACCCTTTTTATTTTGAGCCAAATCACCGGCAATGCAAATAATACTCATATCTGACTCCACCTCAATATTTCCAAAACTTTGTAATTCGTGCAGTATTTTATCTAACTTATCTGTATTATCTATGGTTAAAGAAACTGCTACCTCTGAAGTTGTAATCATGTCAATAGCTGTTGTATTTTTCTCAAATACTTCAAATATTTTCATCAGAAAACCATAAGCCATCAACATCCTGTACGATTTTATTTTAATGGCTGTAATTTGATCTTTGGCAGCAATAGCTCTTATTTTTTTAATTTTAGCTTTATCGTGGATCAATGTCCCTGGTGAATCCGGACTAAAAGTGTTTTTAACTAAAACCGGAATATTGCTTTCCTTGGCAGGAATTATACTTTGCGGATGTAAAATTTTCGCACCAAAATATGCCAGCTCTGCCGCTTCATCAAAAGAAATTTCATCAATTGAAAAGGTATTTTCTACATATCGAGGATCATTATTATGCATTCCATCAATGTCGGTCCAAATCTGTATTTCATCCACCTTGAGTGCAGCACCAATCAGTGAAGCTGTATAATCGCTTCCTCCTCTTTTCAGATTGTCTATATCACATGCTACATTACTACAGATAAAACCCTGCGTAATAAATGTATCTATTTTTTGATTACTTTTTAAAATTGGATTTAATTTACTTTGCAAATAATCAATTCTTGGCTCTCCCAATTCATCAATTTTCATAAATGCAAGAGCAGAAATAAGTCTTGAAATCTCATCCTTTTCCTCCATTAATAATTGAAACAAGTAGGTAGAAACTAATTCGCCCTGTGCCAGTATCTCATGTGCCACTTTATCAGTGAAATCATCTTCTAAAAAAGAAGATAAAACTTCGTTGAAATAAGCAATTTTTTTACTTGCTATTTCAAATTGATTTCCCGAAACAAATAAGTCATATATTGTTTTCTGATACTTCTTATGTAATGCTTCTATTTCCTTTTTTGCAGCGTTTTTATTGCTATTTGCTATATGATCAATAATTCTTTGCAAACTATTTGTAACTCCTGACATTGCAGACAAAACAACAATTTTTTTTCCTTTTGTCTGAATTACTATATCAGCTACTTTTTTCATATTTTCAACAGACCCTACTGAGGTTCCACCAAATTTTAAAACAATCATATTATAATATTTTGTGCAAATATTTGGATAAATTATTTTTCAATAAAATAAATTACAATATATTTACATTTTATAACATAATGTTTAATATTTAACAATGAAAACAATTCAGGAAACCGTAGAGACTATCATAAACAGAACTCCTTTTATCGAAGAGGCAATGCAGGATAAACTGATCAATGTTTCATCACTGGCAAGAGCGATCAAACCAGAAGTGGAACAAACACTTGGAAAGAAAGTGAAATCAGGTGCTATTATGATGTCTATCAATAGAATATCTCCTATTAATATTTTAAGGATACGAAAAAATATCAAATCATTTTCGTTAAAATTGGGTGATTTTATTGTACGTTCTGATCTATTGGATTATACTTTTAAAAACACCGGTTCACTTCACAAGCAGATTTCTGTTTTATTTTCAAAAACCGGTAATAACCGGGAATCATTTTTTACAGTTTCTCAGGGTATTTTTGAAACAAATATTGTTGTCAGCAAGAACTTAAAACCAGAAATAGATATACTTTTTTCAAAAGAAAAGATTGTCAGCTCTATAGAAAAACTTGCATCTATAACTATTAAACTACCAAAAATAAATGTAGAACAATCAGGAATTTATTATTTCATTTTGAAGCAATTAGCATGGGCAAATATTCCTTTACAGGAAATTATTTCAACTACTAATGAAATTACTTTGGTTGTAAAAGAGGAAGATATCAATAAGACATTTTCAATTTTAATTGACTTGAAAAAAGTTTAAAAATTAGCTTTTAATCAATATTTTTTCATGTTTCTCTTCAAAGTATTTAAAATACATATACAGTTTGTAGTTTACATCTATTCCGTAATGCCTTTTTGGTTTTATTTGATAATCAATATGTTCCACATATAAATCAGAATCAAACTCAGGGTTGCCTACTCTTCTGTTCCATTCACTGGTATATTGCAGATTTTCAATTTCCAAACTACTTTGAAGGTACTTACTTTTTGGTTTTTGCTTTGTCAACCAGCTATGGAATCTATCATCATTAAAAGTTACTTCAAAAGATTTATGATCAGTGATATGAACCATATCATTTTTTTTACCATTAGCTGAATTGCTGTTTTTCACTTTATTTTGCGCCAAAGCAGTAGTATTTCCTATAGCAATCATCATAAATATAACGAGAATATATGGAAGTTTCATTTTCATAAGGGAATAAAATATTTCCATTAAACGAACGAAAATATCTTTTATTTCAAATTACAAAAATCAATAACTTTTAAATAGTAGTAAAACTTATAAAATAAGGCTCTGAGAGCAACAAATACAAACTATTACAACCTTTGTTTATACTTTTGCTGAAAGAACTGAAAATACATATACAATTTGTAATTTACTTCTATTCCGTAGTCAATATGGGGACTGTAATCAATAGGAAACTCATATAAAGAAGGATTATAAACCAAAGGTTGATTCACCCTTGTATTCCATTCTACAACATAAAAATTATTTTTTATTCTTAAAGTGTTATTTGAATAATAACTCATTGGCTTTTGTGTAACAAGCCATGAATCAAAACCAATATCAATGATTATTATTTCATATTCTAACTCTTCATTAATAATCCTGATAGTATCTGCAACTTTCTCATTCGAAACATCTGTAGCTTTATCAACTGCTGCTTTAGGCGTATTACAGCTGTAAACAAAAAAAATCAATCCAAAAAAAATTAAAAAATATTTCATATCAAACTATATTTTTTTAAGTACTTACAAACTTTACCTCTAAGCTATTCCAATCATAAGAAATAGACACAATTATAATGCCAATTTCTATGTCACAATGGATCTGATTGCTTTATTCAAATACTCTATACAACTTGAAGCGATAAAAGTTTGTTCTGTTTCTTTAGATTCAATGGCTATATCTGCAGATTTTCCATGCAAATAAACTCCTAAAATACTTGCATCTATTGCTGTATATTTCTGAGCCACCAGTCCGGTGATGATTCCTGTAAGAACATCTCCACTTCCTGCTGTCGCCAATGCTGGGTTGCCCGTAGTGTTAAAATAAATTTTATTTTGAAATGCAATTGCTGTGTATACCCCTTTCAAAATAACGATACATTTAATCTTTTTAGAAAATTTCATTAGAAGATCTAATTTTTCATAATCATTATTCCATTTTCCAACCAAACGCTCAAATTCTTTGGGATGAGGAGTTAAAACTGAATTCTCTGGTATCAATGTCCATAGTTCTTTATGCAATGCTAAAATATTTAATGCATCTGCATCTATAACCAAAGGAGCTTTATTATTTTTTAAAAATTTTGCAAAACCATCTTTTGTCTTGTTGTTTGTTCCCAATCCCGGACCGATTCCAATTACAGATGGAATGGTCTTAAAATTAAAATACTGAAGATAGCTCTCATCATCCACCTCTACCATCACTTCCGGATTAACCGTTTGAACTATCTGATAGCCACATTTTGGAATATAGGCAGTAACAAGTCCGCTTCCAATCTTTAAAGCTGATTTGGTTGCCAATACAACAGCTCCAATCTTACCATAACTACCTCCAATGATCAAACTATGCCCAAAAGATCCTTTATGTGAAAACTTTTCTCTTGATTTGTAAATGGATCGTATTTTACTTAGGTCTATTGTTTCATAATTTGTTTCCAAACTATTGATAAATCTCTTATCTAAATCAATATCCAAGACTTCCCAGCTTTTACAAAATTTTGCATTATCAGGTAAAAAAAATGCCAATTTAGGATTTTGAAATGTCAAAACAAAGTCAGATTTTATAACAGATTCTTTATCTGTCACAGATGATTCTGCAAATAATCCGGAAGGAAAATCAATAGAAATCACCAAAGAATTGCTCTTATTGATCTTTTGGATAATTTCTTTCACAAAACCTTTAAGAGATCGGGTAATTCCTATTCCAAAGATAGCATCAACCACAATTTCTCTTTCCTTAATTTTTGGAAAAGAAACATCCTCTTCTAATAAAATTGGTTTTACTCCTATTTGAGTTAGTCGATCATAATTTACCTTAAAATCATCACTTCTTTTTTTACTAAAACTAACGATATAACAAGTCACGTTATAACTGTTTTCAAAAAGCTTTCTGGCAACAACCAAACCATCTCCTCCATTATTCCCAATTCCACAAAAAACATGGATAGTTTTATCTTTGCTCTTTACTAATTCTTCTATTCTATTAAAGCACTGATCCGCAGCATACTCCATTAAATCATTGGAAGATATTGGTTTGAATTGTATGGTTGCTTGATCTGCTTGGTAAATTTGATCTGTAGATAAAATTTTCATATTTATACTGAATTGTATCCTATAAAATTACGGAAAATACACGAAAATAAAAAGCCTGTGAAAAACAGGCTTTAAAATATATTGTAAAGTTTATTTAAAAATCTAACCGTTATACTCTCCCATTTTAATATACTTATCCATTCGTTGTCTAACCAATTTTTTAACAGGTAAAGCAGCTAATTCTTTATAGGTTTTTTTAATGGCTAATTCAACAGATTTATAGGTTTTTTCTCTATCTGTATGTGCACCTCCAAGTGGTTCTTTGATAATACCATCAATCAATTTAAGCCTTTTCATATCAGCAGAAGTAAGTTTTAAGGATTCTGCAGCCTCTTCTTTATGTTCCCAGCTTCTCCACAAAATAGAAGAACAAGATTCAGGTGAAATTACGGTATACCAGGTATATTCTAACATAAATACTCTATCACCAACACCAATCCCAACGGCCCCTCCTGAAGCTCCTTCACCAATGATAATGGAAATGATTGGAGTTTTCAACCTTGTCATTTCAAAAATATTACGAGCAATTGCCTCTCCCTGCCCTCTTTCTTCTGCTTCCAGCCCAGGATAAGCTCCCGGAGTGTCAATCAAAGTAACAATCGGAATATTGAATTTTTCAGCCATTTTCATCAAACGCAAAGCTTTGCGGTAACCTTCTGGATTTGACATTCCAAAATTTCGGTATTGTCTGGTTTTTGTATTATAACCTTTTTGCTGACCGATGAACATAAATGATTGATCTCCAATTTTTCCTAAACCACCAATCATAGCTTTATCATCCTTTACGGTACGATCTCCATGGAGTTCCATAAAGGTTCCCTTGGTTAACGCGTTAATAAAATCTAAGGTGTAGGGTCTGGATGGGTGACGAGAAAGCTGCACTCTTTGCCATGCAGTCAGGTTTTTAAATACATCTTTACGAGTTGCATCTAATTTTTTTTGAATTTGATTACAGGTTTCAGTAACATCTACATCACTTTCCTTACCTATTAATACACATTTATCCAGTTGATCTTCCAACTCTTTTATAGGTAATTCAAAATCTAAATATTCCATCGTTATTGTGTTCTGTTTTTTTTCGACAATTAATATTATCGATATTATTTCATTTTAGATTACAAATATATAAACTTATCTCAATTATGAATGACTTCTTTAAAATCTTCATTTAATAATTTTACTTTTTAAAACAGAATTGATTACCACACTACAGAAAACAATAAAAGCACCTATATAAAACTGTGTACTCATTTTTTCTTTCTCTCCAAAGATGAGTAATGCTAAAATAATTCCGTAAACAGGTTCTAAATTATTTGTAAGTAACAAAGTAAATGAACCCATTTTTTTTAACAAATCTGTAGCAATAACAAAAGGATATGCAGTTGCCACAGTTGATAAAATGATTAAAAATAATATTTCATAACCTGTCATTTTTATATAAACATCAGAAAATGTATTATTGATGAACATGACCACAGTTATAAACAAAAAAGCGGATAACAATTCATAAAAAGATATATGAATAGGCTTGTGTTTCATCGTTAATTTGTTATTAAAAAGTGAAAAGATCGCAAGTAGAAAAGAAGATGTCAATGCGTATAAAATTCCATTTATATATAACTTTTCCACTTTGAATATTACAATAAATCCAATAATTGCAATACTTGCCAGTAACAATTCATATAATTTTATTTTTTTACCACCAAAAATAGGCCCCAGTAAAACTACAAATATAGCACTGGAAGACATGGTAACTAAGGTGATGGATATTGTTGAAACTTTGATAGCATGAAAAAAAGTAGTCCAGTGTAATGCAATTAAAACACCGCCAATAAAGAATTTAACAAAAGTAGGCTTATCAATTATTAAATCAATTCTTTGAAATTTCGCAAATACGAAAATGGTTAGAGATGCAATCATTACTCTATACCACACCAATTGCATCGCCTGTAAAGGAATCAACACAACTAAAATTGCTGTAAAGCCCCAAATTAACACAATAAAGTGAAGTTGGATCTGATCTTTAATATTATTTCTTTGCATTTAGATATAAGAAAAAAGCAAGAATTCCAAAAATTATATTTGGCATCCATACCATTAAAAATGGAGTTGATTCTGCCGTTGACCCTAACACCTCTGATACTTTCATAAAAAATACGTACAAAAACATCAAACTAATTCCAGCAGCCAAATTAACACCAATACCTCCCCTTCTCTTCTTTGAAGCAAGGGTAACTGCAATAATCGTAAGAATAAATGAAGATATTGGCAAACTAGTACGTTTATAAAACTCCACTTTATAGTTATTTAAATTTTTCACACCACGATCCTCCGATATTTTTATATGATCTCTCAAATCTAAGGAGGACATTTCCCTAGCCAGATAATCTACATATAAAAGGTCTTTTGGCTGAAAACTAAAAACCGTATCGAGATAACTTCCTGAGCTAATACTATCATTTTCTTTCTGAATATATCTTTTTTTATAATTATTTATCCTAAAAAGGCTATCCTTTGATTTCCATTTAATAGTTCTTCCAATGATTTTATATTTTAATTCATTTCCTTCAAAATGTTCATAAGAGAAATTATATCCTATCTTTGATTTAAAATTGAAAGTACCAAAATAAACATAGTCATTATCACTTAATTGCAGGTTTACCTTACTAACAGAGTTTTTAGTCTTCTTTTTATAAGCAGATCTTAGGTGTTCTTCCTGAAAATCCTCAAATACTTTATTAGATTTAGGAACAACGAAATGATTTGAAAATAGGGAGACAATAGCAATAACGGTCGCACCTATCAAATAAGGCCGCATCAAACGTTTAAAAGAAATCCCAGAACTATGAATAGCGATTATCTCAGTATTACTTGATAATTTTGAAGTAAACATGATTACCGAAATAAACAATGCAAGCGGCATAAAAGTATTACCATAATTAATAATAAAACTTACATAGTACTCACTAATAATTTCATTTAATGTTAGATCATCTGCTTTTAAAAACTTTCCGACTTTTTCTGATACATCAATTGCTATTGCAATGGGTATCAATATAATTAATGTAAAAAAGAAGGATGTGAAATACTTTTTTAATATGTATTTGTCAAGAATTTTCAAATTATAAAAACAAACGAATTAATATTTTTTTATTCAATCATAAAAAACAGTTACAAACGTTTATCCATTTGTATTACCATTTTCTTCTTCCATTCATAAAAATCTCCTGCTAAGATATGCTTTCTAGCCTCACGAACCAACCATAAGTAAAACCCAAGGTTATGAATAGTAGCAATTTGTTTTCCGAGATATTCTTTTGCAGCGAATAAATGTCTTAAATATGCCTTTGAATAATAGGTATCCACCTCTGTAATAGCCATTTCATCAATGGGAGAAAAATCATTTTCCCATTTTTTATTTTTGATATTGATGGTTCCATGTGCTGTAAACAGCATACCATTTCGAGCATTTCGGGTTGGCATAACACAATCAAACATGTCCACTCCTAAAGCTATATTCTCTAAAATATTGATAGGTGTTCCAACACCCATCAGATAACGAGGTTTGTCATATGGTAAAATATCACAAACTATTTCAGTCATTTCATACATTTCTTCTGCTGGTTCACCTACTGATAAACCACCAATAGCATTTCCTTCTGCTCCGGAATTGGCAATATATTCTGCTGATTGCTTTCGCAGATCTTTATAAGTACTTCCCTGAACAATAGGGAAAAAAGCTTGTTTATAACCGTACTTCTCAGGATTTTTACCTAACCAGTTCACACATCTATCTAACCATCGATGTGTCATATGCATGGAGTTTTTCGCATAATTATAGTCACAGGGATATGGAGTACATTCATCAAAAGCCATGATAATATCGGCACCAATACTTCTTTGAATTTCCATGGAGAACTCAGGAGAAAAGAAATGTGTTGAACCATCAATGTGTGATTTGAATTTTACTCCCTCTTCTTTAATTTTTCGGTTATCCGATAAGGAATAAACCTGATATCCACCAGAATCTGTTAAAATTGGCCGATCCCAGTTCATAAATTTATGTAGCCCACCTGCCTGTTCTAAAATGGGTGTTTTTGGTCGAAGATAAAGATGATAGGTATTCCCTAAAATAATATCAGCATTGATATCATTTTTCAATTCTGTTTGATGAACTCCTTTTACAGAGGCAACTGTACCAACAGGCATAAAGATAGGAGTTTGAATTTTACCATGATCAGTAGTAATTTCTCCAACTCTTGCTTTGCTATTCTGATCTTTCCCTTTTATATCAAATTTCATCTAATACTTATTTGTTTTCAAAATGATGAGATTCCCACTTTCATTGGATTGACAGTTTTACACATTAAATCTAAAATTCATCATATCTCCATCCTGGACAATGTATTCTTTTCCTTCCACTGCCAATTTTCCAGCTTCCCGAACTTTTACTTCACTTCCATAGTGCACAAAATCATCATATTTAATAACCTCAGCACGAATAAAACCTTTTTCAAAATCTGTATGAATAACTCCAGCAGCCTGTGGAGCAGAATCTCCAATATGAATCGTCCAGGCTCTCACTTCTTTAACTCCGGCCGTAAAATATGTTTGTAAATTCAATAAATCATAGGCTGCACGAATCAATTTAGAAACGCCAGGTTCATTCAGTCCAAGATCTTCCAAAAACATTTGTCTTTCTTCGTATTCTTCCAGTTCCATGATATCAGCTTCTGTAGCTACTGCCAATACCAAAACCAAAGCATTTTCATTTTTAACCGATTCTTTTAATGCTGCTACATAGGCATTTCCACTTACAGCAGAAGATTCATCCACATTACAAACATATAAAACTGGTTTATCCGTAAGAAACTGTAAGGGCTTTACAAACTCTTCTCTTTCCTTATCTGTTAACTCAATTGCTCTCACAGAATTTGCATTTTCCAGACCTGTTTTTACTTTTGTAAGAACATCTAATTCTTTTAAAGCTGCCTTATCACCAGTACGAGATGCTTTTTTAACTTTATCCAGTTTCTTTTCAACTGTTTCCAGATCTTTTAGCTGCAACTCAAAATCAATAATTTCTTTATCTCTTACCGGATCAATGGTAGTTTCAACATGAATAATATTATCATTATCAAAACAACGAACTACATGCAAAATAGCATCCGTTTCACGAATATTTGCTAAAAACTTATTTCCTAACCCTTCCCCTTTGCTTGCTCCTTTAACCAATCCAGCAATATCAACAATTTCAACAACTGCTGGCATCACTCTTTCAGGATTCACCAGTTCTTCCAGTTTTTCCAATCGGGAATCTGGTACATTTACTACGCCAATATTTGGTTCAATAGTACAAAAAGGGAAATTTGCTGATTGAGCTTTAGCATTTGATAAACAATTAAATAGTGTTGATTTTCCAATATTTGGGAGTCCTACAATTCCGGCTTTCATTCTTTCGTGATTTTTATTTTTTTAAGTCTGCAAATATAGTGTTATATCTTTAATATTAATCTATTTTATTTCCCACAAAAAAAGCTGTCATTTTTGACAGCTTTTAAAATCTATTCGATATGATTTTATATCAACATTCCTGCTGCAACCGTTTCATTGGTGTTATCGTCAATTAATATAAAACTTCCTGTTTTTCTATTTCTCGAATATTCATCCATCATTATCGGAGAAGTAGTTCTAATTTTCACCTTGCAAATATCATTCATATGAATTTCTTTATCATCAGCAACTCTTTTCAAGGTATTGACATCTACTTTATACTCCACTTCCTTGATCATTGCCATTGGCTGATTTGTAGTATGTTTTAATGTATATTTTGCTCTTGGTCTTGCTGAATTATCATTGAACCAACAAATCATAGCTGAAAGATCCTGAGTCTTTTCAGGTAAATTATTACGTTTAACGATCATATCCCCTCTGCTAAGATCAATATCATTTTCTAGGGTCATTGCAATACTCATTCCTGCAAAAGCCTGATCAATATCATTATCATATTGATTGATCGATTTTATTTTTGAATCAAATCCGGAAGGCATCAATCTTACTTCATCTCCTACTCTAAAAATACCACCTTCCACAGTTCCTGCATAACCTCTGTAATCTCTATTTTCTTCATCCTGAGGACGCAATACGGTTTGTACCGAGAAACGAGCATCGTTCATATTACTATCACTTGCTATATGAATGGTCTCTAATGTATGCAATAACGGAGCATTTTGAAACCAAGGGGTTTTATCTGATCTTATCACAACATTATCACCCAATAGTGCGCTAATAGGAATATACCGAACATCTTTGAAACTCATTTTTGAGGATATCTCTTCATATTGACGAACAATATCATTAAAAACCTCTTCGCTATAATCGACAAGATCCATTTTATTTACACAAACGATCACATGTGATATTTGCAATAAAGACGCAATAAATGAATGTCTTTTTGTTTGTTCAATTACACCCTTTCTGGCATCGATCAAAACAATTGCAACATTAGCTGTGGAAGCACCTGTTACCATATTTCGGGTATATTGGATATGTCCCGGAGTATCAGCTATGATAAATTTCCTTTTTGGTGTTGTAAAATATCTATATGCAACATCAATGGTTATTCCCTGTTCCCGTTCATCTTTTAAACCATCGGTGAAAAGGGCAAGATCAACTGTTTCTAATCCTTTTCTTTTACTTGTTTTTTCAACAGATGCAATCTGATCTTCAAAAATTGATTTTGAATCATAAAGCAGTCTTCCGATTAAGGTACTCTTACCATCATCAACACTTCCTGCAGTTGTAAAACGTAATAATTGGTTACTATCTATACTCATTTTCTTTTCTTTAAAACTATTTAAAAATACCCTTGTTTTTTACGATCTTCCATAGAAGTCTCACTCCGTTTATCATCTGCCCGATTTCCTCTTTCCGTTTCTCTCATGGCAGAAACTTCTTCTACAATTTTTTCTAAAGTATCTGCATCACTTTCTACACCGCCTGTAATGGTAATATCACCAAGTGTTCTAAAACGGATTTTCTTTCTAAAAGATTCTTCGCCTTCCTGTATAATTAAATATTCAGAAACAGGAATCCAGCTTCCATTTCTGAAAATAACTTCTCTTTCATGTGCAAAATATAAAGAAGGAATATCAATTTTTTCTTTAAGGATATAATTCCATACATCCATTTCTGTCCAGTTACTTATTGGAAATGCCCTAAAATGCTCTCCCTGATTCATTTTACCATTGAACAAACTCCACAGTTCAGGTCTTTGATTTTTAGGAGTCCATTGTCCAAAGTCATCACGGTGAGAGAAAAAACGTTCTTTTGCTCTTGCTTTTTCTTCATCTCGTCTTCCTCCTCCAATGGCACAATCTATTTTATTTTCTTCAATAGCATCTAATAATGTTGTGATTTGCAATTCATTACGAGTCGCATTTTTTCCTTTCTCCTCAATAACTCTTTTATCATCAATAGCTTTTTGAACGGAACCAACTATTAATTGAGCTCCGAATCTTTCCACCAAATCATCTCTAAATTTCATGGTCTCAGGAAAATTATGCCCGGTATCAATATGCATTAATGGAAAAGGTATTTTTGCTGGATAAAAGGCTTTATAAGCCAAATGAGCCAACACTATAGAATCTTTTCCTCCCGAAAATAAAATTACCGGATTTTCAAATTGAGCATATACTTCACGCAATACGAAAATTGCTTCCGATTCTAGTTCTTCTAAATAATTTAAATAATATTTAGCCATTTTTTAGTTTATTTTTTATCTTATTATAAATCAATTCAACAGATTCTTCTATTGTTTTGTTATCTGTTACTATCTCAACAGTTGACTTTTCCGGTGCTTCGTATGGAGCATTAATTCCCGTAAAATCTTTAATTTCACCATTCCTTGCCTTTTTATATAATCCTTTTACATCACGTTTTTCACATTCTTCTAAAGAGGTATTTACAAAAATTTCGACAAAGTTATCTTTTCCTACAATATTTTCAATATTCTTTCTATCTTTTTTGTAAGGAGAAACAAAAGCACCAAAAACAATGAGACCTGCATCTACCATCAAATTTGCTACTTCAGCAATTCTACGAATATTTTCTGTTCTGTCCTCCGGACTAAAAGTCAGATCCTTATTAATACCTTTTCGGATATTATCACCATCTAAAGCATATGTTTTAAATCCTTCCTGATACAATTTATATTCTAAGGCATTTGCTATTGTTGATTTACCAGAACCCGACAAACCTGTAAACCAGATCAAAAATGAATTCTGTTTATTTAAATTCCTTCTATTTTCTCTGGAAACATGGTAATTATGCTTAACAATATTTTTATCCATTATGATTATTTTTTTCTTTGATCTAAACCAAAGTCCATTTTATACCAAACTCTTTCATGAAAATAGTATAAAATCATTTTTGTAATAACTTCTGCAAAACCAATCTTTAATCCTGTTAAAGGATTTCCTGAAATGAACCATGCCAAAAGCATTGTATCTATCGTTCCAATAAATCTCCAGGTAATTGTTTTTGCTAAATGACGTTTTTTACTTTCAAGAACCTTTCCCTCTTTTGTTAAATTGATCTTAAACCAGACTCTTTCATGAAAATAATATAAAAGCATTTTGGTAAGCATTTCTGCCATTCCAATTTTTAAACCAATCATCGGATTTCCAGAAATGATCCATGAAAGGACTATAGTATCAATAGTTCCAACCAGTCTCCAGGTAATTGTTTTTGCAATATGCCTCTTTTGCGAGTGATCTTTCATTATTTAGAAACCAAAAACCATGGATTCAATAGGTTTTCTTTGTTGTAAAATAACGGTTCGTTGGTCTCATTTGAAATAACTTTTAATCCAACTGCTTCGCATATAGCTTGTCCTGCTGCTGTATCCCATTCCATTGTGGGTGCAAATCTGGGATAAACATCTGCTTTCCCTTCTGCTACCAAACAAAACTTTAAAGAACTTCCCTTGGAAATAATCTCTACCTCTTTGAAATCTTTTTTTAATGAATCTACAAAATCCACCGTAGCCTCGCTCATATGAGAACGACTACCAACAACTCTTGCTAAATCATTATTAGGATTACTTGATTTGATTTCAACTGATAAATCTACTAAATTTTCCATATCAACTCTATGTTCTGTTAATACAGATTTTAATGTGATTTTTTTAGAAACATCAGCAAAGTATAATTCTTTTGTTACAGGAACATAAATTACACCTAACAAAGGTTTACCATTTTTCACCAAGGCAATATTTACAGTAAATTCACCATTTCGTTTTACAAACTCTTTGGTTCCGTCAAGCGGATCAACAATCCAGCAAGTTTCCCAGTCTTTTCTTTTAGAGAAATCTAATTGTTTGATCTCTTCACTAATAATAGGAAATTCGGTATTTTCCAAATAGGAAATGATAATATCATTACATTTTTTATCTGCTAAAGTCAAAGGTGAATCATCTTCTTTATATTCCACACCTAAATCTTCCAATTGATATATCTTCATTATTTCATCTCCACCATGAACAGCAGCTTGTACTGCAATTTTGAGATTTACATCCATCGTTATGTATTTAATTCCAGATATTTATCTACAAATATTTTAATTCCTTCTTCTATGGTTGTTGATGGCTTGAAGTCAATATAATCATATAAACTTTGTACATCTGCATATGTAGATGGAACGTCTCCTGGCTGCAATTCTTTGTAAATAATCTTACCTTTTTTACCCAATGCTTTTTCCACAGCATGCACATAATCCATCAAGGCTACCGGACTATTATTACCAACATTAAACAATTGATACGGAGCTGAACTTACAGCAGGGTTTGGATTCATCGGGTCGTAAGCCGGATTATTTGACTTGGGTGGTTTTGGAATTAATCGTTTAACACTTTCCACAATATCATCCACGTAAGTGAAATCCCTACTCATTTTACCGAAATTAAATACTTCAAACTCCTTGTCTTCTACAATAGCTTTTGTAAAAATATGCAAGGCCATATCAGGTCTGCCCCAAGGGCCATAAACCGTAAAGAAACGCAATCCGGTATTTGGAATATTATACAATTGTGCATAGGAATGCGCCATCATTTCATTGGCTTTTTTACTTGCAGCATACATTGCCAAAGGATGATCAGTATGATCACTGGTTTTAAACGGAATGTTTTGATTCAATCCATAAACCGAACTTGAAGAGGCATAAACCAAATGTTTGACCGGATAATGCCTGCAGCCTTCCAGAATATTTAAAAAACCTGTTATATTACTATCTACATATGAGTGTGGGTTGATCAAAGAATAACGAACACCGGCTTGAGCAGCAAGGTTCATTACATAATCAAATCTGTAGGTTTTAAACAGATGCATCATGTTTTCTTTATCTGTCAAATCCAGCTTGATAAATGTGATATCTCCTTCCACTGGTTTATTATAATGAATATCTTCTTTAGAAATATTCATATCCTTTAATCTGGCATATTTCAGATTCACATCATAGTAATCATTGATATTATCTATTCCAACAACTTTGTATCCTGTTTTTAACAGTAACTTAGATAAATGATGCCCAATAAAACCAGCAGCACCTGTTACTAAAATTATATCTTTTTTTTCACCCATAAATAAAACTTTATTCTGCGTAGATATTTATAATCTACTATCAATATTCTCTTTGTCAAGAATAGATTTTACATCAAATAAAATATGTTTTCCGTTAACAAACTGACTCAAATCTAATTCTTTAAATTCTTTATGCGATACCGCCAAAATCACAGCATCATAATTATTTTTTAAATTTTCTTTTTCTGTTGTAAGATTTACCCCATATTCATACTTCACTTCTTCGGCAGAAGCCCATGGATCAAAAACATCTACATTTACAGAATAGGATTCTAATTCACGAATAATATCTATTGCTCGGGTATTTCTAATATCCGGACAATCTTCTTTAAATGTAATTCCTAAAACTAAGATATTAGAATTGCTTACTGAAATTCCCTTTTTGATCATCAATTTGATCGTTTCCTGAGCAACATAAGGCCCCATGCTATCATTCAATCTTCTTCCCGCAAGAATAATTTCAGGATTATAGCCCAATTCAACTGCTTTATGTGCCAGATAATAAGGATCAACACCTATACAATGTCCACCCACTAAACCAGGACGAAATGGCAAAAAATTCCATTTTGTACCAGCAGCTTCCAAAACATCATTAGTGTCGATATCCATCAAGCGGAATATTTTTGACAATTCATTTACAAAGGCAATGTTTACATCCCGTTGTGCATTTTCAATCACTTTAGCCGCTTCAGCAACTTTAATAGAAGATGCTTTATGTGTTCCGGCAACAATGATGGATCTGTAAACTTCATCAACATAATCAGCAATCTCAGGAGTTGAACCCGAAGTAACCTTTAATATTTTGGTAACGGTATGTTCTTTATCTCCCGGATTTATCCTTTCAGGAGAATAACCAAGATAAAAGTCTTTATTAAACTTTAATCCTGAATTCTTTTCTAAAAATGGCATACAATCTTCTTCTGTTGCCCCTGGGTAAACCGTTGATTCATAAACAACAACATCTCCTTTACTTAATATTTTTCCAATACTTTGGCTTGCTTTATACAGTGGTGTAAGATCTGGACGGTGATTTTTATCAACCGGAGTTGGAACGGTAACCACATAAAAATTAGCATCTTTCAATTCATCCAAAGTAGTGGTTAACCACAAACCAGTAGCATTATTTTTTAATTTTTCTAATGAAGAAAGATTTACAGATGCAAGATCCTCTGTGGATGTTTCTAGGGTATGATCTTTGTTTTGTTTTAATTCATCAACTCTTGCCTGATTGATATCAAATCCTACAACCTGATATTTTTTTGCAAATTCAACAGCTAGTGGTAAACCAACATAACCTAGTCCGATAATTGCAATTTTTGGGGTTTTCATATTTTAATTTTTTGAAGGTGCAAATTTAATTAATTATTGTTTTTACAACATACTTTATATCATTAATTAACGTCCATTCCAATATATATTGTTTATTAATTCTTATTTTCTCAGGCCAAATTACCTCATCATTGTACTTTTTGGGATTTTCCTGTTGAGATAGTAAATCCTCTTCATTTTTAAACTTTAAGGTTGCCGGACCAGTAATTCCAGGTTTGACCATTAGAATAATCTCGTCTTTCCCCTTTAGATGATCCGCATATCCCAAAACATCAGGTCTTGGGCCCACCACACTCATTTCACCAATGAACACATTAAAAAGCTGTGGTAATTCATCTAGTTTATATGCTCTTAAAAACTGACCGAAAGGAGTAATTCTTTTATCATTTTTTAAAGTGATGAAGTCTTCTTTAGGAATGAACTCCTTCATGGTTCTAATTTTATAAATCTTAAATGTTTTTCCGTCTTTACCTACTCTCTCCTGCCTAAAAATTCCAAATTTATGGGTAGAAAAAGAAGCCAAAATCATTAAAATTAAAATTGGTATAACAAAAAATACCAATCCCAAAAATGAAATAAAGAGGTCAAATATTCTTTTGACAATATTTTGTCTTGTATTTAAACCTCTTTGCTGTTTCAAAAATCAATGAATTGAGTTTATGTGAAAAACTTTTTCAACCTGTTTATAAAAGATTGATCCTCATTTGAATGATATCCGCTACCGTATTTTCCATATCCATACCCGTAACCATACCCATAGCCATAACCTCTTCCATACGAATTTGTAACTCTGAAATCATTTAATACATAAGAGATATTCTTAACTTCATTATGAACATATTTATCATCAATCATTTTTGGCATTCCTTTTTCAGAATAGTTATGCCTAATCAAATAAATTATTGCATCACTGTATTCAAATAATTCCAAAGCATCTGCTACCAATCCAACAGGTGGTGTATCTACAATAATATACTCATATTTCTCTTTAAGTGTTGCAAATAATTCATCCGTTACATCACCTAATAAAAGCTCGGACGGATTTGGAGGTACCGGACCAGAGGTAATTACATCAAGGTTTTGAATTTCAGACTTTTTAATCACTTCATCTAATGATTTTTCACCAATCAAATAATTTACAATTCCGAATTCATTGTCAAAGCCAAAATCTTCGTGCATTTTTGGTTTTCTCAAATCCAAACCCAACAGCATTGTTTTCTTACCACTTAAAGCAAATACAGTTGCCATGTTAATTGCCGTCATCGTTTTACCTTCTTTACTCACCGATGAAGTAATCACAATCGTTCTGGATGAACTATCACGTTTAAACATAAACTGAATATTGGAACGCAATGCCCTAAATGATTCTGCAATTGTTGAATTTGGCTTATGAAATACTGCCAAACGATTTTCATAATTATTTCTGCCTAAAACACCTAAAACAGGTATTTTATATAATTTTTCAATTTCCTCGACCGAACTAATTTTATTATCCAAAACTTCTTTTGTTACAATAAAAAGCAACGGTAAAATTGTGCCAAGCATCAAACCTATTAAATAATTAAAACTTCCTTTTGGTTTAATTGGTAATTCTCCGGTATCTTTTGCTTTATCAAGAATTTTTATATCGGAAACATTTGCTGCAATAGCAGTACCCGCTTCATAACTCTTCTGTTTCAAATAATTATAATTAGCCTCAGTAATATTATACATACGTTGAAAATTTAATAATTTTTGCTCTTTTGGAGATAAAGTTCTAAGTCTTGAATTATTTCTTGTAATTTGTTTATTTACACTATTTAAACTGTTTTTAGTGGTGGTTTTCATTGTAGCAATATGTTCCAACAAAACCTTTCTTTCTAATCCTATTTCATTAATTATTTTCTTTAATGGAGGATAAGATAGTTTAACTGTCAATTCCAGAGTTTCCTTCGCCTTTGATAATGAAATTAATGTACCAACACTTGTCGTGATATTAGGATCCTCAATATTAACCAAAGCTGGAGCAGGAACACTTTCATCAAATTTATCTCTTGATCTGATATAATTTTCCAAGTTATTATAATAGTCCAATCTATTTTTCAACTCCAAAGATTTAGCATCTAGCGATGTAGCCTCTCCTAACAAAGAAGAACCCTCCGCCGACAAATCATAAATATCATTTCGTTGCTTATAAGTTCCTAAATCTGATTCAATATCTTTAAGATTCTTTGATTCAACAATAAACAAAGTATCAATATACTCTTTGGTTCGAATAGCATATTGAATCTTTTGTTTTCTCTGATCAGTGTCTAAAACATCTACTGTCGTATTGATATAGTCTTCTATTTTCTTTTTATTAGATCCATTTAGACTTAACTCAATAAGAGATGTTCCCTTTTTTAAAGTAGACACATCAATTTTACTATATTTTTTAACAACACTATTAAAACTATTAAATCGAATGAAATAAGTTTTCCCTGAAAGATCTCTCTCAAAATTTACTTTTTCAATTGTAAAATGAAAAAATGGAGACTCTGCAACTTCACCAACTCTATATTTCTGTTCAAATATTTCTGAGTCTGGTTCAAAACTTTTAGTATTACTTTTGGAATAGTTGATCAATTTATATTCATCTTTATCAAACTCAATATGAACTAAAAATTCATTATCGCTTTTAAAATCTAGTTGGATCAATGTTCTCTGCAATTGATACTTCGAAGTATCCAGATCAACTATAAAAGGATTTTTACCATAAATATCCTCTTTTCGATACTTTCCCTCTTCAAGATAATCAACATTGAATTTTAGTCGTTCAACAACTTTTTCATTATGTGTACGCGACTTTAAAATCGTAATGATGGTTTCCACCTGATCACTCGGACCTCCCCAGTTAAATGCAATATTGGTACTGCTGGCAAATAAAGGATTTTGTTCATCCTTTACAGTGATTAAACTTTTTAAATTATAAATTTTTTGAGTTCTTCTATTAACAATATTTACAATTATTAATCCCAACAAAATAGTAACTACAAACAACTTCCAATGATCCAAAATTTTAAAAAAATACTCCTTGATATCAAAAGTATTTAGTTCATTAATATCAATTTTATTATTTTGTTTCATCTATCTTATTTGAATGCTTGTGTTAACAAAATAGTTGTGGTGATCAATGATAAAACAGAAATAATTGTTGTCATTGTTTGTACACCTGTTGTTCCTGTACCCCATGATTTTTGTTTCAAAGGCTCCACATAAATAATATCATTTGATTCTACATAAAACATATCTGATTCAAATGAATTTACATCAAGAAGGTTGATATGATACTTTTTCGTACCATCAATCTCATTTCTAATTACTGTAATATTTTTTCTATTTCCTGTAACATCTATATCTCCAGCACTAGCAATAGCCTGAATAATGTTTACTTGGTTTTGATATACAATTACAGTTCCTGGTTTTTTAACTTCCCCTAAAAATGTCAGCCTAATTCCTGCTAACTTTACCGTGACAAAAACATCTTCAGGATTTTTAAAATAATTTTCAAACTCCTTTTCAATTTTTTCCCTAACTTCACTAGTGGTATAACCCAACACATTTAAACTACCAATATAAGGAATTCGAATATTACCATGACGATCTATAGAATAAGATCTAAAGTAAATTGCTTCCTGAGATATGTTTGTAGTATTTGTTGTTTGCGTTTCAACATTTTTAAATAACTGAACCAGTTCCGAATCTGCTGATTTAATATCAATATATAACATGTCATTTACCTGCAAACGATATGGTTTATTTTGCAAGAGCTTGATTGAATCACGCGAAACAGTATCTCCCTGAAAATAAACCAACTCCCTATTTGGTATACAAGAAGAATAAATAGCCAATATTATTAGCAGTAGTAAAACTTTACGCATTTTTATATTTTTTCTTAATTCGCAAATATAATTTTTAAATTGTTTAAAACAATAATTTTTCTGCTATTTTCGCGTAAACAAATTAGTAGTGTACCACCAACTCAAATCCTATATTTCATTTTATATTGCTTCAACCAATCAACATGGAATTCATTCTCCTTTTATTTATGATTTGGTGACCAAATGTTTTTACGATAAAAATAAAGATTTTTCTGATGCTTTTAAAGTCATTCAGAAATACCGACATACACTTTTAAGTGAACAGAGTACGATTAATGTTACTGATTTTGGTGCAGGTTCTAAAGTTTTTAAAAGTAATATACGTAAGATTTCAGCAATTGCTAAAAATGCAGGTATTTCAAATAAAAGAGCCAAACTACTTATCAAAATTGTAAGCTATTTCAAACCTGAGCATATTCTTGAAATTGGAACTTCTCTTGGAATTGGAACAACATGCCTCAGTTTAGGAAATTCAAAATCTAATATTACAACACTTGAGGGTTGTCCTGAAACTGCCCATATTGCCAAAAATTATTTTAAAAATTTCAACCTGAAAAATATAGATATTCAAATTGGTAATTTTAAAACAACTCTTCCAAAAGTTCTCAAAAATAAAAAATATGATTTGATCTATTTTGACGGAAATCATCAGAAAGAGGCAACTATCAACTACTTTGAACAATGTTTGCACACAATTCACAATGATTCTATTTTTATATTTGATGACATCCATTGGAGTGAAGGCATGGAAGAAGTCTGGAATTACATCAAAAATCATCAAAGAGTAACTGTAAGTATTGATACTTTTCAATGGGGTTTCATCTTTTTTAGAAAAGAACAACCTAAAGAACATTTTGTAATAAGGATTTAATAAAATGATCTTTGTTTTTTTAACTTTATTTTTATCATTTTTATTGATAAACTTTTTATTTTTGAATCATGAAAATTTACACAAAGACAGGAGATACAGGAGAAACTTCATTATTTGGAGGAACCAGAGTTAAAAAATACAATTTACGAATTGAAGCTTATGGCACTACCGATGAATTGAATTCGCACATTGGGATGATTAGAGACCAGAAAATTAATCAACACACCATGAAAAGTTTGATAAAAATTCAAAATGAGCTTTTCACCATTGGTTCCATGCTGGCAACTCCACCAAACAAAGAACAATTAAAAAATGGAAAAGACCGTCTGAAAATTCCTAAAACGAACGAATCAGATATTTTATATTTGGAAAATGAAATCGACAAAATGAATGAAAAACTACCACCAATGAAACATTTTATTTTACCAGGTGGTCATACTACTGTGTCATTCTGTCACATTGCACGTTGTGTTTGCCGAAGAACAGAGAGAATAATCGTTGAACTTAATGATAATGAATATGTTAACGACAATATTATTAAATATCTAAATCGTTTGTCGGATTACTTATTTGTATTGGCACGAAAGTTGACTTTAGACAATAACGCAACGGAAATTCCCTGGGTTACAAAAAACGTATAAATATCAAATATAACCCTCTGAATTTCGGTTAAAACCTACGTTCTTTAAGCTATTAAAAAATAATAAACAAAAAGCTTGCATTATTGCACAAAAAAATTACTTTTGCACTTTGAATTAAATTAATTTTTAATTATGTATTGGACATTAGAATTAGCATCCTATTTAAGTGATGCACCTTGGCCGGCAACGAAAGATGAACTCATTGATTATGCAATAAGAACAGGAGCTCCTTTAGAAGTTGTCGAAAATTTGCAAGCATTAGAAGATGAAGGCGAAAGTTATGAAATTATTCAAGAGATTTGGCCAGATTATCCTACAGATGAGGATTTCCTCTGGAACGAAGATGAATACTAAAATTTAAAGTCTCCAGAGAGGCTTTTTTTTTTACCTGAAATACTGGTATTTACCATTTTCTTGAATTGAAATTTTAGATAAAATAATCTCTCGGTTCTAACCGAGTAAAATATTATAAATATGAGTTTTATTAATTCAATATTAAAGGTATTTGTTGGTGACAAATATAAAAAAGATTTAAAACTACTTCAACCAATTGTTGATAAAGTAAGAGCTTTTGATGATGAAATGGCATCTTTAACGATTGACCAACTTCGTGAAAAAACTACTAGTTTTAAAAATAAAATTAAAGAAGCTACAAAACCTTTTCACGAAAAAATTGATACATTAAAAAGTGAAATTGATTCTGCAAACATTGATCGAAAAGAAGAAATCTACAAAGAAATTGATCAATTAACAGATGATGCTTACAAGGCTTCTGAAAATATTTTGAATGAAATTCAGGCAGAAGCATTCGCTGTTGTAAAAGAAACTGCAAAACGTTTTGCAAATAACGAAACACTTAAAGTAAAAGCTTCTCCTTTCGATAGAGAATTATCTGTTCACGATTATGTGAATCTGGAAGGTGATTATGCCATTTGGAATAATTCCTGGGATGCGGCTGGTAAACCAATCACCTGGGATATGGTACCTTATGATGTACAGTTAATTGGTGGTTCGGTACTACACAAAGGGAATATCGCAGAGATGATGACTGGTGAAGGTAAAACTTTGGTTGCGACTTTACCAATATATCTCAATGCATTAACAGGAAATGGTGTCCACGTAGTAACGGTGAATGATTACTTAGCAAAACGTGATGCTGCATGGATGGGGCCAATTTTTGAATTTCACGGTTTATCGATAGACTGTATTGATACACATCAGCCAAATTCGGAAGAAAGAAGAAAAGCATATTTAGCTGATATTACCTATGGGACTAACAATGAGTTTGGGTTTGATTACTTACGTGATAACATGGCACACTCACCAAATGATCTTGTTCAGCGCCCTCACAATTTCACTATTGTGGATGAGGTGGATTCTGTTTTAGTGGATGATGCACGTACACCATTGATTATTTCAGGAGCAATTCTACAAGGTGATCGACATGAATTGAATGA
>VAPK011043758.1_pt1 | contig 52518 bp, 19 predicted proteins | sample 3395031 | NCBI WGS metagenome assembly VAPK01 (sample SAMN08290443, study PRJNA428436) | hydrothermal vent metagenome | isolation source: Deep-sea hydrothermal vent chimney 1 | place: Pacific Ocean: Juan De Fuca Ridge
AATGAGAAGTTACTGATTTTTCTTGAAAAATTAATAATTTTCATTTTTTATGCGCTATAACTATATGATTTATAAGGTGCCGGTGATTAATGAGAAGTTACCATTGCTTTGACAGACACTGATATTTCTCTAAGATGGAATGTATGAGTTCCGGAAATGCTTTGAGATAATCAACGCCTTGCAACAACAGTGCTTCATGATGAAGCTTGGTAGCTTTGCTGTTCAAATGCCCCAAGCATACTGGTTCGCCTGAGCGACTTGAGTGATTTAAAATACGTTGAGTGTGGAAGCAGCTGGCCATATATTTCTTCATTGGTCTGGAGAAAATGACGACCACTATCCACCGCACTGATACAGCGCAATAACCCAAGTCGAATAAAGTCAATGTCATTCAACTCTGGACATGGGCGTGCCCACAAAGGATGGCGTTCTGCTAACAGGGCACGTTCCATACTTTCATTACAGTGTTGCTGAATATGTTCAGAGAGTGACAGGTCTTTATGCATGGGCAATATCCGTTTATGAGCTTATTAAAACGGAAATTTTTCGAAAAATATTCTCAGTAATTGCAAGCTTTATTTTAAATTATTTGTGGTTTCTTACAGCACTGAGTGAGCCTCTCTCGACTATTCTCGGGTTATTAATTCAAAAAAATGGGAATAGTTGTGTGGCACTTTCCTCAAGTATGTTACAGGTGACTTTATTTTGGCATCTCTTCTTTCAATGGGAACACTGATGATTAATATATAGAATTCTAAAATTTGTGATTTAGGAGAGGTGCTTTTCAGGTTTAACTAAAGATGATTAATCATCTTGTTCATCAACAAGCAATCTCTCAAGTTTGTCACTAATTAACTGATCTAGCTCCTGCACAGATAAGTCTTGCACAGCTACGGCGGAGTCTAGCTGTTCTAATTGAGGCGATTCTACTTGATTGTTGTCTTCTCCATAGTGTCGAACCAAATACAAACTAACTTCGGTTACATTGACATAATCAAACAATAACGTTGCTGGCAAAGAACACGCCAAGCGGTGCTGAAGATTTTCGCGCAATTCCACGACTGTGATTGAATCCAGACCCATGTCAAAAAAACCCTGATGACTATCGATTGTTTTATTTACATCAAGACATAATACTTGTTTAAGTGCGTCTTCTAGTTGTTCCTGACAAAATTGATAAGCGTCGTCTTCACTCAATTCAGACATTTTTTGTACAAAATTAACATTAGCCTGGGTATTGTTCAATTCAGTTTCATTTGGCTGCACTGATTCCATTGCTTGCCAGAGTGTCTTTGTTGCCGCACCAGAGAATGCCCGAGCAAACAGCGACCAATTGATACCCATCATAATTTGCTGACTGGATTGATTGGCGATGACTTGAGTTAGTAAAACGTGTGCGGCCCGCGGATTAATTGGGATGATGCCATTATCTTGCATACGCTGTTGATGAACCTGATCCAATGTGGCCGCCATACCAACCTCGGCCCAGGCTCCCCAGTTAATTGTCAGCGAAGGTAACCCGAGCGTTTTTCGATAATACGCAAAACTATCCATTGCTGCATTGGCGGCAGCGTAGGCTGCTTGTCCTGTTGAGCCTAATATAGAAGCTGCTGATGAAAACAATACGAAGAAATCCAGAGGTAATTGTTTGGTGGCTTCGTGTAACAACCAAGCACCTTGCACTTTTGCTGATAACACCTGTTTAAATGCCTGTGCATTCAAGTTCTCCAAACGACCATCTTGCAATACACCTGCAGCGTGGATGACGCCTTTTAATTGGCCACTTTGTTGATCGATTAGGCTAAGCACTGCTCCAATCTCTTGTGGTTCCGAGATATCCACTTGCATGTTACGCACATCACAACCTTGCTGGCATAATCGTTCTATTGTCTTTAACGCCTCATCGTTAGCAATACTGCGTGAAAGCAACCAGATACGTGCTGCTTGATTAGTCACTAACCATTGCGCAACAATCAATCCCAATCCACCTAATCCTCCTGTAATAATATAATCGCCTTGTGGGTCAATTTTTAGATTCCCTGGCTTCAAAGAGGATGGAGTTAATCTAGCGACATAATTACCTTCTGCTCGAATGGCAAATTGCTCGCCTTTCGGCGCAGATGTGACAATTTTAGTCAAGGACTTGAGTTGATCAATTCCAGCATTTGACAAATCCAGCAACCCTGCAAACATTTCAGGTTGCTCTAGGGCAATGACTCGTCCAACTCCCCAGGCAACAGCACTTAGCCAACCATTGACTGAATCGTTTTCGTTGACAGCTTGTGCATTTTCAGTCACCAGCCAAAGCGGAATCTTGGTAACCTGGGCATTCAATACACGATAGCACACCACTAGGTGATTTAAAGCCTGGCTGACAGAAGTGATAGTGTGATAATTGAAGTTTAGGTTACACAGACTGAAATCAATCCCTGTTTGTATGTTACCTAATATGCCTGAGGGGATATCTGCTAAACATCGCTTCCAGTCATCCTCATTTTCAATGCGGATTTGAAAATGCTGCGAGGTTAATTGTCGATACCTCTCACCTGGTTCTATAAAAATGACAGGCGTATTATTTTCCAGGCAATGGTTAAACAAAATTTTAGCTTTACCTTGTTGATCGGCAATCAATAACCAGCCACCCTTAACCTGGACTTTAGGGAGTTCATAGGTTTGCCAATTTATTTTATAGGTAGACTGTTGTAGAGCACTTTGCTGAACATCCTGATGATGCAACAAGTTTAACTTTTTCAGAAGGTCTCTTGTTAATGCCTGTTCAGCTGGATTTGGTGTTTTATCCTGCCAGAGTAACTGCAATATGTTGTCAGTTTCACCATCTACTAATGACTGCAATACGTCTGAGCTGGTTTGCACAGTCTTATTTTGGTTTTTACTCGCCACTGGATCAACCCAGCAATGTTGGCGTTGCCAGGGGTATGTTGGCAGTTTTATTTTGTCGGCTTCCCCGCAGATAACAGCCCAATCCAGATCAAAACCAGCCTCATATAACTTCCCAATACATTGGTGAATCTCCATTCTGCTTGCACCCTTCCCCACCAAACTGGGAATGCACTGAATGTTCGCAGCTTCTTCTATCTGTTTAACCAGGTTCGAAAGTACCGGTTTAGCACCAATTTCAAGCAATACTTCAGCACCGGATTTCACCAATGTTTGCATCGCAGAATAAAATTGAACCGGCTGACGAATGTGCTTTACCCAATAACTGGCCTGCGTCATCTCGTTGTTAACTACTTGACCAGTCAGAGAGGAAATAACTGTGTTTTCAGGGGAATGGTAGTCAATGCTGTTAGCGACTTCAGCAAAAGCTTGTAATGCAGGCTGCATCGATGGTGAATGGAAACCGTGGGCGACATTGAGTTGTGTAAACGACACCGATGCCGCATCCAGAGCAATCATCACTTCTTTCAATCCTGCCCACAACCCTGAGATAACAATGCTTCTGGAAGTATTAATGACCGCGATACTGATTTGATCTTGATAAGCACCAATCAATGACTGAACAGTGCCAACCTCGGCAGACACAGCAATCATACCGCCTTCTATAGCAAAGCCATTGATACACCGACTGCGCGCGCAAATTAAACGCAGTGCATCTTGCAATGAAAAAACTCCAGCATGACATGCAGCCGCATATTCACCGATGCTGTGCCCTAAAACAAAATCCGGTTTTAAACCCCAATGCTTCCATAATGCTACCAATGCATATTGAAAAACAAAAATGGCAGGTTGGGCATGGATTTTTAGTTGCTCATCATCTTCCACATCACATAATAAGGCTTTTACTGAATAGTCTGCCTGCTCAGTAAGCAGGGACTCACATTGATCGACAGCTTGACGAAACACGTGTTCTGTTTCATATAAATCTCGCCCCATTTGCGCATATTGAGAACCTTGTCCTGTGAACAAGAATGCCAGCTTTGGCTTTTTCCATTCAGAACAAGAATTAGAATTTTTCTTCGCGACATTAGGATCATCTAAGTGCTTAATCAAACTGTCAGCATCATTGGCGACAACAGCAACACGGTAGGCAAAATGACTGCGACAAGTGGATGCGGTATAACAAAAATCAGCTGTTTGTTTGGTTTCGGGTAATCCTTGTATAGCTTCTGCATATTGAACACACATTGCCTGAAGAGCAACGTGTGTTTTGGCAGATACTGTTAATACATAGGGTGGTTTTGCCTGGTTCGATCCGGTCGCTCCATTCGATCGATTCATTTGCAGGGATTTTGACGCTGGCTCTTGTCTCTGTGACTGTTCTAACAGTACATGCGCGTTCGTGCCGCTCATTCCGAATGAACTGACACCTACAAAACCTTGTTCGGAATTCTCCGGCCACGGCGTCAACTCAGTGGGCACTTTTAAATTTAGCTGCTCCCAGGGGATATGTGGATTTGGCTTAGTAAAGCCTAGACTGGCTGGTATCTGGCGATGCTGTAAAATGAGTGCGGCTTTGATCATACTGACAATGCCTGCCGCCGCTTCCAGATGTCCTAAATTGGTTTTGACTGAGCCCATGTATAATGGATTATCAACAGCACGATTCTGGCCATAAACCATACCCAAAGCTTCTGCTTCAATCGGATCACCTAACACAGTCCCCGTTCCATGCGCTTCAACGAAACCGACCTGGTCAGCATTGATTTTGGCCTGATCCAACACTTGCTTGATCAATTGTTGCTGAGCCAAACCATTCGGCACAGTCAATCCACTACCACGTCCATCGTGATTAACCCCGCTGGCTTTAATCACCGCGATAATATCGTCACCATCCGCTTGGGCATCAGACAGTTTTTTGAGTATCAATGCACCACAGCCTTCGCCTCGACCATAGCCATCGGCACTGGCATCAAAGGTTTTGCTGTGCCCATCCCCGGCAAGAGCACCAACACGGGATAAGAACAAACCCACATTTGGGGTCAGCATTAACTGAACACCTGCAGCAATAGCGACTCTCGATTCTGCTTTACGCAAACTCTGACAGGCTAAATGAACCGCCACTAATGATGAAGAACAAGCGGTATCGATGGAAAGACATGGCCCTTGCCAACCCATCACATAAGACACCCGCCCAGAGCAAAAACAAAATCCGTTACCACTGCCATCATACGTGTTGATGCGTTGATAATCGTCTGCGTAGAGTTGTAGCAAGCCATAGTCGTTCTGGCCAATACCCAAAAACATACCCGTATCGCTGTCACGCAATGAACTGGGTACTATATTGGCCTGTTCCAGTGCTTGCCAACTGACCTCCAGCAATAAACGTTGCTGCGGATCCATACTCTTTGCTTCGCGTGGAGAAATACCAAAAAACTCAGGATCAAAATAGCCTGGATTGTCAATAAAACCCGCTTTTCGGGTATACATTTTCCCGGCTTCACCACGTTGATCACTATAGAACTGATCCATATCCCAGCGATCATCCGGCACATCAATAATGCCGTGCTTGCCCTGGCTTAGTAACTCCCAAAGCTGTTCCGGTGCATTAACTTCGCCCGGAAACCGACATCCCATTCCAATAATCGCAATCGGTTCGTTCGACTTGGCTTCCTGATCCAGCAAACGTTGCTTCATGTTTGCCAAAGCAATCGATGCACGCTTTAATTGGTCTTCATTATTTACCACGGATTATCCTGCTCTAAAACCATGTAGGCCATTCATCAATTTAGGAATTACGGTTAAAATAATTTTAGTCGTTACAAGAGGTTGAATTTGGTTCACTAAGCGAGGATTTAATAGCTTCCGGAGGTTATTAAATCCTCGCTTGCATTCATCGTTTGAATTATCGACAAACTATGTGCGCATCGTAACCCAACCTGATACTATTATTTTTCTTAACATAATAGTTGTAACGTAGAACTTCTGGATCATGTATTATCTTTCCTATTTAGCCTTAATTGTCCCAAAACTAGAGGCTTGCATCATTCAAAAATCGATCAATATCATCCAGTTGTTCATCTAACGATAGATCATGCGCTTGACCTTCTTTTTTAATTAAATGCACCTGCTTGGTTTGTTGCGGCCCAGATACCGATTGAATTGTTTCTGATGTCGGTTTTGGACTAACCAACAACTCTAATAAATGATCAGACAAGGTTGAGACCGATGGATATTTAAACGTCAAAGTAGCATCCAGAGTAATCTCCAACTCACGTTGCAGACGATTGCGAAGCTCCATTGATGTTAATGAATCCATTCCCAGTTCAAAAAAACCGCGCCTTGGATCGATTTCTGTTGAGATCCCTACGACTGATGCAGTTATCTGGCTGATATAATCCAGCATGAGTTCTTGTTGTTGATCGGGATTTTTTTGTATCAGAGTGTCAATAGAATCGCTTCGACTATTGCGTTCTTGAATCTGCTCAGGCTGATGGCTTAATACAGATTGAAAAAAATCCTCGCCAATTCCTGCTAGCTGACTCTTCACATACTGGTCAAAATCAATATCAATAATAGCTGTATTGGTTTGATTTGAACCAATCACTGTTTGCATTGCATCCAGCGCTGTTTCTACCTGCATGGGCTTCACGCCCATCACTTGCCATTGTTGTTGTCGAGTATCGCTGACCGCTGCAGCCATTCCGGTATCTTGCCAAACACCCCAATTAATGCTGTGAGCAGTCAGATTGTGCTGATGTCTGTATGCCGCCAACGCATCAATAAAAGCATTGGAAGCAACGTAATTTGCCAGACCGCCAGGCGTTAATAGTGAGGCCGAAGACGAAAACAAGACAAAGTAGTTCAAATCTGCTTGAAGCTTTGTCGTCAGTTGATGCAAATTCCACGAACCCTGAACTTTTGCCGGAAATACTTTGCTAAATATTCGCCAGTCATAATCTTGCAACAAACAATCAGCAAATACACCAGCACTGTGGAATATTCCCGCTAACATGTTTTGGTCAGTACAATGTTTGTTAACCACTTGTTTAAGACTGTCATAATCACTGACATCAACGGCTTCGACATGAATTGTTACGCCTTTTTCTCTAGCCTGCTCCAGCCTTTTCTGTATGGCTTCAGAAGGTTGTGATCTCGCCAGTAATAATAATTGTTTGGCGCCTTGTGCGATTAACCATTCAGTGACTTTAAAACCCATGCCACCAAAAGCCCCTGTGACTAAATAAATACCGTGTTGTTTAATTACCAAAGGCTTGCTGTCACCCATCTCACAGGGAACAAGGCGCGGTACATACAGTTGCTGATCCCGCACTGCGATCTGCTGATCTCTGTTTGAAACTGTTTGAGTGATTTGTTTAAATAGCGCTGTGTTGACTGGTATATCTGTTTGTAGATCCAATAAGTTGCAGTGGAATTGTGGATATTCTTTAGCGACTACTCTCGCCATTCCCCACAAAGCAGACATAGCCGGTTGCAGTTGATCACTGTTATTAACCTGCTGCGCACCTTGAGTGACGATATTCAATGCTTGCAGTGTCATATTCTCTGCGTCCAAGGCTTGCACAAGATGTAGCAAGCCCGCACAAAGTTGACTGAGCGTGAACTCGACATCCTGACACCCAGTTGTCTCATTGATCTGGGCATCCAAAGACCAACAATTCAAAACAGCACGTTGAGCTGGTTCTGATGATTGCAGCCACTCATCTATTACCTGCTTGAAATCTTCAACCTGAAAAGGATTAACTGTCCATAAACCTTCATTTTGCTGAGAAAACTCTCCGCAACTAACCAGGGTACAGCGATCACCTTGTGTGTTTAACTCTGCAGCAACTTGATCAGCCAAGCCTCGTTGGTCTTTTAATATCAGCCAGTGTTTTGAAATAACAGTGTGTCTGGGTTGAGTCAAAATGACACTTTGCTGACACAAGCGTTCGCTTGCATCCAGTTTGGGCGTAATCAATGTGGGTTGATGAAAACCAGCTTGCCTTAAAACCGTTTGCCATCCCTTTTCATCCAATAATGGATAATTATTCTGTCGCCGATCATCGGTAAACGCCCACCATCCCTCGGTTAAACCAAAAATCAAATCGACCCAAAGCTGCGGTTGCAAACCTTCCAGCAGCATCAATACACCGTTTTGTGATAACAACTGATATACATAAGCAAGAGTTTCATTCAGGTCTGCTGTCGCATGAATCACATTTGCTGCGATAATCAGATCAAAATCATGTTCGGTAAAGCCTTGATGTTTTGGAGCTTGACTGATATCCAAGGTCTTGTAATGTAGCTGTGGGTAATCTTTAAACGTAATCGCTGCCTGACCAAAAAAAGCACTGGAGACATCAGTAAAGAAATAATCAAAATCAGCCACTTCGGCCAATGTCGGCAATAGATGACGCGTTGTGCCTCCTGTGCCAGCGCCGATTTCCAGGACTTTTAATTTCCGGCCTGTTGGGACTAACGACAACCAGCTTTTTAATGCCTGAACTGCACTGTTATTCAACACGTTAAAGCCGTCTGCCTGGCTATATAAAGTGCTTGCAGAAATTTCATTATTGTCTGAAAACAACAAAGGCAGAAAATCAGTTGCTCCAGTTAATACACCGGCGAGTGATTGTCCACATTGGTTTAGTAATTGCATTTCGATGCAGCTATCAATTGCGCTTTGTTGTTTACTAAGCATTGACAGAGGTCGTACGACACGCCAGAGGTTATTATCTTGTTCTAGGTACTTGGTTTCAGTCAAAACCATTAAAAAGCGTTTTAATAACTTTTCGTAACGCGGTAACACCTGGGTCTGTTGTCGGCATTGTTGCAAACTGAATAACTGTCCAGGCTGGTAGGAAAAGCCTAGTTTCAGCAAGGCTTTTATCACATAATTTAAGGCCTGCGCTTCAAGTACCGGTAAATATGGAGTATTTGTGTTTCCCAGACTGTTCCAATAGTTTTCTGGAGTTAGTGAAATACTGGTCAACCACTGGTTGATGTCCTTAGAGTTAATATCGTCAACAAATAAATTGGATGCTTGCCATTGCGTTGTATAAAACAACCCATCTGCACTGCTTTGCGCCATTTTTCTTAAGCGCATCCCTTTAACTTGTGCAATCGGTTGTGCTAGTTCATCGAAGATATCAATATCAAAAACAGGCTCGTCAGTATGACTGTCTGGCCTAAGCTGTGCATCAGCAGTTAAGCCTTGCTGACCAATAGCGTTCCAAAAAGACAGTGAATCCATACCTATTTGTAGATAAGCCGCGTTATCATTTTGAGGTAACAAGCTGCCTGCGACTTGAAAACAGGCATCCAGTATTGGTGGATACAGGTAATATCTGTCGTTATGATTGACTGAATTAATTCTGCCTTGGGCCTGCCCATCTTGTACCAACAAGCTATCCAATAATTGATAACTAGGCCCAAAAGTCATTCCTCTCTCACGCATGGTTTGATAAAAGGCATCAACATCTAAAGACTTGGTTAATGGCTTTGGATTCACGACTGGTTGAATTGGATCAATCAGTAATTGAATCTGTGCATTAAAATGACATTGCCAATTAGAGTCTGTAGCAGCACGTGAATAAATACAACAATCATAGCCCTCTGCAATTGTCGTCAAAATTAATTGCAACTGGATATCTTGATCATTTTCCACTATTAATGCTGTGGGATAATTGACTTGAGTTATTTGACAAGCAACACCGCCCATTGTAGCGAGTGCCATTTCCAGGTAATGTGCAGCTGGAATTAATATTTCCCCCTGATAACAATGGTCTTGATGGAGGGCGGGATTATCTGCTTTTAAAACTGTGCTAAATATTTTTTTTCCAGCATCATTCGCTACATCAAGCCTGTCTTGTAGCAAAGGGTGGATGATTGTTTGCTTAGCTAAATCACTTCTAACGCTAGGTTTAAACCAGTATCGCTGACGGTTAAATTGATAACCAGGCAGAGGCAAACTCAAACCTCTAAAAGACTTGTAATAATTCTGCCAGTTTATATTCAAGCCTCTCTGATACAAATCGGCGATGGTGTTCATTAATTCAGTGGAACAGTTATGACCGTTGAGTATACTGAATGCCTGAATCGATTGACTGGCTTCTTCGCGATTGACGATGTTTGCCAGTATATTTTGCGGACCGATTTCCAAAGCCAAATTTATACCGAGCTCGGACAATTCTGCTAAAGTCTGGTTGAATAAGACTGGTTGGGTAATCTGATCCAACCAATAGTTTGCACTGGCAATCTCATCAGATATTATTTTTCCGGTTTTAGTCGAAATGATCATTGAGGTTGGTGACTGGTAATTGATGCTATTTGCAATGTTTGCAAACTCATCCAGCATCGGCATCATTAACCGTGAATGAAATGCACGATCAACCTGCAGTTTCTTATACGCCAATCCTTGGCGATCCAGATAATTGCCAAACTCGATCAAGTCATTGTTTGTTCCTGATACAACTGTATTGGTTTTGCCGTTATATCCCGCTATACACAGTTTGCTGGCACTTGACTTTAAAGCCTGGGTTACGGTTTCAGACTCTGCCAACACTGCCATCATTCCTGCTGGTTCTGTCATCGCTGACATCAAACGACCACGATGGCTCACTAACTTCAGACCGTCTTTAAAACTAAACACTCCGGCCAAACAGGCAGCGACATATTCACCAACGCTATGCCCAATAAAGCACTCAACCTCCAATCCCAAGGCCATAATCGTTTTAGCCAATACATATTGAAGACAATATAAGGCTGGTTGTGCATAATGTGTTGTTAATAAGTGCTTGGCACCTGATTCGGTAAACAAGATCTGTTTTAATGAAATATTCAGTTGCTGCTTAAATTGCTGATCACATTGTTCAAACTCTGTAGCCAGTACTGGCAGACAGGCGGAAAAATCATCCAGCGCACCGTGAAAAGCACCTTGTCCACTAAACAACAAAGCAACACGGTTTTGTTGAGCCACTTTACCCTGATTAATTTGCTGCAAGCCCTTCACCGCCTCAGCGATTGTGGAACAAGTCAAAGCCGCGCGAACTTGAAAATGATCGCGCCGGGCATTGGTGGTATAACAAAAATCAGTTAGTTTTGTACTCGGATTCGCGGATAAATAATCATAATAAGTCTGTGCTAACTGCTTCAGTTCATCCTGATTATTTGCTGAGATGGCTAACAGCTCATTGAACGGTTGGTCGCCATTAGAAGGCTGGTTCTGAGTTGGTGCTTGTGCCAGTAACATATGTGCATTACTCCCACCAAAACCAAACGAACTGACTCCGGCAATCCGCTGCTGATCAGGTGCAACCGTCCAGTCCGTTTGTTGCTGATTCACTTTAAGGTTCATTGCAGACCAATCGACATGCCGGTTGGGTGTATTAAAATGCAGTTGTTTTGGAATTTTGCCATGTATCAGCATTAACACAGTCTTGATAAATCCGGCAATGCCTGCTGCACCTTCTAAATGACCAATACTGCTTTTAACCGAGCCAACATTGAGCGGAGTTTGCTTGTGGCTGCCATAAACGGCTTGCAAGGCTTCAATTTCAATCGGATCGCCCAGACTGGTTCCAGTGCCATGCGCTTCCACATAACTGACCTGTTCTGCTTTGAGCCCTGCAGACTGCAACGCCTGTGTTAACACTTGTCGTTGCGCAGTACCGTTCGGTGCAGTTAAGCTACTGCTGCGACCATCCTGATTCGTTGCAGAACCCTGAACAACCGCCAATATCTGATCGCCGTCTTTAACTGCATCAGACAAGCATTTTAACACCACAACACCACAACCTTCGCCCCGCACATAACCATTGGCACTGTCGTCAAAGGTTTTGCAACGACCATCTGGCGAGAGCATTCTCGCTCGAGAAAAATTGATGCTGTACTCGGGTGACAGCAAGGCGTTCACACCGCTGACTAAAGCCAACTCACACTCTCCGGCGCGCAAACTTTGACACGCCAAATGCATGGCGACTAATGACGAAGAACAAGCCGTATCAACTGCAATCGCAGGGCCTTGAGTCCCTAGGTAAAATGCCAGGCGACCAACGGCGATACTGTGCGCTGTACCAGACGCCATATAACTGTCAATGTCCGTATAGGCCCGACTCGCCAGTAAGTGGTAATAATCATTGCCACAAATACCGGCAAACAAACCAGTTTGAGTGTGCATCAATGATGAAGGTGGAATGCCTGCATGTTCCAATGCACGCCAATGATTTTCTAGCAGTAAACGTTGTTGCGGATCCATGCTCTCCGCTTCTCGTGATGAAACAAAAAAGAACTCAGCAGCAAATTGATCAATATCGTTGAGATAACCACCTTGAGTGCTGATAATTTTGCCAGCTGCATCCGGATCAGCGCTGTAGAATTGCGCATTGCTTAAACGATGTTCTGGCGCATCTATCACCGCATCAACGTTATCAGTCAGCACTTGCCAAAAAGCATCCAGATCCTGAGCACCTTGTTGTTTTCCAGTGGGAAATTGACAAGCCATGCCAATCACTGCGATCGCTTCCTTGCCCATTTTTGGCTCTGAATCAGCACTTTGTTCAAACTCAGCAATCTTTGCCTTGAGTTTACGAATTTCGATTAATGAGTTTTTGACTAATTGCTGATAATCAATCACGTCCTTGTTTGCCATCGTTAACCCAACTCTTTAGCCAACAATTCTGCAGTCTGTTCTAAAGACAGATCATCCAGCTGATCAAGATCATCAGTCTGCTCATCAACCGACAGGGCTTGATGTTGCTCTTCCAGACAATTATCTTCTTTTTTCAAGAGACCCAATAAATGCTCGGTTAAAGACTGAATTGTTGGATAATCGAAAATTGCTGATGCTGATAAATTCAGGATCAAACAATGATTAATTCGATTTTTAAATTCGACTAAAGTTAAGGAATCCAATCCCAAATCAAAAAAACCGGAATGACGTTGCGATAAGCCTTTTAACTGGTCTACTTGCATACCCAGCACAGCAGCCAATTCCTGTGTCAACAGTTGATTGAGTTGACGGCTGCGTTCTTCATTGCTCATTTGAAGCAGCGATTCTTGACTCAGTTGCTTCGATTTAATCGGTGTAATGGTTTCGTTAATAACGACTTCCGGTTTAAAAGCTTGAAAAAACTCCTGCATTGGAGCATCTGCCAAAAACACCGACCAATCAATCGGTGTTACACCCACCTGTAGATCATTTCGCGATAATGCAGCCGCCAATACCTGTCCCCCTTGTTCAGGCGTAATACTCCCCAATCCATTGCGAATCTTGTCACTCAATTGCAGCTCGGCAGCTGATCCGATTTCTGACCATCCGCACCAATTAATGCTTTGAGCAGGCAAGCCCAATGAGCGCCGATAAGCGGCGAATGCATCCAAAAATGCATTCGCCGCAGCATGATTAGACTGCCCTGCACTACCTAACAAAGACGCTACCGATGAATACATGAGGAAAAAGTCTAAATCATCGTTGAGACTGAGTTGATGCAACTGCCAGGTTCCTTTAATTTTTGGTTCTAATACTGCCTGATAACGCGACCAGTTTTGTTGCAAGAGACTACTATCATTTAACACGCCCACTGAATGGACAATCCCTTTTAATGGAACAGTTGCCTGATGTATTTGCTGAAAAGCGGTTTGCATGTTAGATTCATTATTGATATCGGCAATCAAAATAACAACGTCAACACCTTGCTCCTTCAGTAATTTTATCTTGGCTGCATTTGCTATTGTCGGCTCCGAGCGACCTAACAAAAACAAGTGTTTTGCGCCTTTATCGACCAACCACTCTGCGCTATATAAACCAATGCCTTTAAGTCCGCCAGTAATCAGATAACTGGCATATACATCACACACAAATTCACTATTATTCGCTCGATTGGATAAAACGATTTTCCCAATATGCCTGGCTTGTTGCATATAACGAAAAGCCTCTTGCATTTGCTGCCATTCGAAATTGGTGTGTGGCAAAGTACGATAATGTTCTTGCTCTATATCCGCTACTATGCCTTGCAATAATTGTTGGATTTTTTCAGGATGTCGTTGCGAAAGCTCTCTGACATCAACCGGACAATAATGAATATGCGGTGCGATTTCAGCCAATGTTTCAGCACTTAGCAATTCACGTTTACCAATTTCCAAAAAACAGCCCCCTTGCTTGAGAAGACTCAGTCCTGCTGTAATAAAATCGCCTGTTAGGTTATTAAAAACAATATCAACACCGTTGCCATTGGTAAGTTGCAAGATCTCATCAACAAAAGACAGGTCGCGGGAATTCATGACCTGCATAACCCCAAGTTGTTTAACCGTAGGCCACTTTCCCTCTCTCGCAGTCGCATAGACTACAGCACCCGCTGCCAAAGCAACTTGCACAGCAGCCATGCCCGTTCCACCTGCTGCGGAATGGATTAAGATTCGCTGCCCTGGTTGTATTTTCACCCGTTCTTTTAATGCATAAGTGGCGGTGATAAATGCGACAGGCAAAGTTGCCGCTGCCATTGCAGAAACAGTGTCCGACAAAGCAGCAACCAATTGGACATCAACAGTGACATAATCCGCAAACGCACCTTCTGCCAACGCTATAACGCGCTGACCCACGTTAAGAGTCTGTATATCTTCACCACAGCGGCTAATCACACCCACACATTCCATGCCCAAACCATCGCGTTGAAATGGCAATAATCCTAAAACATCCATGACATCGATAAAGTTCAGCCCGACTTGTTGCACCTGTATTTCGACTTGATGAGGTTGCAAGCTGGGTTTAGATTGTGATGTCAAATACAAGGCATTGATGGAATTTGATTCTGCTTGATTTTGTTGCCATATGCGATTGATATCAGCACTGGTCGATTCAGGCAGTCCAGCGAATCTAGGAACGTAACGCTGACCGTTACGATAAGCTTGTTGAGGCTCGAGTGCATTGTCGAGTAAGGCCTGTATTAACATCGCTAGACTGGTTTTATCATCATCCAAATCGACAATGACACTATTGAGTTCGGGATGCTCTAATGCGGCAACTTTATTCATTCCCCATAACACAGCAGCTTCCGGGTGTTTATTCGAGTCTTGTTGGTGAATGTTTTGAGCAAAATGAGTGATATGGCATAACTTGATTTTTTCCCGCTGATCGACCAGCAAAGCCTGCATTAAATACAAACTGCTATTACAAAGAAATCGGGTTTTTTCCATTAATTCATTGGCACTCAATTGCTCATTCATATCCAGGAATAATGGCCAACAATTCACTACAGTTTCAATCTGTTGATGTTGTTCAATGTTATTGAGCAACTGCTGGTAATCTTCTGCATTATCAGCATTAATTTGAAACAGTTTTGGCGCCAGTTGTTGATAATTATCTCCGGAAATCACACGGAAACAATCAACACCTTGCTTCTCCAAAGCCAGTATTAATTCATTCGCAACGCCGTGTTGATCATCCATTATTAACCAGGTTAGCGCTAGTTCAACAGGCGCCGTAGCAACAATTAATGCTTGTTTAAACGGCGCATCGTCATTGTCCAAAACCAGCATTTCAACATCCAGGTTTTGATCTGACAAAGCAGATTTCCATTGATCCTGAGTTAATAAGGGATAATCTTTTCGTAATCCATCATTAAACAACCACCAACCTTCTGTCAGACCAAAAACAGTATCCACCCAAGGGGTTGCTTCAACACCTTCCAGTAAAACAATATGCCCACTATCTGCTAATAATTGATGGCAATGCTGTAATGCTTGCTGCAAATCACTGGTAGCATGCAACACATTTGAGGCAATAATTATGTCGTAGCCTTGTCGCTTAAACCCCTGGGCATGTGGGTCTGTGGAAATATCCAGGCTGTGATAATCAATAAAATCGTAATCACTAAACGCTTGTTTAGCCTGCTGGATAAAGTAACGGGATACATCAGTAAATGTGTAACGGACAGACGATTGTGTGAGCTGTGCCAGAATATAACTGGTCGCAGAACCCGTTCCCGCACCAATCTCTAAAATTCGAAACGGTCTGGTTTTGGATGCCTTCTCCGTTAAAGTACCGATGGCAGTCGCCAATAATTGATTTAAGGCTGAAAAAGAATGGGAGTGTCGATAAAAATCTGTAATCGCTTGCGGATTATTGGCTGGAAAGATCATTTGTAAAGGATCAACACGACCCTGCCAAATTGACTTTAGATTCTCACCACACCGTGCAATCAGAGATATTTCTGATTCCAGTTCAGGATAGTCAAGAAGTAATTGCTCAGCCAGCATATTGCTTGATTGAAGCTGCGTTTTATCGATTAACCAGCCTGATTGCGTCTGTTTGGCAACACCGGCATGATCTAAAATAGCCAGCATTCTTTGAAAGAATCTGTTAAATCGCGGTTCTACGGAAAGGCTTTGCATGAGATTTTTTAAATCAGGATAAGCAGTCTTGGCATCGATACCTGATTCCAGAAGACCTTGGTACAAATAAGCGATTGCCAATTGATTTAAGCGCCCAGCAGATCCTTTAATTGATTGAAAGGCTAATGTTTGATTAAAATTCTGCTGTAAGCCGATCATTACCGTGTGACTGCTTGGTGACAAATCCTCGGGTTGCCAAGCGATATAATGCAATAAACCATCAATATTAGAATGCGTTTTGTTTGACTGTTTATCAACTCGCTTCAGCATTAAACTGTCAATCCTGGCAATCGCCAACCCATCCTGGTCATAAAGACTGATATCAACCAGAAAAACATCCTCGGATTGCCTAACAAGCTTGGCGTGACTCCAAAGTTCAGATTCCACTGCTCCCCAGAGAGCAAAACGCTCAACATTAAAGGGAATATAACTGCAAGGGTCGCTCTCCTCGAATAGAATCAATGCCAAAACGCATTGAATGGCTGCATCCAGCAAAACAGGATGCAGATGATAATGACCTGATAGATTGGAACACTGAGCGTGAGCTAATGCCTGGCCCTGGTTTTTATAAATCCGTTTAAGACTGCAAAAATCACCACTAAATTGATATCCACACTGTTTTCTTTCTGTATAAAAAGCTTCAATGGAATACTCTGATAATTGATTTTTTAGTTCAATGATATTTAATTCTGAACTGGATGCTTGTAATACTGCTGTTTGAGTACTGAAATGCTTTACCCAACAATCTTCATGATGACTGTATACCGTTATCATGTTTTCTTGTTGTACAGTATGCAAAGTCAACATTTGATCTGGCACATGACAAGGTTTGGAGACCACCATGTCTGTTAATTCGAATCCGGAACCAGCAGCTGCCAGTGCCATTTCAATATAACCTGATAATGGAAAAATAACGGCATCGTTCACAACATGTCCAGCTAGCCAGCTTAGCTGACTCAAGTGAATAATGGCTTGGTATTGTTTGGCTAATGGCGAAGGGATTGACTGACCTAATAGCGGATGTTGACTGTGTTCTGCTCTTAAACGCGGTTTCTCTTGATAAACATCATCCAGCCAATACCGTTGCCTCTGAAATGGGTAAGTCGGTAGCGATATACGCGTAAACGGAAAATCACCGTAAAATACGTTCCAGTTAACATCCAGGCCTAGCTCATATAATTGTCCTATATGACCGGATACCCGCAGGTTATCATTGAACCCTGGATCTAATGCTGGTAAAAAGATTGTATTGTCTGTTTGCCCTGCAATTTGTCTGGCTAATCCGCTTAATACAGTTTTAGGCCCAATCTCCAGAAAAACAGTATGACGATCAATTTTTTGCATCAGCGTTCTCACTGCTGCGGTAAAATTAACCGGCTGTATAATCTGATCTAGCCAATAATCAGCCTCACTCATCTGATCAGTCACATCCAGACCTGATACGGTTGAAATAATGCGTATAGCAGGTTGATTAAACTGGACTTGCTCCAATACTTTTCTGAATTCTGGTAATACTTTGAGCATTAATGGCGAATGAAAAGCATGGGATACATTTAATTCTACACATGAAATATTCGCTTTGATTAGGCGTTCCAGCAGAGCATCAACGACATCTCCCTGTCCGGAAACAACCAAACGCTCCGGCGCATTAAAACAAGCGATCACTGCATCGTTAGATTGAGTCAAATGTGTTGTTAATTGCTGTTGACTGCAATTAACTGCAAGCATTTTCCCATTGGAAGGCTGTGCTTGCATTAATTGCCCACGTTTAGCCACCAGCATCACAGCTTGATCCAAATTAAATACACCGGCTAAACAAGCCGCTGCATATTCACCGATACTGTGACCAATCAATATCTCAGGTTCCACTCCCCATTGTTGCCACTGCTTTGCTAGTGCATATTCAAGACTGAATAAAGCAGGTTGAGTTAAATCAGTTTGCTGTAGCTCGTGCTCGCTACTTGCCTCACCAAATAATAAATCGGTTATTGACCGATCAAGATAGGTTTCAAACAATTCAGAGCATTGGTTAAAAATGTCTCTAAAATAACGCTGACTGCAATAAAGCTGTCGCCCCATACCAAGATATTGAGCACCTTGGCCGGTAAACAGAAAAACCCTCTGGTAACTTGCAGAATGACTAACACCGATACAGTGATTTGCATCACGATAACTGTTTAAATTTTCGCTTAACTGTTTTATATTACTTGCAGCAAACGCCAGACGACAGCAGAAATGCTGACGCCCGATTGCTGCTGTGGCAGCAATATTGAGTAAATTCAGCTGATCCTCTTCTTCCAATAACTGTTGATAGCGCTCTGCCAGCGCTTGCAAAGCCTCAGGGGTCTGTGCCGACAACGGTAAAACGCACGGTAAATCGATACTGTGTGGTTGATTAATCTCGGTGTTCTCGGCAACAATCATATGCACATTAGTGCCACTAAAACCAAATGAGCTGATTGCCGCTGTTCTGGGCAAATCTGTTTGCTTCGGCCAGTCCATACCATTAACTGGTATCGTTGCCGGTATTTTTTCCAAGGGGATACGCGGATTCAGCTGTTTAAAGTGTAAATGTGGTGGAATGAATTGGTGTTTTAACGCCAAACATAATTTCATCAACCCGGCAACCCCTGCCGCTGATTCAGTATGACCAATATTGGTTTTAACCGAACTGATCGATAAAGGATTCATCTTTGTCCGACCATGGCTATAAACAGCTGCAACTGATTCAATTTCCACAGGATCACCCAGTGGTGTTCCTGTTCCATGCGCTTCCAGCACAGAAATCTCGCTAGCTTGAATATTCGCCCTGCTTAAGGCCTGTTTCATTAAGGTTTGTTGTGCCAGACTGTTGGGGGCTGTAATCCCATTACTGGCCCCATCCTGATTGACTGCAGAGCCTTTGATTACACCAAAAATCAAGTCTCTGTCGCGAACCGCATCAACCAGTGGTTTTAATAACACCACACCACAACCCTCACTGCGCACATAACCATCAGCATTTTCATCAAAAGTCTTGCATTGTCCATCAGCTGCCAGCATTCCACTTTTGGAAAAAGCAATCGTTAAATCCGGCACCAACATTAAATTAACACCGCCAGCTAACGCCAAACGACAATCAGACTGGCGAAGACTCTCACAAGCTTGTTGAACAGCCATTAATGATGAGGAACACGCAGTATCGACACTAATAGCCGGACCATTAAAACCGAAGAAATATGCCAAACGACCTGCTGCCATCGCGGATGAATTACCGATCGCATGGTAGACATCAAAATCTTTATTCTGATTACGTTCGTTTGCCAGCGATTCATAATCGTGCCCAGATAAACCAACAAAAACACCGGTTTGCTTGACCTGATCAGGTGCAATCCCCGCCTGTTCAAAAGCCTCCCACGCAGTTTCCATTAGCAAACGGTGCTGTGGGTCGATTAAACGCGCTTCACGAGGCGTTAAATTAAAAAAATCGGCATCGAATTGATCAACATCATTAATAAAGCCACCGTAGGGATTCGTACCATTGTTCTCATAAAGCCTGTAATCCCAACGATCTGAAGGAACTTTATCGATGCAGTGCTGACCTGACTGCAAATAGTCCCAGAAACTATCCGGAGAATTAATTCCACCTGGAAATCGGCAAGCCATTCCTATGATCGCAACATCAAATTGCTGATCCTGGATCTGCGAACTATCGACTTTTGTCTGATTAACCAGCGGCATTGATTGATCGATATTAACGGATATAGCGTCTTTATCCTCGTTAAAATAAGCCTTGATCGCATTCGCAGTAGGATAAGCAAAAAAGAACATCGGTTCTAATTTGACCCCTAAACGACGACTCAATAGACTGCGTAATTCAAGCAAGTCCAACGAATCCAGACCACTTTCCATCAAAGCTTTATCAGATGAAAACAACTGTTTTTTTGACTCTCCCAGGATAGTCAAAATTGACTCATCAATGATCGCACTGCGAGCCGACTCATTTTCCAGTCCACTTGTTTCTACTGACACCTGTTGGCTAATTCCAGCATCGGCCATTTGGTATCGAACCAAAACACCAAAACCCTGGTTATCTACATCATCCTGCCAGAAATCATCAATTAATTTTACAATTTCAGCACCATGGTGAACATGAAAATTAAGCACGGTATCCCACTCACCACTATCCCGACATTGTTGCAGATACTGATCCATCGTTAACGTCGATTGCTCAACAAATTGTTTACAACGGCTAATTCCAACCACTGTAGAACAATCGCCATTCAAACGACTGACATATAAAAAGAAATCCAATAACTGATCACCCAGACCAATGTGTTGGTAATCAGGCATGATATTCATACCCAGTATTTGAATAATCGAGCCTTGTGGATCATGTAGATCAGGTAACTGATAAAAATTAGTCCAATCAAGATTGGCTTCATCATCAATACGCTGAGTATATAAAACGCCAATTACCTGGCCTTGCTGTTCAATAACAAACTGGCCTTGTGGATAACGCGCAAGGCGTGCACTAATCATCGCTTGGCCAGCAATTAAGTGCTCAGGCCAGCAAGCCTGATCTAACGCATTTAATGCGGGCAAATCCTCAGTTAAAGCCTGTCGTAATCGATACTCTCTCTTTTCAAACCAGTTTAAGGTGATCCGGCTAAAGGCCAGGGTTTTAGGGTAATGACGGGAAAAATCAAGACGAGGAAATAGACCAGATTCAGCCGCTGCAAAAAGAAATTCATCCGCATCTGACAACATTTGACCTGAGAAAGCATGATATGCATCAAAATGCAGATTTTCACACTGGTCAAGATAACGTGCAATGACACTGGGAGCCATACTATGCACTTCTAGAAACATTGCACCACTACTACCTATAATTTCGGACCACCGGCTCAAATGTTCAACCAAACTCTGGTACGCAACGTTGGCAGGAATTAACTGGCCATGATGATTGATATAGACACCATGAGACCTTTCTTCCGTTCTTTGCGCCAGTTGAGCTAAGTCATTTGGCGGAATGTACGGTCTGTCGTGATCGAGAAAAGAGCGTATATGCAAAACTTTATTGGTGTCTTCAACACATGAAGAACATAAATCCCGCAAAAAATCCTTAGGATTTCCAATATCAGCTTGAATGGTTTTATGTGGTAAAGACCCCAGAGTTGCAGCAGTTGCCGATAAAGCCTTTTGATTATAATCTGCACCGATCAACATCAAAGGATATTGCTCTAAATGTTCCCCTCGCCTGGTTTTGGTTTGAATCAGCTGATAAACACGTTTTAATAGAGTGCCATCACCACATCCCATATCGGCTATATAGTCAGGCTGATGATTAATTGGCAATTGATTGAAGATATCCGTGATGATAGCCTCACAATCTTTAAAATAACGTTCATGCTGAAAACCACTGGCGACAACATTCAAGGTTCTATCCAGGTGATGTTCATGCCCTTCATCATCACGCTGAAAAACAGAAGCGGCATCCCCAAATAGCAATTCATTCATGCCTTGTAGCATCGGTCGGTATGAATAAACCGTTCCGGCAATTAAAATTCGCTCACGTAGATGTTGGCCGATTGTGTTAAAAACGATGCGACCATCTTCACGCGTCACCCAACCTTTTGCAAAAAAACATTGCTCAAGCTTTTCATAATCCGTGAGAAACTGAAATGCTTCCTCAAACTCGTGTGACTCTGAACCTATTTGTCTATCGTACAAAAATAATGGCAGCAACCATAAACCATCCAGAAAATCTGCAAGCATCTGGTCATCAGTCGACCAGTGATTTATGGATTGGGCAAGACAATGATCAAAAGATTCCTGGAAATCAGCTGAAAAGTCCAGTTGTAGAAGGGACTCAATTTGCTCTGGGATATTATCCAGCCAGTAGAAGCGAGAACCAGACTGATAGCCTGCTTGATTAAATTCCAGAATTTGAAGTGACTCAAGTAATCTGATAGCCGCTTTCAGATGGCCTGAGTTTGCTTTGTACTCTTGGAGAAGGTGGTCAAATGCAATGGATTCGCCACTGTCAAACGCTTTAAATAATCCTTTTTCGTGCAAACTGTGGATAACAGGAAAAGCAATAAACCCATGGCAATAACGGTTAATCAGGTCTAACATTTCAATCTATCCCAGACTATTTGTAACCCTCAATTGGACAGCAAATGGCGAATCAATACATTACTGGGCAGTTTGAGACCGTAACACAGTGGAAAATTCAGTCGCCTTGTCGATTGACAACAATTTGATGTATAACATCTAAAATCAAGTGATTAATTAGACAGCTGTTCCATTGCCTTTCTTAAACTTAGTGGTCGCATGTCTGTCCAAATTTTCTCTATCTGTTCCAAACAAACCTGTTTCACTCCTTCCGTACCCTCTTCATTCCAGCCTAGTGGCAGATCTCGATCTTTAGGCCAGATTGAATACTGTTCCTCATGATTTACCACAACTTTAAAAATTGTATTCTCATCATCAAACATGAATATCAAACCCCGTTAGTTAATAGTTATATGCAACCTTTTAATTAGCAATCTAATCAACATACTATATTTTAACTTATATATTTAAATTCGGTATCAAACCATCTATCACGCATGGTTTATTTTAAAAAATTATCAATATATAAAAATTTATAATCTGAACAATCATACTATCTAAGATCATACAAACACACTAGTCTAATAATTCTTCTGTTATTTTTTTTGCCAACAAGAAACCATCATTTTTGAAATAAAAATGTCCACCTTTAAAATAAGTAATATTTAGAGCTTGTAGTGTTTCATTCTGCCAAGCAAGCACCTGTTCAGAACTAATATCATCATCTTCACCTAAAATCACATGGAATGGCACATCCAATGCATTATGCACTTGATAGGGACACGTCTCTAATAACTCAAAATCTGCCCGAATAATCGGCTCAAATAAAGTCATAATATCCTCATCTTGCCAAACAGCATCTGGAACTCCTCCCAACTTTTTCAATATGCCTCGAAACTGCGCCCTCGGCATATTATGTTTAGGATCTTGTTCTTCAATTGAAGGCGCTTTGCGCCCAGATAAAATTAATGACTTAGGCTTAGGTAGATTTTCGTTACTGATCTTTCTACACAGCATATAAGCAATAAAAGCACCCATACTATGACCAAATAAAGCATACGACTGATCTATCTCGTCCTTAAGATTGGCAAAGACATAGGCCACCATATCATCAATGTTCGTAATACAAGGTTGTGAAATTAACTTTCCACGTCCTGGCAATGGCTGTACTCTCAATTGAATTCTTGTTAAATGCTTATCTAACTCTCGATAACAATGCTCACTTCCCCCTGCAAATGGAAATGCAAACAGCTTCATCAGCTCCCCTTTTTATAAGTGGTTCTCTCAAGCATCAACTTGATAAACTTTGACAGCTGTTAATAAACTGTTTTGACTTTTTGTTGCATACACATCAGCTTTGATAAAACAACCTGGCAACTTGAAAACAATTTTATTTACATAACTGATTTCAATGATGCGCATGTCAATGAAATCATCCAAAAAAAATGATAATGCTTTTATCACTGATTCTTTAATGCTAAATAATAAAAGTGCTGGTTCTAGCGCAAGATTTAATTTATTAACAGCATCCATTTCTTGCACATCTTTCGAAATCATGGACTCAAGTCCATCTAGTTTTCCTGAGTGCTGAGGTAAGGCAACCAAATCGATACCAACTCCTAACTCACTGTGTTTTTGTTTTTGCATGACTACAACAGCGCAGCAGTTAGCATCATGTGTAATAGAGCCGATAATTGACTCTGGCCATAAAGGATTTCTCAATCGGCCAATTTTAATCGGTACAGCAGGCTGTCCGAGTTGCTGCAAACCCTGCCTGGCCAACCAACGACCAGTTGAAAATTCCTGTTGCCTATTGATAACGGCTCCGTTAATCAGGTTTTTTTCTTCACTAAATAACGGAAACGCCTGTATTCTAGACGCTTTTATGAACGCATTTCTAGAAAACCATTGCTTGAAAATAAGTTCTAATTCCTCTATCTCATTTTCCAAATAGAGCATAATTAATTTTTTTATTATTATAAATACTATCTAATCGGGGTTGGTTTTTCGCTTGTCAGACGCACAAAGTAAAATTATTCCGACAAAAGGCGTAAAGATTATTGAACCAAAGAAATAGCCCCAAAAACCCAATTTTCTATGAATCCCTAAAAGACCAACAAACAAACTAACACACAAGTAAATCACAGCTATCATTATACTTTACTCCTTGTGAGTTATAAATAAATTTACCATCTTTCATTTGTTTGATATAGATGTTTAAATTACGAACTAATCCATTATTATCAAACTCATAATTACCGTGCTTATTATTTGTATACTTTAAGGTTGATGCAACGCGAAGCGGCTCACTGGTCCCCGTATTTCGAATTGCGTCAGTCAAAACCTCAACAGCTTTATAACCTTGGTAAGCTAGATATCCAGCTCTATACCCATAAACCTTTTGAAATTTTTTCACAAACCCATCCTGATTCTCAAAGATCGAAGCAACATACGTCTGGTTTTCCTTATTCTCTGACCAACTCCATATGTTTAAGTTATCTAAACCGTCACTCCCTATAATTGGTTTAGTCACCCCCATCTCGCGAAGCTGTTTAATCATGTTTGCTGCATCTTTATCAGTAGCAGTCAAAAATACCGCATCAAAATCATTCTTCAAAAGATTATAAATTAAAGGTTTATAATCTTGTTGCTCTACTGAGAATGACCTTGCGCTTACAATCTGTATAGGTAGCTCAACTTTGGAAGCAAATCGCTCAAACATTTCCAGACCATAATGATCGCGCGCATGCAACGCTAATAATTTACTCCATTGCTGTTTCAGAAGAAATTGATAAATACGAACTGCAAATAAATCTGCTGATGGGATAATACTGAATGTATATTTAAAACCATGACCCGTTAACTCAGGATCAGTCGCCACCGCAGAAATAAATAAAATACCGTTATACTCATAACTAATCGAACCAGCTATTGCGGACACAGAAGATGAATGCCCCAGTACAGCAACAATTTTATGATTAGCAGTAATCTTTAATCTTGACTTTAGTGCGTTTTTCTCTGTAGAGTCATCGAATTGATGTATAACAATCTGGGCATTGACTGATTTACCATTCGATTCAAGCTTGATCCCTTGTTGATTAACTTCATCAACAGCCAAAGCTACACCGTCCATGAAACTTCGATTATTATTTAGATCCCAGACCGCAGCAACATGTATTTTCTTGTTATTCTGTGCTGCTATTTTTGCCCGGTTTTGTAATGAATATTCATATGTTGACCGATAAGAATAGATATTCCTGACGACCAAGAAAATGACACACAACCCAATAAGCAATCGAACATTAGTTAAAATTCGCATCCTTATTGACCAGTCGCACCACCCAAAATAATTGGTAATTGGTCACTACCATTGCCAATAACTACAATTTTCGAATTTTCAGATTCAGCCAGCGCCTGTGTTGCCTGAATACCCTTCCATTTCAAAATATCTATTGTTAAAGACTCATTCACCTTGGTGTTGTATTTAAAAATCCCATCAGCCTCAATTGCCTTTCTTTTAGCTTCCTGTCTTTCCCGTTCTATCCTAAATTTATAGGCCTCAGCCAATTGTTTCTGTTCAATCTTTGCTTGAATCGCCACTTCAACCTGATCAGGAAGATCCACTTCTCGCAGGATTACATCCTGCACAACAATATAATTTTTTTCTATTTCTGACACTGCTTCAGCAATAATTTTGTGCAGGCTTTGACCGGTACTCGTATACACTTCGTTTACACTCATCTTTCCGACAGATACACGTAGCGTATAATCCACTTCTGGTATGACCACCTTTTGCAAATAATCCGGTCCAACTTTTTGATGCAATACACCAACAGCATTGCGCTCTGGATAATATCTAATTGACACGCCAAGCTTTATTTTTAACCCCTCATCGGTCAATACAGATAATGAATAACTTTTTTCCTGTACCCGTATATTGTAGATAGCCATCGTGTTCCAGGGCAAAACAAAATGAAAACCCTCATTATAGACACGGTCTGTCACCGTACCTCCAGCAAAACGTCGGTATAAAACACCTGCTTCACCTGCCTTAATCGTAATAAAAATTAATGAATGGAAATAAACTACGATTATTAAAATAATAATCGTAGTTGTGATGACAATGGGTAAATAACGACTCATCACTCTAGACAGACTCATAGAATACAGACATTAATTTGGAAAAAATAAACATGGTTAGACGTGAACAGCTAGCCCGGATTTCTCACAAGCTTTCTAATGCGGACCAAAATTGCAACACTGCCTTGCAACCCTTCGCCACGAAAGTTGTAAAAAATTCAGGCTAGACGAATCGTTGTTCACAAATTTTAAATTAATATCAGGTCGCTGCCTTTTTAGTATTTGCAGCAGCATTCTTTCCTTCTTTTAACTGTTCTTCGTAATATCCACGAACAGTCTCAGGATCAAAAGTCAAAAAAGTACCACCTGATTCGAAGTGCTGTATAAAAACCTTACCGACTGCATACGTTGAAGCTCCTGCCATCAGTGGTAGGCTTAATGCACCAACTGTTGTACCCACAACTGGAACCAACTTAGTTAAACTAGCAAGAGCCGGCGCCACCGACATTGGAAAACTGCCCCCAATTAATGCACCTAAGGAGTTTTTTCCCTTACCTTTCATAAACTTTACACCATAAATATGGCTTAACCGTCTCAACATTTCTAACTGAATGCCTGTAACTGCAATAAAATCAAAAATCGGCACTGGCACCAAGCCTGCCGCCATTGATGCATACATGCTTTTTTTGACTAGATTCTGCGCATCTTCTAAACTATTTTCAGATTTAATTAATTCCGTCATATCAACACCTTTTCCGTAGTTAACCGAGGTATATAGCCCCATCCATTATACAAAATTATTAATGCCTAATCAATCTATATAATCGATTAGAACATAAATAATGCCGCCAATTATAAATCCAAATAATTAACCTCTGATTTATAACTAAATTATTCTTAATCATCTATTCAAATTGTAACCGCTCAACTTAATCAATTCCTATTCCAGAACAAGACCCTATCATTTATGGAGTATTGCACTGAAAATGTGCACATATAAATATATATTATTGTTTGATCATTAAAGCACGAAAACAACCCTGTTATGGAACAATATATGCATGCTATAAATTGCTCCATAAATATTAATCAAAAAACCTTAATCAATTGTTGTACTGGCAATTCTTTTGGGTCCAACGAAACAATTGTAAACAAGTCATTCAAAATTCTAAATGAATCTCGATTCCAGGTAGAATGTTGTCCATTATCAAGGTCAGCAACAATATAGTCCTTACCTGCATATTCAACTTCAGCAGCAGGCAGTGTCAATTTTGCTTCCTCATTCCACTCCATTGTTAAAATTGGCTGCCGCTCACTGACTGGAATATCTTCTAATTTCATACCTGTGGAAAGCCATTGATCAAAATGTCTTTGCGCTTCACCAAGAGCGCCTAATACACCTGAAAAAGGCCGCATAACAATAGAAACCCGAGGAACTCCGTCGTTTAACCCGATATCTACCCGGCTATCCTGCCAAAAGCTATATTCTGGAACTGCATAGAGTGTTTCCAATGTATCATTAGATCCACTTGGAATGAATAGTACATTTTTGTCCTTAACTGTACTAACGCCGAGCGCATGCTGTAATTGCATTTGTCGGGCAAGACCAGCCAAGCGTAAAAAATTTCTAAAATTATCGGGTTGTTCCTCGTCAGGAATATTGTATAAAACCAGTCTTTTTCCAGATGGATATTCAAGGATGACTGATACCACCAAAATACGCAGTAACTGATTAACCGGAATGCCTTGTCTAAATTGCTCAAAAAATATTTTACTGTCAATTGGAGTATAGGCAGTTTTGGCAAAGGTAGACCCACTTAATGGCGCAAAAGAAAATGTTGGCGACTCTGTCGCAGTTAAGCCCAAAGTACCAACAAAACTAAATGCTTTGGTTATCACATCTGCTGCTATAGCAGCTATCGTCCTGGCGTGGGTAGTTGTTGTTCCAATGCTTGCTGCAAAAGAGTAGGAAGCATTTACACTGGACATTTGCAAAAAATGTGCAGCATGAGCATTTGCCCGACGCGCGAGATTCATCAACATTTGTTCATCTGTCAACGACGCATGGGTTTGAGAAATTTCATGAAATGAATTTTTCAATACAGTTCCAGCACACCCCGAAAGCACCAACAGTATGGCAAACACAAACATAACTTGGATTAATTTGAAATTTCTAGCGTTACAATTTTTCATTTGTCCCCTCCAAATAAAAATTAACTTAATATGTTGTACGGTGATTTACCAGCTCGATGCATTTGATTTTGCGCCAATACATGCTCAGTCATCTCGAATGTCTACGCGATAAGTGTTTCATATAAACCATCAGCACCTGAGAATAATTTATTTAACATTTTACTCGTCATTTTTCTCATCTTCATCGTTGCATCAACAGTTACATAGTTCACTATGCGCCTGTTGATGCGCCTTGAGGATGAAAAAAATCCTGCCAAAAATTGTCCCATTAATTCTTCTCAGGCACATATAACAATTCGAGAAGATCAAAATGGCCCCGGCAAATTATCGATACCATAACTATTGACTATTTTCTTCTTGCATTTGCCCCATATCCATAACAAACAATCGATCACAATGACCAAAATATTTTTCATCGTGGGTGACCACAATCACAGTTTTTTGTTGTTGTTTCAGCTTCTGCAAAATATCGTCATAAAAAAACTGACGAAACTCGGGATCCTGATCAGCCGCAACTTCATCAAATACATAAATGGGCTTGTCTTCCAGCAAGGCAATAATCAGCGCCAAGCGTTTTTTTTGACCTGTTGAGAGATTGGTATGTGTAAACCGGCCGTTTTTATATCCCGTTTTCTTTTCCAAGCCCATTAACACCAAATAATCTTTAACCAATTTAACATCGACATCCTGATGTCCATAAAAACGGTCAAACAAATGAAAATCCGTAAATATAATTGAAAACAACTCCCTGTAATTTCCCAGCACATCATTGTCTATGATTTCGTTGTCCACAGAAATAGAGCCTGAGACAGGCTGGTAAAGCCCTGTAAATAACTTAAGAAAAGTAGACTTGCCACTGCCATTACCACCCCGAATAAAAATAAGCTCTCCCTTGGCAATACTCAGATCAAACGGTCCAACCGAAAAGTTTCTGCCTTGGCCCTCTGATGGATAACTGAAAGACAGTTGGCTGAGAATAATTCGATCAAAATATTGGGGTTTATTGAATACATCCTGCGTCATGGATACTTCTTCTTGTGAAGACTGCAATTGTGTTTCCAGTTGCTGCAAATAATCAATAGCTACATCAGCTCTGGCCAGGCTTGGAATCATATCAATAATAACCACAATTGGCCCCATGATAAAAAAGATGATCGTGGTAATCGACATAATCTTGTCTGCAGTCAAGGCACTCAATTGTGGTAATAAAAAAACGACCGATGCCATCAACACATAAAAATACACCTGCGCATAAAGTTGCAAATTAACGTTACTGATATCAGTTGCAACATTTTTTTGCCTCGCCTCTTCCGATACTTGCCCCATATAATTTTTGTAGAGGTCTTCCACTTTGTCCTGATTGATTTTTAATTCATTGAAGCCATCAAGCACATGTTGCATGTAGGCAAAATATTCAGTGTCTTTTTCCATTGCCTGTTGCATGGAAATACTGATCGCCTTCACTAATACAAAAATAGTAACCGTTGCACCGGCAATACATAGCAAAGCCATAAACAGAGCCATTTTAGAAATGGTTGCCATGTATACAAAAGTACATGTCAGCATGACCATGGCGGGAAAGCCTTCCGCTAATCGGTGTGCACCCTGAGAGATTAATTCTGTTTTTTCTGACAGCAAAGACAGAATCTGCGCTTTGCCTATCGCTTCATAAGAGAGTAATTTCAATCCTTTTAATAAATTTAATATGCGATTTCGATAGTTAAAGATACAACCCTGAACTAACTCAGTAATCCGATGAGTCACATACCGTTTTGAGATAAAATAAAGAGCGACACAGAGAACAAACAGAATAAATATACGTGCATCAAGTTCAGGGTTGTCGAACTCCTTGGCTGCCATATTCAAGAGAACCAGCGTCAGGGCATTAATAACCCCCGACGCGACCGCTGCCATCACCAATAATATTTTATCCTTCTGGCTGTCGATTGCTAAAAAATCGAGCAACTTTGGTCTTATTGACCTCTCATTTTTCTTCATCTTTTTAATGATTTTTTTAATCGATGAATAGACTGACTGAAACACAATACCCATTTCCAGGGTAAGAAATTTACGACATATAAAACAAAACCTTGAAAACTTTGAAAATTACGCACCAAAGGTCTGACTTTCCAGAAGTGATTACAGGAAATGACATATCCTTCGCCTTCCGCAACAACTTCATGCCACCACTGAGCAGGAATAAACAGTAATTGCCCGGGACTTAACAATACTTCATAGCGGTTCCGCTGCGCTTTCCCAAAGCTGGGATACTTGTTCAAATCAGGTTCTTCGATATTCACCTGACTAATCCAGAACGGTAATACATCGTAAAAGCCAAATGGATAGAGATTCGGGCTCTGACTGGGTGGATATGAAATCACTCTTTTTTTACCGTGCATCACCATCATGGTTCCATCACTTGGATCAAAATGCAGCGGCTCTGTGTGTCCTGCGGGTCCAAACCATATGTTTAAGGTTGCCTCTGAAATTGCAGGTTCCAGCCCTAATGTTTGCGTTAAAAACTGCATCTGACCGGCAATGGATAGAGCAGCTTTAGTGTCACCTATCGGGTTTTGCGCTAGATATAAATTTCTTTGCTTAGCGCTACCATCGCGAATATGCGCGATAAATTCATGAATGGTAAGTTTGATGTGATCACAATATTTGGTCCATTGATTCTTTGGAGTATTAAAGTGATCCTCACCATAATCACGCACTGCAAACTGTTGATCTCCCAAGTTCAAAGATAAAAAATTCAGATTCCAGTCAATGTTGCTATCAAGAAAATCGGTAATTACCAGCGGTTTGCCTGGACGTCGGTACACATGCTCAAAATGATCACCGGTTAGTTCGGAGACAGTCAAATGATCAACATCTTGTACCGCATTTAATGTGCTTATCATTAACGCCCCCTTGTTAACTGCATTGAACTATAGCCTTGCACTATGCCAGGCTCTCGATTAATTGTGTTATTTGGCCAATATGTGGTGGTTCCATCATATTTTCGTGTTGTCCTGATACCCAGTGTAAATTGACATCCAAATCAGGCACTTGTCGCCAACCCAAATAGTCATCAGAACTAATACGTTGACTGCCTTGTTGTGCTCTGACCAAGCATATTTTTGCATTAATTGATTGGGGCTGATAAACCATCTGTAAATTACTCCTACAGACTTGAAAATAGCGTGAAATTGCAGCATCATTCATCGCTCTGGGAATCAGTCCTTTCAACTTGGCCTCACCAAAAACACGCTTTAACTGGCCTGATTGATCTTCTTCCCTCAGTTGCGCGACTGTATAACCCAAATCTGGAAATAAACTGACCAGTAATTCAGCGTCATCGGTATTTGCAGCCATCTCTACTGTTAACAAGGGATGAGCAGTATCCAGCATGCCTACAAATTCGACGTTTGCACCAGACGCTTCAAGCTGACTGGCAATTTCATACGCCAATAACCCGCCAAAAGAATAACCCAATAGTCGATAGCGCCCCTGCGGGTTAACTGCTTTTATGTATTCCAGGTAATACAACGCCATCGCGGGTAGCTGGGTGATAATGCCCGTCTCGGTCTCCATTCCCGGTGCTTTTAATCCATAAACAGGTTGATCATCTGCCAAAGCTTTGGCTAAGGCGTTATAACAAATCACATGCCCACCAACCGGATGGAAGCAAAATAACGCTGGTTTATCACCGTTATTTTTAAATGTGACTAGCGGTGTCCATTCTCCATCTTGTTGATCACTGTCAATTAGCTGGCTTAAACTGGCAATTGTTGGAGCATGAAATATTGCAGCGATTGGAAGTTCCTTTCCTAAACTCATCTTGATTTGTGCAATTAGATCGAGAACCAGCAAGGAGTGCCCACCTAACTCAAAAAAATCATCATCAGTTGAAATCGTTCGATCCAAGTCCAGAATTTCCCGCCAAATACCAGCCAGCGTGTTTTGAATAAAACCAACCGGCAAAACATGCGCCGCCTGTACTTGACTAAACTCGGGGTTTGGCAATGCTTTTCTGTCCAGCTTGCCGTTTGCAGTTAACGGCAAACGATCAAGAATAATGATTGCGGATGGAACCATAAAACGCGGCAACTGTTGTTTGGTTACTTGCATTAATTGCGCTTCCAATTCAGACAAAGCGAGCTTGCTGGAATCGCTCACATAAGCGACTAATTTACGATCAGTGGAAGCAGCTTTTCCAACTGCAATGACCACGCATTCTTCAACACCAGCGTGCGATTTTAATACAGCTTCCACTTCACCCAATTCGATACGATAACCGCGTACCTTAACCTGATGATCCAGCCGCCCCAGATAAATCAGTTCCCCCTGCTCATTTAAACTAACCAGATCTCCTGTTCTATACAGTCTTGCGCCAGCTTGACCACTCAATGCATCGGGTACAAATTTTTCTGCAGTCAATGCTGCCCTGCCGTGATAACCTCTTGCCAGTCCTGCACCACCCAGAAATAATTCTCCCGGAACGTTCTGTGGCAATGGCTGTAGATACGCATCCAACACATAAGCAGTGCTGTTACTGACTGGACGACCAATTTTGGGCTGAACATTCGCCTGGCGCAGACAATAAGTCGAATAGGTGGTATCTTCTGAAGGTCCGTATAAATCATATACTTTTTCAATATGTGCTTTAGCGTAAAGCTTGTTAACGAGCTCAGTGGATAACGGTTCACCGGCCAGATTCACTGTTTTAACGGATTCAGGTATGGCGTTGACTCTTAATAACTCCTCCGCTGCTGAAGGAACCGTATTAATTAAACTTGGCGCGCCATGCTGATGCTCCGCTAATTCCAGCACATTACGCGTTAAAACAAGCGTGCCGCCACTTGCAAGCGTCACAAATATTTCAAACACAGACAGATCAAAACACACTGAAGTACCAACCAACACCCGGCTTAACTGTTCGGGCTGGTAAACAGTTTGCGCCCAACTGATCATCGCCACCGCATTGCTATGAGTGATTGCAACACCTTTCGGCTTTCCGGTCGAGCCGGAAGTGTATAACACATAAGCCAGGTTATCCGGCCTGATTCGCTGAATGAATTGATCTCCAACCATTGGCAAGGATTGGTCCAACAATAATAATGGCACTGTATCCAATCCCGGGTTTTCAGAAATCAGATCAGACTCAGTTAATAACAGTAAAACTTCTGCATCCGCAAGAGTATGTTCCAATCTGGCACTGGGGTAAGCAGGGTCTAAAGGAACATAGGCAGAGCCGCTTTTCAAAATAGCCAGCAAGGCGACAATCAAGCGGGGAGTTCGTTTTAAACACACACCAATCAACTCCTCGGCACCTGCGCCACGAGCAACAAGTACATTCGCCAATTGATCAACCTGATCACTCAGTTGTTGATAGCTTAATAGCGTATCGCCCTGTACCAGCGCCACCGTATCTGAATAACTCTGAACGCTGCTGGCAAATAAATTATATAAGTTGCTATCTGCAGGTATCGGCACCAAGGTTCGATTCCAATCAAAAATCACCCTCTGATATAAATTCTTATCCAGGATTGAATAATCACCAATCCGCCGCTCTTTCCTGTCAGCCATTTGTTCTAATAGATGCACGAAACCTGAACACATGCTTTGAATTCTTTCAGGCTTAAACAAATCGGCATTGTATTCAAATGTACCCATTAATTGACTGTTAAACGCATGCATTGCCAGAGTCAGATCAAATTTAACCTCTTTACTATCCATGGCTAAGGGCTCAATGTTCAAGCTAGGCATTTCAAATGCTGTTGATTTTGTATTGTGATACAGAAACATCACTTGAAAAAAAGGCGTGCCTGCAAGATCACGCTCTGGCTGCAACTCTTCTACCAGCTTCTCAAAGGGCATATCCTGATGCGCAAAAGCATCGATCACCGTTTCCTTAACTCGAGCAACAAACTCTCGCCACAATGGGTTACCCTCTATACGATTACGCAAGACCAGGGTATTTGTAAAAAATCCGATTAAATTTTCTGTTTCCTGATGACTGCGGTTAGCGACTGGCGTCCCCAGCGCAAAATCATATTGTCCGCTATAACGCGCTAAAAACACGTTAAACCCTGCCAGCAATAACATAAAAAGAGAGCAGTGCTGCTGTTCGGCAAACTTGTTTAACCGAAAAGACAGCTCGGCATTCAGACTAAATGTTTCGCTTTTGGCACTAAACGTTTGCACAGCAGGACGATTGAAATCAGTCGGTATATTTATCGCGGGCGGCATCTCCGCGAGTTTTTTTCGCCAGTATGATAAGAGATACTCGAGCCGATTCGAGTCCAGTAACTGCCTTTGCCAAACAGCATAATCCACATACTGGACAGGTAACACCGGTAACCGTGCTTGGGTTGTTTCAATAGAAGCTTGATATAAGTTCAGCCATTCCCTGGTAAACACATCTTGTGACCAACCATCGGAGAGGATGTGATGATTGTTAATGACAATGACGTGATTAAGTGAATCCAGCTGGATCAACCTGACTCGAATCAAGGGAAAACAATCCAGCCGGAAGATATAATTTTTTTCTTGCTCTAACAGTTGCTCAAGCTGGATCTGTTGCGCGGAGGTGGCATCAGTAGACCAATCCTGATACTGAATAGGTAATTGGTTAATATCCAGAATTTTTTGCCTTGGCTGAACGTTGATTAACACGAAAACCGTGGTCAAAATCCTGTGTCTGTTAATAATCCGGTCAATACATGTCTGCAGACTATCAACATCGAGTGCTCCAGAAATTTTTAACGCAATAACCATATTATAAGCGCTGCTCTCTGGATACAATTTCTGAAGAAAGTACAGACGTTCCTGTGAAAACGAGAGAGGATAATCATCTGCCTTGTCAGCGAGTTTTAAGGGTAATGTGGCATCAGCTTGACAACGATCAATAGCCTCTGCTTGTGTTCGCAGAGTTGATTGTACAAATAACTCACGCACCGGCAATTTGACATCAAATGTGTGCTGGATACGATTAGTCAATTGCATTGCCAATAGCGAATGACCACCAAGCAAAAAGAAATCACTGTCGCGGTTAGCATTTACCCCCAATAATGAATGCCATAATATGCCAAGTTTAATTTCTGTATCCGTTAGCGGAGATTGAATCTTAGACTGCAGATGATCTTTAGCATCTGGTTTGGGTAGTGCCTTGTCATCAATTTTTCCATTTGGATTCAGTGGTAATGCAGGCAGAACAACAAATGCTGCTGGAACCATATATTCAGGCAAAACTGATTGAAGATCCAAGCGCAATGCCTGGACATCAACAACATATCCATTCAATGGACTAAAATAAGCAACCAGGCTTTTCTGCTGCGCATCTGTTCCCATAACCCGCACATAAGTTTGCTTAATTGCAGGGTTAGCATTGAGTGCTGTTTCTATCGCTCCCAGCTCAATCCGAAAACCGCGTAGTTTTACCTGATTATCGACGCGACCAACAAATTCGATTGCTCCATGACGATTCCAGCGAACCATATCACCAGTTCGATACATTCGCTCGCCCGAATTCCTGGCAAAGACATCAGGTACAAATTTTGATGCTGTTTCCAGTGGCTGATTGAGATAACCGCGCGATAGGCCCTCTCCGCCAATATACAACTCAGCAACGACCCCTTGCGGTACTGGATTTAATGACGCATCCAGTACATAAAGTCGGGTATTGGACAAGGCTGCACCAATCGGTACTGTAATAGCCTTATCATCAACTACCTCAATCTCATACCAGGCAGAAAAAGTGGTGCCTTCAGTGGGGCCATACACATGTAAAAAATGTGTTGGTTTGCCATATTCAAGCACTTTTTTAACTTGCTCAGGATCAACCAGTTCACCACCAAATAACAAATACTGTAAACTGGCAAACGCATCGGGCTGCTGCTGAACAATTTGATTAAATAACGCCGTGGTCAAAAACAATACCGAAATCTGCTGGGTTCGTAAAAAACCGACAAAATCTTCGACTGACAGAGTAATACTCCGATCAGCAATAACCAAACTGGCACCGTTCAGTAAAGCACCCCAAACCTCAAAGGTTGCTGCATCAAATGCCGTATTGCTAACTTGCGCCATACGGTCATCTGGATTCAGGTTGATATAGTTGCTGTTTAACACCAAACGATGAATCGATGAGTGCGTAATAGGAATCCCCTTTGGTGTTCCGGTCGATCCCGAAGTAAACATGACATAGGCCAAGGCACTGGAATAACCTTGTATTGAGAGGTTGTTGCTAGAATAAGACGGCCAGTCCAGCTGATCCAGAACCAGGGTTTGCTGTTGATCAAACGCTTGTGCATTGTCAAGCAACGATTGTTGCGTCACGGTAATTACGCTATTAGCTTGCTGATGCATTAACGCCAACTGCTCCAATGGATAGGCCAGATCCAGCGGCAAATAAGCTGCACCTGCTTTTAAGCTTGCTAACATCGCGACTATCAAATCACAGCCACGCTGTAGATACAGGGCAACAATATCACCCTCTCTCAGACCATGCTCAATCAGCACATGCGCCAATTGATTCGCCCGATCATTTAATTGTCCGTATGTTAATTGCTGATCACCATGAAGCAAGGCAATTTGATCGGGTTGTTGCTTTACCTGTGTTTGAAAACGCTGATGTACCGTTTGCTGTCGTGGAAAATCGGTCCGACAATCATTCCAGTCATAGACGATGTGCTGATATTCTTGTTCATGCAGCAACTCAATACTGTCAAGTAATACATCCGGCTTCAACACAACCGCTTGCAGAATGTTCAGATAAGCAGACATCATTTTTTCGATACTGGTAGCTGCAAACAAATCAGTATCATATTCAACTAATCCAGTTAAAACCTCCCCTTGTGCTTCTATAGAAAGAGTGAGATCAAACTTTGAGCTGGTTCTTTCTGTCGGAATCAAGTCTACTGCCAGATCAGCTAAGGGATTCTTGTTGTTAGTCTCATTGATATAAGTAAACATGACTTGAAACAAAGGACTGTAAGACTCATTACGTTGTGGTTGAACAATCTCGACAATTTTCTCAAAAGGGAGTTGTTGATGACTGCTGACAGTCAAGAACGATTGTTGGGTCTGCTGCAATAATTGCAGAAACGTTTGTGTACCAGAATAGTCTGTCTTAATCGGCAGGCTGTTCACAAAATAGCCGATTAAATCTTCCAGTTCTTTAAAATTTCGCCCGGCAAACGGGGTGCCAATCAAAAATTGATGCTGCCCTGAAAAACGTGCCAGCAAAATCGAGAATGCACTCAATAACAAGATAAACACAGAAACCCGCTGATTTCTGGCTAATGAGAATAGTGACTGTTTACAACCGGTTTCAATACTAAATTCATACAACGCGCCGCGATGCCGCGCAGTTTTTGGTCGCTTATAATCTAATGGTAAGTCCAGAACAAACGGGACATCTTGCAAATACGATTGCCAGAACTCTAAATCTTCTTTACAAGCCCCAGAGTTTAAACTTTGTTGCTGCCAGACTGCATAATCAGCAAACTGAATTGGTAAAACGGGGAGAACAGGCGTTTTTTGTTCCAGCTCAGCTTGATAAAAAACCGCAAAATCTCGCATAAATACCGTAATCGACCAGCCATCGGTGATCATATGATGTGCACAAGTTGCGAGTACATGATGATCCTGTGCCAATTTAATCAAGCGTATTTGAATCAATTCACCCTGCTCAAGATCAAATAAGGAATCAGTAATTTCCTGAAGCAGGGTTTGCAAACGATGCATTTGTATTTCAATGCTGGTCAAATCAACGATATTTAACTTGTATTTGTCAGTCGGCTTAAGTTTTTGAAATACACCATCATCAGTCTGATAAAAATGTGATCTGAGTAACTCATGTCGTTGAAAAATGTTGTTGATAGCATTTTCCATAGCTTGTAGATCAAGCCTGCCTTCTAATCTTAAAAAGATCGGCATATTATATAGGCTACTTGCCCCCGAATAACGCTGCAAAAACCATAAGCGTTGCTGGGCAGACGTGATTGGAACAAGACAATTCTTGTCTCTCACCTGCACAGTGCTCCTGGGTTCACTCAGCCTGCTTTTAGCTGCCATTTTTTTTAATAGCAGGCTTTTTTGCGCAGGGCTTAGTTGAGCCAGTTTGTCCTGTGTACTCGTCATTTGCAGGCTACTCTGTCTCTGAATCCACTTCGTCATCTGACAATTGCATCAATTCATCAAGCAACTGCATTTGCTCAGCATCGTCGTATCCTTCGAACTGAGCTGATAAAATCCACTCAGCCTGCTGGATAATACTGGGCTTTTCAAAAATTACCCTGATTGGCATATCCAGATTAAATTCCTGTTTGATTCGACTAACAATTTGGGTGGCAGTCAACGAATGCCCGCCCAGATCAAAAAAATTGTGTTGTGTGCCAATCCCAGACAATTGCAGAACCTGTTGCCAAATCTCCAGCAGTTTTCTCTCAATTTCATTGTTTGGAACTTGTATCGCACCAGAGTCTTCGATCAAATCCTCAGCATTATCTGGCAAGGCTTGTCGGTCAACCTTGCCACTTGGCGTTAACGGCAATTGATCCATGATCAACCATTTTTGCGGAACCATGTAATGTGGCAATCGTTGTGCCACATAATCACGAATCTCTTTAAGTTCCAAGGTATTCCGGGCAACAAGATATGCTGTCAGATAACTTTCTTGCCTGTCATTTTCATTGGCGGTAACCACGGCAGCTTGGATTAACTGATGCGAATTTAGCGACAACTCAATTTCACCCAGATCAATACGAAAACCTCTGACCTTAACTTGGTGATCGGTACGACAGAGAAATTCAAAACCACGCTCGGCTGTGAACCTGACCTGATCTCCGGTCCGGTATAACCGTGACCCCGCTTGCTGTGAAAACGGGTCTGGTAAAAAGCGTTCAGCACTCCGCTCTGTATCGTTTAAATAACCAACTCCAACTCCCAAGCCACCCACACACAATTCACCTGGCACCCCAAATGGCAGAGGATTCAAAGCGTCATCCACGACATACAATCGGGCATTGTCAATGGCAGCTCCCAATGGCACAGCTTTTTCAAAATATTCCTCTATTGGGGAAATCGTAAAATACATGCACACATCAGTGCATTCAGTCGGGCCATAGCTGTTGATAATTTGTGTTGTTTGCTTTGCCGTGTCTAACCAGGGCTGCATTCGACCCAGCGATATTGTTTCCCCACCAAGAAACACATGTTTTAATGAAGCAAGGTTTTCTGGTTGACTGGCAGCGGCATCGGTGAGCGGATAAAAGGCACTGGGCGTGGTGTTGATCCAGGCAATCTGATATCGATCAATTAAATGAATGATGGCAAGTGGGTCGTATTCACGTTGACCGTATAAATACACGGTGCCACCAACGACTAACGGTGCAAAAAAATTCTTTTGGGTTAAATCAAAACTTAAAGAAGTGCAAACCAGCGTTGATTTTGCTTCTGATAATGCATATTCAGGTACATACCAATTCAAAACTAGATTTGCAAAACTTTGATGCTGAACTGCTGCACCTTTGGGAACTCCGGTTGATCCAGAAGTAAATATCATATAGATCAGTTGCTCACCTTTAAGCACTGGCAAGTCTTGTGGAACGGATTCAGTGCTCAGCAAATCTTCTATAAAATACAAGTCAAATTGATCATCAGATTGCACTGTATTGAACATTGAAGCCAAGTGCCTTTGTGATACAAGGTGTTTAATCCCAGCACTTTCGGCTATCAACTTAAGTCGTTGCTCTGGGTAATAGGGATCCATTGGTACATAAGCCGCTCCAGCCTTAATAATAGCCAGCATGGCGACCAGCATATCAACACAAGGCTCAATACAAAGCCCGACCAGATCACCTGAATTAACTCCCGCGTTCAACAGCAATTGGGCAATATGTCGAGATTGGTTCAACAGTGCTGAATAGCTTAATGAATGTTCATTACAAACCACGGCGATAGCTTCAGGATTGTTGAAAGCCTGGCGCTCTATTGCCAGCATCACATTACACTCTTCCAGCTCAACTGACTGACCTTGATTCCAGGCTTCCAGCACTGTGTCATATTCATCAGAGTCCATTAACGGAATCGTCCCGCATTTTAACTCCGGGTTCACCACAACAGCCTGGCAAGTATTAACAAAGTGCTGCGCCATTGCTCCTATAGTGTCGGGTTTAAACAAGTCAGTGTTAAAACCAAATTCCAGACTGATATCGTTTGTATTCTCTGATGCCATTAATGCCAGATCAAACTGGGCATTGTTTCGTTCCAGCTGCAAATGACTAATACTCACATTCGGCAAAGTAAAGGCTTGCTCAGAAGCGGTCTGGTAAGTAAACAAGGTTTGAATTAACGGAGAATAACTTAAACTACGCTCGGGACGAAGTTGATCAACCAATTGCTCAAAAGGACAATCCTGGTGATCAAATGCTGCTAAGCTGATCGCTTTAACATGTTGCAATAGCATACGAAAACTTGATTGCGGATCAATCTGCGCTCGTAACACCAGGGTATTGGCAAAGAAACCAATTAAAGGCTCCAGTGCATGCTGATTTCGATTGGCGACAGGCGTCCCAACCACCAGATCCTGTTCCTGGTTATATCGGTGCAACAGAATAAAATATACCGTTAGCAAAACCATGTTCATGGTTGCATTTTCCTGGTTTGCCAAAATTCTTAACGCTGCCGTTGTTTGCTTGGAAAGCTGAGCTGTTTTGGTCGCCCCCTGAAATCGTTGGACAGGTGGTCGTGGAAAGTCAGTTGGGAGGGCGATCAGAGAAGGCATACCTGCCAACTGCTTTTGCCAGTAGTCCATTTGCCTGGCTCGAACATCACCACTGAACCAATCGCGTTGCCATAAAGCATAATCACCATACTGAATTTCCAACTCAGGCAAGTTGGTTGTTAACATGCCTTGCTGACATGCCACGTAGAATTTCATTATTTCATCAACAAACACGCCCATTGACCAACCGTCAGAGATGATATGATGCACGACAGACAGCAACACATACTCACCCGGGGTTAGTGTTAGCAGTTGCAGTCGAATCAAAGGACCTGCCTCTAGGTCAAAAACATGTGCTGCCAGTTTTGCAGCGATTTGACGACAGGTTTGCAATTGCTCGCTCAAGCCGGCTTCAGCTAAAACCTGCTTTTCCAATATCAAATTTACCTCTGGTTGAACCCATTGACTTGGTTCACCCCGAACATTACGAAATGTCGTACGCAGGATTTCATGTCGCTGTACAATTTTCTGCAAAGCTTGCTCCAACGCCACAACGTCTAGGTTTCCCGAAAACCTTAGTGCGCCAGTTATATTGTATGCAGTACTTCCTGGCTGCATTTGCTGGAACAGCCATAAGCGCTGTTGTGCAAAAGACATCGGAAAGTAATAGGATTGTTGATCTTGCAGTAAAACTGAGTTCATTGTCATGCCCTCAACTGGTCAATTCCGGCTTAAAGCTGACAAACCGCGAGGACCATAACTCCAAAAGCGAGGTATACATATCCTCTTCTATTTCAGTCATAAAGCCTGCCTTTTCAAATAACGTCCCTAGCGGGGTGATACCATCAGCCAAATGTAAAAGGCGGTGCATTCCATTGGCAATCATCTGCCTGCTGGCATTATTGTAATTCCACTCGATATAACTTTGGCTGGATCGTTGTTGGTTACTCCGATAACAATGCTCCTGAATCAAACGGACAGATTTAGGTAAAGTGAGAATTAAGGTGTTTATTTCGGCATTACTCCAACTGCGCTTGGTTAATATGCAATCACCAACCACCAGATAATCGAGTCCAGAAGTCAGATAACACACAACTGCATCATCTGCGCTATCAACAATTGGTTCGGCATGATTATTAAATGATGTGTTGAGCAACATTGCCACACCAGTTTTTTCTCTAAATGTATCGATCAGCTCCCAATACTCGGGGTTATTGTTTCGACTTACCGTTTGTAATCGGGCGCTGCCGTCAACATGTGTAATTGCGGCTAAATGTTCCCGGCACTCATGTTTTACCGGCAACACGAATGACATAAATGGAAAGTCTTGCTGTTCATTCGGCAACTCAAAAAAATCTTGCACATATTCATCCAGTACTGAAGGTGCAAATGGCCGGTAGCTTTCGCGCATCTTGATCATGGCGTTAATTGTTTCTTTATGCGAAGCCAAACGCGGGTCGGCGATGATACTGCGATTCCCCAACGCTCTGGGGCCAAATTCAGATCGTCCCTGCACCCAACCGATTACCTTTCCATCGATGATTAAATCACTGACCTGATGTGCGCGATCGGCCATTTTTTCAATCGCCACAAACTGTTTCCATTTGAGCAGTGACTGGAATAATTGATCCCCACTCAAAGTCGGTGTACCCCAATAAGCATGTTCAACACGTTTAAAAGCCAGCGCTGGTTGGCTTTGATGAGCAGCATATAAGGCTGCTCCATAAGCACAGCCGGAATCAGCCGCAAAGGAAGGAGCAAATACCTGCTTAAACAAACCAGACTGGATGATCGTGCCATTCAATCTGCTGTTTTGCCCAACACCGCCAGCCAAAGCCAGTTGTTGGTGTCCTGTGACCTGTTGAAAATGGCTGAGAATATGCAGCACAATTGTTTCCAAAACCTGCTGCAAGGCGGCAGCAATATCTTTATGTATTTGTTCAAACGTCTGATCAGAGCGTCTGGGTGCTAAATCTTCATATAAACTGACAATTTTCTCTCGATGCAAGGTGTAATCACCATGCGGCAGCAAGGTAAAGAAACTGGAGAATTTCTTACTGAAACGCTTGGAATTTCCATAAGGAGCCAGTCCCATCACTTTATATTCATCAAAGATTTGATATCCAAGGAAACGAATCACATCCAGGTAAAAGAAACCCAATGATTGTTCCACCGGCTTTGTCATCAATGTGTTAAATGTATTCTCTTTAACATCGACGACCGTGGTCGAAACATTGTCACCTGAACCATCTATGGTCAGCACCAGACTTTGCTTATAACCCGACATGTAATATGCTGTAGCCGCATGCGCCAGATGATGGTTGACAAAGGTGAATTTCTCGCGCGGCAACTCAATACCAAACTCACGCTGAAACAGATATTGGTACATGGCTCGACCATCTTCTACATCTGCCATCTCAGATTTAATCAAACGCAGCTGTTTAAGTGACTCGTCCAAAAATTCTTCACTCACATATATTGCAATCTGATCAATATCATCGAAGGTAGTATTGGTTTGCTCAAGACAAAACTGTACTGCTGAGTGCCAGATTTTATTGGTATGTTTAATCCGGTTTAATCGTTCTTCCTCGATGCCAGCTATCACATGACCATCCTTAACAAGAACAGCAGCTGCATCATGCAGTAAATCGGCGCCAAAATCGAAATGCGATTCATATACCGGATCAAAACCACCTGCCAAACCTAAAATTATCACTCTATGTCCTGTACCATTTCAGCGATCAAATCCCTGTAATATTAATTGATGTCTCTACACGACTTTGTGTTGACTGCGGTCTCGCTTAACCAATTTTGGTGTTGCGCTATCAGTTTTTTCCAAGCCCTGAATTTTCTCCGCTAACAGCACAATAGTTGGCGCTTCAAAAATCAATTTTAACGGCACCTCAAGCCCGAGTTGTAGACGAATCAGGGAAACAATTTGAGTGGCTTTTAAAGAATGCCCGCCCAGATGAAAAAAATTATCTGTCACACTAATCTCTTCAATACCCAATACTTGCTGCCAAATAAATAATAGCGACCGCTCTGTTTCATTGCCAGGTGTAACCTGATGGGTTTTCTTGATATTGGCAAATGGATCGGGCAATAATGTCTGATCGACTTTGCCATTTTTATTTAATGGAAAAGCAATCATTTCCAACCATAGATCAGGTATCAGGTAACGCGGTAAATACTCGGCGATTTCACTTGCCAATTCATCCTGGCGAAAAACACGTCCTTGCTTGACGATGACATATGCGACCAGGACTTTATCATTCGTGGCATCGTTGACGACCTGAATTCGCGCATCCTGTACACAATCGAGCTGCCTGATGGCAACCTCAACCTCTTGCGTTTCGACCCGGTAACCTCTGATCTTAAACTGCTGATCAATCCGCCCAATAAATTCGATACAGTCATCGGCTCTTATACAGACCTGATCACCCGTTCGATACAGTCTTTTGCCCTGGTCATTACTGAATGGATGAGGGATAAATGCCGATGCTGTCTGCTCAGGTTTATTCCAGTAACCATAGGCCACCCCAGAACCACCCAGATAAAGTTGACCGATAGCTCCCACTGGTTGCAATCGCAACTGCTGATCAAGTACCCATGCTTCTGAATTGGCGATGCTTTTACCAATAGGAATTGTTGCTGACAACGGTGTATCAGAGGCCACCCGTTGACAACAACTAAACGTAGTATTCTCAGTAGGCCCATAACCATTGATCAATGCCATTCCAGGAAACCGATTGAGCAACTTGCGTACATGTTCAGAAGAAACTACATCCCCACCTGCAAGCAGCTGCTTGACTCCTGCTAAATCTTCAAGCTGCTCATCAACCATTTGCTGAAATAAGCCCGCAGTCAACCAAAGCGTGTTAATTTCAAGCTCCCTAATGCATCGACCTAACTGTTGTAAACTGGGCTGTTGCTGTTCGATTACAGATAACCCAGCGCCATTAAGCAGCGGCACCCAAATTTCAAACGTAGACGCGTCAAATGATAATGGGGCAAATTGTAAAAACCTGTCTTCGGCATGAATCGATACAAAATCACTGTTCACAGCCAGACGGATGATATTGTGCTGACTAACACAGACCCCTTTAGGCTCACCGGTTGAACCAGACGTATAGGAGATATAGGCTATTGAGGAAGCGGGTACATCCAGTTGCAAATCGTGCTCAGCTTCAGGTTGCTGAGGTTCCTCATACGGATCAATTACCTTCAAATCAAACGGCACAGTGGACCTGTTGCCTTGCTGAATTAACACGCGTATTCCCGCATCATGACACACGCTTTTTACACGCCGTACAGGTGTATCATGTTCCAACCCCAAATACCCGGCACCAGCTTTAATAACTGCCAGCACAGTAATAATGCGCATGCAATCGCGCGGTAAAACAATCGCAACAATATCCCCCGGTTTAACACCAGCAGCCACCAGTCGATGCGCCATACGATTCGCATGTAAATTCAATTCGGCATAATTGTAAGTTGCTTCAGCACCTTGTAATGCCAATTGTTTGCTGTAACGTTTGACCGTCTGTTCAAACAAACCCGCCAGATTTTGTTTCGGCAGCTTTGTTACTGCGCCAGCACTCAATTGCATTAAATGTGCTTGCTCAGTAAGACTTAACATCATCAGCTCACTGATGACTTGATCTTTTAACCCCGCCATTTCACTTAACAGTGTTGTATAGTGCTGAACGACCTGCCGTATATACTGTTCCGAATAACGCCCGGAATTGTATAAACAGGTTAGCTGCCAGTGTTGCCCTGGATTAATGACCAGAGTCAGATCATAATTTGTTTCCTCGCGCGTTAGCACATCAGTTATTGTGAGTTTTTGCTGTCTGTTTGTTTCGCTGGCCTGCAAGTTATAATTTTCGAACACCAGCAAGTGATCTGGTGCGCCTTGTTGCGGCTGGGTTTCTGCGATCGGCAAAAACTGATAGGGCTGGCTGTCGCTGTTATGCTGATGCAATCTTGTTAACAATGCCGAAACAGTCTCTGATTCTGCAAAACGTACCCGCACAGGCACGGCATTAATTAATAACCCAACCATCTGCTCAATATTGGCTATTTCACTGGGTCTGCCTGATACCACCGTGGCAAACATCACATCGTGTCGATCATTATATCGACCTAACAAGATTCCCCAGGCTGCCTGAATAATCGCATTCACAGTAACCTTATAGTGCTTGGCAGCTATTTGTAACTGGGCAGTCAAATCAGACCCGAATGTCTGGGTATACTCAGCCCGTGCGGAATCCTGTTCCCCACCATAGTATGGTAAAGACGCCTGTTCAGAATAATTATCGGTATAGTCTTGCCAAAACCGAATGGCTGTATCAGTATCCTGTTGTTTTAACCATCTCAGATAATCACTAAAAGGAGGAGAGACAGGAAGTTCAGCCGTTTTATTTTGACGCATGGCTTGATAGATTTGAGTCATTTCATCCATCAGCACACCGACACTCCAACCATCTAATAAAATATGGTGAAAGCTCCAAACCAGATACCATTTCTGTTCAGTCAGCCTGAGCAATCTCACTCTTACCGGCGGTTGTTCAGACAACTTGAACTGATTAGCCAGGTCAGTCTGTAGATAACATGCCAATTTGTTTTCCAGACCAAGATCAGAATAGACTGACCAATCTTCAATCTTAAATGTTGATGGCACCTGTTTTAATACGACTTGCGCTGGATTCTGGATTTTGTCATCGACAAAGACAGTACGCAAAATAGCATGACGTGTGACCAGTTTTTCCCAGGATTTTTGATAGGATGCTGTATCCAATTCACCGTGTAAGGTAAAACTGATTTGTTCGTGGTAAGAGGTCGCATCAGGCTCGCGTAATGTGTGATATAACATACCCTCCTGCATAGGCGTTAACGGGCTCACATCACTTAAGTTCTCGGGATAGGTTAATAGAAAAGCATCCAGCTCATCCAAACTCAAATCATGAAAAGTCAGGTCAGAAGGAGTCAATGTTTGCCCAGTTTGTTGCAGGCAATGATCAATGACCTGATGCAGGCTGGCCTGATATCGCCCGGCTAAATCCTGCATTGATTCATCTGTAAACTGATGCTGATCATAACGCCAGTCTATGCATAACTGACCCGCCAAAATCATTGCACTAAACTCCAGCGCACAAGGTCTGCGTCCCTGCCCTGCAACAGACTCTCCGACATCATTTTTCAAGGCTTGAAACAAACCTTCCTGATCACTACGATCGAATCGTCCCAAATAGTTGAAGACCAGATCAGGTTTAAAATCCAGTTGATGACCTTCAAGCAAGTTTTGCGGAGTTAAATATCGCAATACACCATAGCCGATACCTTTATTGGGTAATTGCCGTAACTGTTCCTTAACTGTTTTAATTTGATAACCTAGCCCGCGCCCAATGACTTTTTCCAAAACCAGCGGAAAAAGTGAGGTAAACCAGCCAACAGTCCGACTCACATCAATTCCTGGTAGTATAGGTTCGCGGCCATGACCTTCCATCAATAAAATAAACCGTGTCAGCCCTGCCCATGAGTCCAATGAGGGAACCAATGCGGTCAATAATAGCTCCTCGATTGTGGTGTTATACGCAATATTTGTTTGTTGTAATAGGCGTTGAGTATCCTCGGTGTTGAATTGTATCTGAATGCTCTTGGCATCCTGATAGTCGCAATCTGTCCCGCTCCAGGCACTATCACCGGTCTTTTCCAGTTGTGACTTCCAGTAAGACAACTCGGCCAGTAGTGACTGTTGCTGACTATAGCCCGACAAGCCTTTTGCCCATTCTACATAACTATCTGTTTGTGCAGGCAACACATAGGAATCACCGGCACTAAATGCGGTATACAAAGCACTAAAATCTTCCAACACAATACGCCAGGAAACACCATCAATCAGTAGATGATGAACCACGACCAATAAACGGTCGGCTGTCGGGCATTGATAAACCACGAGTCTGATTAATGGCGCTTGTTCCAGGTTAAAACGACTTTGTAAACTCGTTGCGTGATTTACCATCGCCGCCTCTATGTCTACTTCCGCCATTAATGAGACAGTTTGCACATCAATTTTAAGTTGATCTTTCGGCAAGATAGTGCACTGAACACCGTTCTCATCAACCTGAAAACAACTGCGTAATACCTCATGGTGTTGTAATAATTGATTCCAGCTCTGTTTAAGATAGGTAACCTGCCAGCTTCCTGTACTGGCCTCCAATAACGCTGTTTGATTAAAATGATGTGCATGAACACCTTGCTGATTAAAGAACCAGTGCTGAACAGGTGTCAAAAGAAATTTTCCGCTAACACTTCGGGTTTTTTTCTGTTCAACGATTGGCTGTAGCTGGGATGCCAGCACATCAATGGTTGGATAACGAAACAAGTCTTGCACCTCAATTCGATAGCCTTGTTTGCGTAATTGTGACACCACCCGAATTGCCTGAATTGAATCTCCACCCAAAGCAAAGAAATCATCATTGACTCCGATATTGGCCTGCTGTAACAAGGACTGCCAGACTTCAACCAAAACCTGTTGTTTAGGAGATCTGGCTGTTGATATTGGTTTATGCTGATCCATTTTCGGAGCAGGTAGCGCCTGTCGATTCACCTTGCCATTGGTAGTTAACGGAAATTGCGTTACATGCTCAAAAAACCCTGGAATCATATAAGCAGGTAACAGATTTGACAAACTCGCTTTTAACTCAGAAATCTGCAAGGCCTGCGCTGTCCCGGTACTGTAATATGCCGTCAGAAATTGCTGTTCCTGTTCGTTTTCAAGCAATAGCACCACAGCTTGCTCAACCTGAGTCTGGCAAAGCAGTGACTGTTCTATTTCCCCCAACTCAATACGAAAACCATGAAATTGAACTTGTTGATCCAAACGGCCCAGATATTCCAGCTCACCATTGTCCAAATAACGCCCACAATCACCGGTGCGGTAGAATACAGTATCTTTTGATTGTAATTGCGGTAGCCGTACAAAACGACGGTTAGTTAAATCAGGATTGTTGATATATCCCAGGCAGACACCTGCACCACCCACATATAATTCGCCTGGCACTCCCTGAGCTGTTAACTGACTGTATTGATCTAAAATATAAACAGAAAGATCAGGTAGCGGTTTACCAATGCTATTGCAATGAACAGATGTCTTATCAAGTTGTATTTTTTTGAAGGTCACATGTACGGTGGTTTCGGTAATTCCATACATATTGATTAATTGAGGATTATCACCATACGACTGGAACCAAGGCTCTAACTGTTTAAACTCAAGAGCTTCGCCTCCAAAAATGATATAACGTAGATCTGTCAGTTTTGCATCGGTCTGCTGATCAGTATCAATCAATTGCTTAAAAGCTGTTGGCGTCTGATTAAGAATCGTCACCTGTTCTTTCGCTAACAGTGTATGAAAATCTTGCGGTGAACGGCTTATCCAATAAGGCACAATAACCAAACGGCCACCATAGGCTAAGGCGCCCCAGATTTCCCACACTGAAAAATCAAATGCATAAGAATGGTATAAACACCAAACATCATCTGCACTAAAATCAAATAAGGTCTCTGCTCCTGAAAATAATCTGGCCATATTGCCATGACTCACCAATACACCTTTGGGCTGCCCTGTAGAACCTGAGGTATAAATTACATAAGCCGGACTATTGGGTGTAACCTGCCAGTTTGATACCAACGAATTTGAGGCAATATTATTTAACTCTGCTACGGAAACAGTTTGCAATTGTGGAGCTAGACATGACAGCTGGATCACTTTGTCTGTAGTGCTCAACAGCATTTTTATTCCCGAGTCCTCTGCCATAAAACGCAGCCTTTGAATCGGCAATGTTGGATCCATTGGTACATACACCATTCCAGCCCTTAATACAGCTAAAATGGAAACCACCATTTCACTGGAACGCTCGAAACACAGTCCAACAAAATCTCCCACTACCAATCCATCAGCATACAATCGTCGACTGACTTCATCTGCATACGCATTGAGCTGAGAATAGCTTAACTGCTGATCCTCATAGACCAAGGCAACTGAATCAGGATCCGCAGTAACTGCAAGATCAAATCGGTGTAATACTGAGTTAAAAGGAAATTGTATTAATTCATTCTCTGTTTGATTGACAATTGTCTGCTGAGCCTGAGCATCTATTAATGAAACCGATGATAATTTAAGCTCCGGAGTATTAATTATTTGCTGCAAAATATGACATAGATGAGCCTGAATCAGCGTATGCATATCTGCCTGATAATCAGAACTGTATGCCATTTGAACCTTCATACCACCAGCTGCTGGTAAAAATTGAATATCAAGACTGTAATGCGTGCGTTCAATCACTTCACTCGCTTGGACAATCAATTCTGCGTCATCGGATTCAGCCATTGTTTTAAAGCGCTCATCCAACGGAAAATTCTCCAGCGTTACATGGGTGCTGATTAAACGATTTTGTAACGGATGCTGCGCTTGAATGGTAGACAATGGAGAAAAATGATGCGACTCTGCCTGTAAGGCTCTATCTTGAATCTGTACCAACAACTCCCTGATACTTAATGTAGGCGTCAACACAACCCTGACAGGAATGGTGTTGATAAATAACCCAACTATTTGCTCAACCTGGTCAATTTCTGCTGGTCTGCCTGATACAGCGGCACCAAAAACCACCTCTTCATATCCATTGTAACGAGCTAACAATAATGCCCAGGCACCTTGCAAAATGCTGTTGATACTAACCTGTTGACTTTTTGACAGCTGTTGTATTCCACTGAAAGTTGACCCAGGCAATTGAAAGCTGGCTCTTAAACGTTCCGATCCAGAATTTTTATGCCCTGTAATAAATGGTAGCTTTACTTCATGTTGATAATCTGCCAGATAGTTTTTCCAGAAATTCAGCGATCGCTGAGAATCTTTTTTATTCAACCACTTTACATAGCCAGAAAACGGTATCGCAAAGCCCAATTCACTTTCAATATTCTGATAAAGAGTCGTGCATTCCGATAACAGGATTCCTAAAGACCAACCATCCAGAATAATGTGATGATGCGTCCAGATGACTTCAGTTAAATCATCTGCCAAATGAAGCAGGGTGAATCGCATTAAACAATCCTGATTCAAGCGAAATCCACGCTTTCTATCACGCGATTTAATCTGCTGACGCCGTAGTAGTTGCTCCTGATCATTCAAATGACTAAGATCAACATTCTCAAAAACAGGTGGTTGGTTCTTCAGAACAACTTGCAAAGGCCTTTCTGCCCCAGTATGAAAAAACAAGGTTCTTAGAGCTTCATGACGCTCAAACAGCTTGTCCCATACCCGAACAAACCTCTGCGAAACAAACTGTCCTTTTAATAAATAAGTAATTTGCTGAATATATGAATCGTCCTGATTTGACAAAGCATGAAATAAAAATCCTTCCTGTAAAGGGGTCAATGGATAAATATTCTCAACATTTTGTTTATCAACAGCCAAAACACATATCCTAAATTATTATAAAGAATGTAACAGAGCAGGATGTTCAGATATATTTGTTAGAATAAGAAATAGTCATACAATGTAAAATAAAATTTATTTTAACCAGAGAAACGCAGAAAATTTTTGTTTTTGGCACAGTATTAGCTAGTGTGTTTTTGATGTAGTTGGCGCAGAGTTTGCTAGTGCATTTGTCACAAATTTTTTACAATTTAAAACAGCTTATATTAAACCTTATACCGATAAATTAAAACCAATTAGTGACAAAACTTGTTTAATTTTTTATAGAAAAAACATCTTAATCTTATGCACAAGACAATTTATAAAAAATTTATGTACTTCTATGTTTAGTTTTCAGTATTATTGTGTTTGAAGGGTTAGGGTGATTCTGTAAAAATTATACAAGCTTCACATTTTATTCCATCAATAATTCGAACTACTTTATTCTTGACTGTTTACTAAAAACAGGGTCTTAGCATAGCTGGCCTAAAGTAAAAAAACACAGGCTCAAAAATGCTCAGTAGTAGAAATATTTAGCTTTTACATGCTCACGACAACAATTTCATATCAGAGATAGCAAACAATTGCATTTAATTCTGGATAGCGTCATTGCATTATCAACGTCCAGACAAAACATTAAAGTAATCTTCATGCTGTTGGTGATCCGATCCTA
>VAPK010404534.1_pt1 | contig 51954 bp, 48 predicted proteins | sample 3395031 | NCBI WGS metagenome assembly VAPK01 (sample SAMN08290443, study PRJNA428436) | hydrothermal vent metagenome | isolation source: Deep-sea hydrothermal vent chimney 1 | place: Pacific Ocean: Juan De Fuca Ridge
CCGTGGAATGAGTAAGGATTTGAAGACAAAGATGATCATTTATTATTTAGAAAACCACTGAAAAACAGCTAAAAAAGCACCCGTTTTTGCCATTAACTCAAAAATGGTGAGATAACGTCCAAAATCAGGAGTCACTTCAAATTCTTTAAACGGCGCGTAGCCTGGGGAGAGGACATCTACGGCAATAAGAAATTTTTGTTTAGGCAAGTAAACAAAAGAATCCGCATCATTGGAATGAAAATGACCTTGGTTGATAAGCTCAATTCTATCGTCGCCCAAAGAAAGGGTGTGGTAATTTGTATATGAAATCGTAGGTGGTAGAATCTCTGGATTTGCACGGTGCGCAAGGCTATTCGCAACGGATTCTTGAGCAATAACTTCTAGCCCTTCAATGGATTTGAATAGAGCAGATCCGCCAATATGATCTTTATGGCCATGGCTATAAACGAGATATTTTATTTTTTGATCGGGTGCATATTGCGCAATAATAGCGGGTAGTTTATTGCCAAAGCTGGGCGGCGAGTCGAAGATAATAATGCCCTCCGCTGTTTCAAGAAAAGCAGATTGATATACACCATCGGTAACATAGAATAGATGCGGTTTTATTTGGTTAACATACAAGCCCGTTTTAGGGTCAAGTGGCGGTTGCCGTTTTTTAGTTTTTTCTATGGTGGATAAATAACGCGATATTTCCTTGCCATCGAAGGTTTCCGCTTTTGCGTAAACGGAGAAAATAAAGATCATTATCAGTATTGATATCAAACCAAATAACAGGCTATCTCTTTTAGTTTTTATAGTATCCATCAGTTGTGTTTCCCTGTAAGTTTAGATTGTAATGTCTAACTGAGCCAAATTATAAGTGACCAGTGGCAATGGAAAAACAGTGGTTTAAGTGAAACATCTGTGCGTATAATGCATAAATGGATGTATTGAGCTTAAAAATATTTCTTGATGTGGCGCGGCGTAATAGCTTCTCGGAGGTGGCGCGTGATCGTAATGTGTCGCCATCAACAATCTCACGCACGATTGCTACGCTGGAGGAAGAATTGGGTGCGCGCCTATTCCAGCGTAGCACTCGGCATTTAGCGCTGACCGAAGCGGGGGCAGATTATTTTTCTCAAGTTGAATCCTCAGTGGGAGAGATTGAGCAAGCAGGAATAAATGCAAGTGAGTGGCGTGGCGTGGCTCAGGGAACCTTGCGAATCACTGCGCCTGTTGATTTCGGACAGCTAGCGATTGTACCTTTATTGCCTGTTTTTGCTATGCGCTATCCAGAAATAAAATTTGATTTATTGTTTTCTGACGCGATGATGGATTTGTTGGCAGAGCGTATTGATATTGCAGTTCGACTCGGCCCTCCCTCTGATTATTCTTATATTGGCACAAAACTTTTTGATGAGGGTCTTGTCGTATGCGCCAGCCAATCTTATTTGAAACGGCATAGTCGACCCCAGCAGCCAAGAGATGTTGGTGAACATAATTGTATGCATTTTTCATTGCCCGCCTATACACAATGGTGTTTCCACAAAGGCAATGGACGTGAGACGATAAATATACAAAGTAATCTGCAGGTGAGTAATTCCGTTGTGCTCAAAAATTGTGCTTTAGGGGATATGGGCCTTGCCTTACTGCCTCGTTGGGCGGTTTGGCAAGAAATTGAAAATGGCCAGCTAGTAGATTTATTTCCTGATTATCAGGTTTTGGCGCCCGATGTAACAACAGCCGCATGGTTGATGTATCCATCGCGTAATCATTTGCCCCAGAAAGTCAGCGCCTTTATTGATTTTATGAAAACAGAATTTAATCATTGGCCTAAGGACTATAAATTGCCGAGGGCTGCTAACGAGCTGAATAGTTGACTCAACAGGCATATATATTCGATCTAAGATGATTTTGGGTGAAGCACAACCGTTTGCGGTGGCCCCATTTTAATCACAGGTTTGCGGATTTTACCCATCACATGCATCTCGCAAGGTTTGCAATCGAATTTTAAGGTGAATTTATCATTGCCGTTAATGAGCGTCATTGGTTCGGCGGTGACCGTGCCTTGTACGCCAATCACGCCTTTTGCTTCCTTGGGGCATAGCCCATGGCTAAAGCGCAGACAATGTTTGGTGATCATCAGCGGTACTTCATCTAATTCTTCATTGGCTTCATACGCCTTCGAGATAAGTTTTACACCGTGTTTTTCGTAAAATTTCCGTGCTTTTTGATTATAAACATTGGCAAGAAAGCTTAGAGTATCGTCCGGATACGTGGCAAGTGGCTCCGCAGCTGGGCGGCGCGCTGGACGTGCATAGCCTAATTCACGCGTAAGGATGAGTTGCTCAACCGCATCGCGGCGTAATGCTTTGACGATTGATCCAGGTATAAACCATGTTTGCGTTGTGTTGAGTTGAATATCTCTGGCGATAAAATCTGTGGTGCCGAGTTTGGCTAAATTTTCACGTAAATGGGTAATCGCTTTCTCGGCAGCATCAGCAGGCTGCTTGTCTACAATGCAATCAGCCGTGGCGCTAAAACCCGCTTCGTCTATTGCGGAGAGCGCAAAGCCACTGGATGTTTCCGTTAGAATTAGATCCACGGCGATGTTGCGTTGTGCAGACTGTTTTTCGAGCAAGCGGATAAAGACATGGTCGCGATTGCGATAGAGCACAGTGTTATTGCGAATATCGATGGGCATCTCATTAGGGAATAGCTTATTACCCTCAACGGTATTCACCCGTAAGCCGACTAATTCCTTATGCACATCAAAAAAGCACACACCATCGCCATTATGTAATTCGGTGTCTGTCTCAACGATGATGAAATCCGTACCCACTTTGATTACTTTACCTAATTTTTCGCCTGAAAACTTGGGCGTATCAAAAGCCCCAATATCCGCTTGGCGACCGTTGGTGAAATAGTCGGTGGCGCTGCGATTAAAAGTCTTTTCCGGCTGTGGGGTAAACGTGATTTTGCTGCTGCCATCTGATGATTTTGCCAATTCAGGGCGTTCATTCAATATTGCATCAAGCAGCTGTCGGTAGTGTGCCGTTGCATTTTTAACGTAGGGCAAATCTTTATAGCGGCCTTCGATCTTAAAGGAGCTCACGCCGGCATTGACTAAAGCGAGTAGGTTGGCACTCTGATCGTTATCTTTCATCGATAGATAATGTTTATCTTTGCCGATAATACGGCCAGCTTGATCTTCCAAGGTAAAGGGTAGGCGACATTCCTGCGAGCATTCACCACGATTGGCACTGCGGCCGGTGTGGGCATGGCTAATAAAGCATTGACCACTAAAGGCCACACATAAAGCGCCATGAATAAAATATTCTAAATTGGCGGTGGTGGCATCTGCGATTTGCTTCACTGTGTGTAAATCCATCTCGCGCGCTAACACAATTTGAGAGAAACCAGCCTGATCTAAAAAAGCCGCTTTTTCAACCGTGCGAATATCGGTTTGCGTGCTGGCATGCAGTTGAATCGGTGGTAAATCCATCTCCAGTAAGCCCATATCTTGAATAATCAACGCATCCACGCCTGCATCATAGAGCTGGTGAACTTGCTTTTGCGCCGTTTCTAGCTCGTTATCGTGAAAAATCGTATTTAGGGCAACAAATACTTCAGCATGGTAGCGTCGTGCATGGGTGACTAAGCGTGCAATATCTTCAATAGAATTAGGCGCTTTCGCGCGCGCGCCAAAGCTAGGCCCACCGATATACACTGCATCCGCGCCATGATTGATTGCTTCAATCCCAAAATCAGCATTTTTGGCAGGGGCAAGCAGTTCTAGGTGGCGGCGTATTTTTTGCATTTCAATGAGGTGGCTATTCGCCCTCAGCCAAAGCAGCTAACTGATCTGCTTGATATTCGTTAATCAGCGGTTCGATCAGCTGACTTAAATCACCTTCCATTATCTCTGCGAGTTTATAGAGGGTGAGGTTGATACGATGGTCAGAAACACGCCCTTGTGGATAGTTATAGGTGCGGATCCGTTCCGAACGATCGCCACTGCCGACAAGGAGTTTGCGAGTTTCAGCTTGTTCGGCATCTTGTTTATCTTGTTTTTCAGACATGATGCGAGATTGCAAAACAGACATGGCTTGCGCCCGATTTTTATGCTGTGAGCGTTGGTCTTGGCATTCGACGACAATGCCTGTGGGTAAATGCGTGATTCGAATGGCAGAGTCAGTTTTGTTGACATGCTGGCCGCCGGCACCTGAGGCGCGGAAGGTGTCTACGCGCAGATCAGCAGGGTTGATTTTAATTTGATCGATCTCATCGATTTCGGGCATGATGGCGACGGTGCAGGCAGAAGTATGGATCCGGCCTTGTGATTCGGTGGTGGGCACACGTTGTACGCGGTGGCCACCCGATTCAAATTTGAGCTGGGAATAAGCACCTTCACCGATAATGCGGATAACCACTTCTTTATAGCCGCCTTGCTCGCTTTCTTGGGTGTTAATAATCTCTACTTGCCAGCGGCGGTTATCCGCATATTTGGTATACATACGATAGAGATCGCCCGCGAATAACGCAGCTTCATCACCACCGGTGCCTGCGCGGACTTCTAAAAAGAGATTGCGCGCATCATTCGGATCTTTAGGCAGCAATAGTTTTTGTAGGTTGAGCTCGAGTTCATCGCGCTGGTTTTCCGCATTGGCAAACTCTTCTTTGGCCATTTCTCGCATGTCAGGATCTTCTTCTTTCAACATACTTTTAGCATCGGCTCGCGCATTTTCATTTTCTTGGTAAGCTTGAAATGTTTTGATCACGGGCTCAAGTTGCGCATACTCCTGCGATAATGCACGGAACTTGTTTTGATCTGCCATGGTGTCGGGCTCGGAAAGCAGGCCGCTGATCTCTTCATGGCGATCAACTAGGGCTTCAAGTTTGAGTTTTATCGAGTCTTTCACGAGGGTGGAGATCCTTTGAGGTTAAATAGGGTGCGCGCGGCATCTATGAGGCTATTATCACCGTTTGTGCCGGCTTCACGCAATTGTTGGCTGGGTGTGTGGAGCAATTTCTGAGTCAGCTGGCGGCTAAATTCAGCCAGTACCTCTTCGACTGCTTGGCCATTTTCTATTTGTTTTTTTGCTTGAAAAAGTAAGCGTTCACTTTTTAATTCTAAACTGTTTCTTAAGGCGGTTATTGTTGGCACGACTTCTTGAGAACGTAGCCAACCGCTAAAGTGGTCAACATGGTGTTCAATAATTTCTTCAGCTTGTTTGGCGGCATCACGGCGTGATTGCAGGCTTTCTTCGATGATGTTGTGTAGGTCATCTACGGTGTAGAGATAGATATCTTCTAGGCTACTGACTTCGGGCTCAATATCGCGCGGGACAGCAATATCGACCATAAAGATCGGGCGACGTTTGCGTTGTTTGAGTGCGCGTTCAATCGTGCCTTTGCCTAAGATAGGGAGTTGGCTGGCGGTGGCGCTGATCACGATATCGGCTTCGGCGAGATGATCAGGCATTTCGCTGAGGCTAATGCCATAGCCATTAAATTGTTGCGCGAGTTGATGGGCGCGTTCAACGGTTCGATTGGCAATAATGATGCGGCCGACACCATTATCTTTGAGGTGGCGCGCGGTTAGCTCAATGGTTTCGCCCGCGCCGATCAAGAGTGCTGTGGCGCTAGGCAAGTCAGCAAAAATACGTTTGGCGAGGCTGACCGCAGCAAAGGCGATAGAAACAGGGCTGCTACCAATTTGTGTGTCGGTGCGCACTTGTTTGGCAACCGTGAAACTATGTTGGAACAATTTGCCTAAAGGTTTGCCTAAGGTATTAGCGTTGAGGGCTTGGCTATAGGCGGTTTTGATCTGGCCAAGAATTTGCGGTTCACCGAGCACCATAGAATCGAGCCCACAGGCGACACGGAAGAGATGTTGGATGGCGTCTTGATCATGGTGACGATAGAGATGTTGGTCTAGGCTACCATTAGGTAAGTCGTGATATTGATGGAGCCAATTTGCGAGGGTATTGGGTTTGTCGGCATGGAGTTGGCAATAAATTTCAGTACGATTGCAGGTCGATACGATGACGGCTTCAGCCACTTCGGGTAGCTGATGCAATGCCTGCAAGGCCGCCGGAATGGCATCAGCATTAAAAGCGAGCCGTTCACGGATGGCCACAGGGGCAGATTGATGATTGATGCCGTAGCTAACAAAGTGCATATATTATAAATTATGGTAGATAGAGATTAAGTACGGTATTCTAACAAAACTGAGCCGTAACAATCCGATTGATAATGGGATAGGAATGAAGAGACAGACAAAATTAGGCATGATATTGCTAGCGTCAATGCTTTGGCTGGTCGCGTGTGTTACGACATCGCCTGTAGCGCCTGGGGAAGGGAAGGATTTAGATAAGACAACTGATCTTGCTGAAGCGGCGGTCTTACCAGTGGAACCCGTGCCTGATTTACCTCTGACAACAGAGCTGATGTATTACATTTTAGCTGCGGAAGTGGCAGAGCAGCGCGGCAATATTCCGCTGGCAGCAGAGATGTATCATGAAGCTTCTAAGTTGGTGCGGTCGCAATCAGTGGCAAGGCGTTCAGCAGGGATCGCGACACGAACGCGAAACTTGGAGATGGTTGATCGGGCGATGGCACGCTGGGTTGAATTAGAACCAGAGAGTGCGGAAGCACAAATGGTGAGTGCCTCTGTTTTGATCACGCAACAAGATTTGGTTAAAGCCGCAAAGGCACTCGAGGCGGCAATAGAGCTTAAACCTGAGAACAAGACAGATTATTTTGTTGAAGTGACCAGTCTCTTGGCGAATACAGATGGTATCGATGCGCAGCAAGCGATGGATTTTGTGTCGGGTTTAACGGCTTACCAACAAAATGATCCTGATGCCTTATTTTCTTATGCACGACTCGCGGCACATTTCAAAAAATTTGATTTGGCCTTGCCGGTCGTGGATAAGGTATTAAATTCGGGGCCTCAAGTTGAAGGTGCCGTGTTATTAAAGGCTGATATTTTAGATAGCCAAGGTAAAAAACCAGAGAGTTTAGCGGTGCTTGAAAAGGCGAGTAAAAAAGCAGATGTAAGCGATAATTTATTGCAAGCTTATGCGCAGGCATTGGTGGCCAATGGAAAAAATTCAGAAGCCACAAGTGTATTGACAGCGCTATATGAAAAAGATCCTGAAAATGAGCAAGTGGCGCTGACACTAGGTTTGTTGGCGATGGATTTAAAACAATACAAGGAAGCGAAAGGGTATTTTTCTGAGGTCATAAAGCTAGGTGATAGCAGTCGGCAGGCCACCTATTTTATGGGGATTGCTGCAGAAGAGAATGAGGAGAAAGATTTAGCACTCACCTGGTTTGCAGCGGTGCTACCAGAAAGCCGACATTATTATACGGCGCAGGGCCGGTATGTGAATATTTTGGCGGAGCAAGGGAAAATGCATGAGGCGCGTCAGCATTTTGTATTGCTTCGAAAAGCAACACCAGAGGCAGCTGCAGGTTATTATGGCTATGAAGCCACTTTTTTGCGTGAACATGGTCAAGATCAGACGGCATTTGATGTCTATACGGAAAGCCTAGACATGTTTCCCGATAACACAGATTTACGTTATGGCCGTGCAATGGTCTCCGAGCCATTAGATAAGCTGGATGTGTTGGAAGCTGATCTGAAACGGGTATTGGAATTAGAGCCTAATAATGCGGATGCATTGAATGCCTTAGGTTATACCTTGGCGGATAAAACGGATCGATATCAAGAGGCGAAAGCCTTGATTAGCCGCGCCATTGCCGTGCGGCCACAGGATCCTTTTTTCTTAGATAGTTTGGGCTGGGTACATTATCGTTTAGGCAATTTAGCCGAAGCTGTTTTATATTTACAGCGGGCGGTTGATTTGCAGCCAGATGTCGAGATGTTGGCGCATTTGGGTGAAGTGCTATGGCAGAAAGGGGAAAAAGAGAAAGCAAAGCAAGTATGGCAACAAGCACGTGAAAAAGAGGCGGATAATGCCTTTCTGCAAGAAACCGTGCAGCGGTTACAGCATTAATGAAGCTACAACGTCAGGGTATTATCGTTGCCCTTATATTGCTGCTGACAGCGTGTGTGACACCACCACCAACCTCAACAGATGATTTGAATGCGCGGTGGCAACAGCGCCAAACGGCGTTAATGGCATTAACCCATTGGCAATTTAAGGCGCGCTCGTCAATTCGGCAGGATAAAGAATCATGGCAAGCGAGCCTCCGCTGGCAGCAAAGTTCGACCGATTATGAAGTGCAAGTATTGGGGCCTTTTTCGATGGGCGGCCTCATATTAAAAGGCGATGATCAGCAAGTGATACTCACGCTTGCCGATGGACAGCAGTGGCAAGCAAAGGCACCCGAGGGCTTGTTAAAGCAAGCGACAGGCTGGCAATTACCAATCAGCGCCTTACGTTATTGGGTGCGTGGTTTACCGGCAACGAACTTACCGTTGACGAAAAAAGAATTAAATGATGATGCGCAGATCGTCGCCATGACACAAGGTGAATGGCAGATAAAATTTCCTGAATATATGAAGGTGAAAGGCAAGCTGCTGCCCCGAAAAGTATTCATCGAGAATAGTCAGTTGCATTTAAAAATGGTCATAGATAAATGGCAATTGGGAGCGTAAAAAACTGGCCGGCGCCTGCCAAACTTAATTTATTCTTGCATATTACGGGTCAGCGAGCGGATGGCTATCATGAATTGCAAACGGTGTTTCAATTCTTATCTGTAGGTGACACGCTTCAGTTTGAAATAACAGAGAGTGCTGATGTTCGCTTATTGACCCCCGTTGAAGGCGTTGCCAATGCAGACAATCTTGTGCTGCGTGCCGCAATCTGCTTGCAAGAGCAGGCCAATGTAAAACAAGGCGTCAAAATCTCGTTGGATAAGCAATTACCAATGGGGGGGGGATTAGGCGGTGGTAGCTCGAATGCAGCAACCACATTGGTCGCTTTAAACCAACTCTGGCAGGCAGGCTTAAGCATTGATGAATTAGCCGAGTTAGGGCTTGCTTTGGGCGCAGACGTGCCTATTTTTGTGCGCGGAAATGCCGCATGGGCGGAAGGCGTGGGAGAGAAACTATCACCCATAAACCCGCCAGAGCCTTGGTATGTCGTCATTTCGCCGTCTTGCAGTGTTTCCACTGCGGAAGTGTTTGCCGATGAAGGTTTGACACGGGATTGCCCGCGTATCACAATGTCGCGCTTCCTTTCGGGGGAAGGCAGTAATATTTTTGAAGCGGTGGTAACAAAACACTATCCCGCAGTCGCCGAAGCGTTGGCGTGGTTAGCACAGTTTGGCGATGCGAGAATGACCGGCACAGGCGCATGTGTTTTTGTCGGCTTTGAAGATCGAGCGAAGGCAGTGCAAGTGTTTGCGTCAAGGCCATCGCATTGGCAAGGTTTTGTGGCTAAAGGCTGCAATCGTTCAGATTTATATATGTCTGGCATTGTGATAAGTTAGCAACAAAAATAAGTCAGCAGGATGGCACTGCATAATGTAAAATACGTTTTTTTGTTGGGGTATGGCCAAGCGGTTAAGGCACAAGGTTTTGATCCTTGCATCCCAGGTTCGAATCCTGGTACCCCAGCCATTTTTCTTTTGCTACATAGCCCCGATGAGAGCAGACACCGTGAAAAGAAAACGCCCCCTCAAGATAGAAGCGAATGCGAACGATGATCGCATGATGGTATTTAGCGGCAACGCGAATCCACAGCTTGCAAAAAATATCGCAAAATCCCTCAAAACACGCTTAGGCAAAGCCACGGTTGAAACCTTCAGCGATGGCGAAATCATGGTTGAGATCCTTGATAATGTGCGGGGAAAAGACGTTTTTATTGTGCAACCGACCTGTATGCCAACCAATCATAGTTTAATGGAATTGATGGTGATGACGGATGCGATTCGTCGGGCATCAGCCTATCGGATCACGCATGTTATTCCTTATTTTGGTTATGCTCGCCAAGATCGCCGACCGCGTTCAGCACGGGTAGCGATTACCGCAAAAGTGGTTGCCAATATGTTAACGGGCGCAGGCGCAGATCGGGTGTTAACGCTAGATTTACATGCAGATCAAATTCAAGGATTCTTCGATTGCCCTGTTGATAATATCTATGCTTCTCCTGTTTTATTGGGTGATATTTGGCGTCATAAATATGATAATTTAATGGTGGTGTCGCCTGATATTGGTGGTGTGGTGCGTGCGCGTGCTGTGGCCAAGCATTTGGATGTTGATTTAGCGATTATTGATAAACGTCGGCCACAGCCTAATGAAGCGAAAGTGATGAATATTATTGGTGATGTGAAAGACCGTGTGTGTGTGTTGATCGATGATATGGTTGATACGGCAGGCACTTTATGCGCCGCCGCTGCCGCGTTAAAAGAAGCCGGTGCAGCGCAGGTCGTTGCGTATTGCACGCATGGCGTATTATCAGGCGCGGCGATCGATAATTTGAATCGCTCGGTGTTGGATGAATTGGTGATAACAGATACGATTCCATTACAAATGGACGCACAAGCCTGCGATAAAATACGCGTATTAAGCGTAGCTGAAATGTTGGCAGAAGCGATGCATCGGATTAGTACAGAGGAATCCGTTAGTTCGCTTTATATGGACTAGATTTTTAGCGCTGAATTTTTATGCTTACATTTATGAAGGAACGTAAAATAAAATCTATATTGTTAGTAAACATAATTCTATTATGTTTACCCATATCGCAAATACAAGCAGAGATAAGATGTTCTGAAGATACAGTTTGTATTGAAACTAAGATCGACGGGGATAAAATTCTTTTTTATGCCTCTAACAAAAAGACCCCCATGGTTTCTGTCAAGATCGATGTAAGTCATTCAGGCATGCGTGCTTCTAGCGATTTACCAGCAAAATTTATTTTGGAAGGAAAAGAGGAGCGGTTTATATTTTCCTTGGGGCATGGGGAAAAAGCATGGCGGTATAATTACCACTATGATTGGTCGAGGGGAGATTATACGGCGAAACATAATGAAAATTATATCTATGCTTTGCCTTATGCCAAGGGAAGTGAATTTGAAGTTGGCCAATCCTGTAATGGTGATTTTTCACATTTTGATACGGCACAGTATGCCATTGATTTTAAATTACCCATAAACACACCCGTGCATGCCGCTAGAGGAGGAAAGGTTGTTGGAATCAAGCATGATTCATCTTCTGGCGGGCCATCAAAATCTTATGTAAATGATGGGAATCACGTAATAATTGAGCACCCTGATAGAACACTTGGTGAGTATGTACATCTTAAGTTAGACGGTGCCACGGCCTCCTTGGGTCAAGACGTTAAAAAGGGTGACTTAATTGGTTATTCAGGCAATACAGGGTATTCAAATGGGCCTCATCTTCATTTTATTGTAAGAACTGCAAATGAGGAGGGAAAAGGGGTTTCATTTGTGGCGCCATTTGCAACAAATAAGGGCGTGGTTAACTGCCCTCAGAAAGACACATTTCTGCGCCACTAAATTTAGTCGGCTAGGTGAATTTAAGGCTTAGCAAGAATTTAATCAGGAATCATTGTATAATATTTGGTTCGCCGCAAGATTATGTGCGGCATATGGGTCGAACCTGGTCGCGGGGGAGACAATTATCACAAGCTGTTTAACAGCTTGTCTTTTGGAGAAGTGAAATGAAAAACATTTATGAAGTAGCAGCTGATCTGCGTACTGACAGTGGAAAGGGTGCGAGCCGCCGACTACGTCATGCGGGCAAAGTACCAGCGATCATGTATGGTGGCGGCGATGAGCCAATGTCAATCGAATTGGATCACAATAAATTTATCCGTCATCTAGCAGAAGAGTCGTTTTATGCGCATATCTTGACTGTTGTTGTTGATGGCAAAAAAAGCAAAGTAATCTTAAAAGATTTACAACGTCACCCAACCAGCGATGTGAGAATCATGCATGCTGATTTCTTACGCATTAACGCGAACGAAAAACTCACAATGACAATCCAGCTTCACTTTACAGGTGAAGATGATGCGCCTGGCGTGAAACTAGAAGGTGGTGTGTTCTCGCATCTGAGTAACGATATTGAAATCATTTGTTTACCTGCAGATTTACCAGAATATATCGAAATTGATGCATCAGGAATGGCCTTGGGCGATAGTGTTCACTTTACTGATATTAAACTGCCAGAAGGCGTTGAAATCGTCGCATTAACACATGGTGATCATGGTGAAGAATTAGAAGAAGGTGCGCGCTATTCATTCGACCAAGCGGTATTGAGCTTACATGCTCCGGTTGTGATTGTTGAAGAGGAAGAAGAAGTTGAAGCGGTAGAAGGCGAAGAGGGTGAAGCAGCTGAAGGTGAAGGTGCTGCTGAGGAAGCCTCAGAAGACTAGAACAGTCTTCGGCGCTTGGAGTCTGATATGGCAAGTTGGTTAATTGCTGGGCTAGGAAATCCGGGCGCGCAGTATGAACAGACCCGACATAATGTCGGGTTTTGGTGGATTGACCAGTTGGCACATGATCTGGGGGTAACGTTTGCAAATAACGCCCGATTTCATGGCCAACTGGCAACCACTACGATGACTATTGGTGGCGATCAATCAAATAAAATCTATTTATTGAAACCATCCGTGTTTATGAATCGCAGCGGTCAATCTGTTGCGGCATTAGCAAATTTTTATAAAATTCCCGAAGACCATATTTTGGTGATCCATGATGAACTGGATCTACCTGTGGAAACCGTACGCTTAAAGCGGGGTGGTGGCCATGGTGGCCATAATGGATTGCGCGATATTATCGCGCAGCTGGGCAACAAAAACTTTCTGCGCTGCCGCATAGGTATCGGCCATCCAGGCAATAGTCGGCAAGTATCTGATTATGTATTGAGTAAGCCGTCGCAGTCTGATCGTGAGGCAATGATGGCGGGCATAAATGCATCGTTGGCAGTATTGCCAGACGCGTTATCTGGCGATTTAGAAAAAGCGATGAATACACTACACACAAAGGATTAAAAAATGGGATTTAAATGTGGTATTGTTGGCCTGCCCAACGTTGGCAAATCAACCTTATTTAATGCGCTGACACAAGCGGGTATCGAAGCACAAAATTATCCGTTTTGTACCATTGAACCGAATGTGGGTATCGTGCCCGTACCCGATCCCAGAATGGATGCCTTGGCTGATATTGTGCAGCCCAAGCGAGTATTGCCCACCACGATGGAATTTGTTGATATTGCAGGCTTGGTTGCTGGCGCTTCCAAAGGCGAAGGCTTGGGTAATAAATTCCTGGCTAATATTCGCGAAACCGATGCGATTGCTCATGTAGTGCGCTGTTTTGAAGATGAAAATGTGGTGCATGTAGCGGGTAAGATTTCGCCATTAGATGATATTGAAGTGATTAATACCGAATTGGCATTGGCCGATTTAGAAGCCATTGAACGCGCAGCAATAAAAGCAGCGCGCGATGCCAAAGGCGGCGATAAAGTGGCGAAGGCGCGCGTGACTTTATTTGAAATCCTGCGCGCACAATTAGATGAAGGTAAGCCTGTTCGGGCCCTAGATCTAGATGAAGATGATGTGGCGTTATTGAATGAAGTGCATTTGCTGACAATTAAGCCGACCATGTATATCGCCAATGTGGCAGAAGATGGCTTTGAAAATAATCCATTTTTAGATTTAGTGGTTGATTTAGCCAAAAAAGAAGGCGCCCAAGTGGTCGCGATTTGTGCTGCCATTGAATCTGAAATTGCGGAACTGGAAGAGGCTGAAAAAATCGAATTTTTGGCTGAATTAGGTCAAGAGGAGCCAGGCTTAAACCGGGTTATCCGCAGTGGCTATTCGCTGCTTGATTTACATACTTACTTTACCGCAGGTGTACAAGAAGTGCGTGCTTGGACAGTGCGTATTGGTGCCACCGCACCCCAAGGTGCGGGCGTTATCCATACTGATTTCGAAAAGGGATTTATTCGAGCTGAAGTGATGTCTTATAATGACTTTGTTGAATATAACGGCGAGCAAGGCGCGAAAGATGCCGGTAAATGGCGGTTAGAAGGCAAAGATTATATTATTGCCGACGGCGATGTGATGCACTTTAGATTTAATGTCTAGCACGCCCGTTTTTGCCTTGCCCTGACGAGAAATCTGAATGGGCTCTTTTTGGATTTACAGCAAACGGAAACAAAACCGGTTATCTCGACCACTCTATGCTCCTGCACATCACCGTAGTGGAGAGATCTTAAAATTTTAACGAGATCTATGAGGCAATTATGAAAAGATTTTTTTCAATATTTATTGTGCTGGTATCAGCACCAACAACCGCACAAGCGATGTCAGAAATTGACCGCTGCGTGTCTGCAGCAACCTTAACGGCCGAAGACAGTATCACACTAGGCGAATTACGCCAGAACTGCCAGCGAGAGCAGGCACTATCCGTTGCCGAAATAGAAGCAGTGCAGACATCAACAGAGGCATTAGAAGAGATTGCGCCGATTACCGTTGCCGAGGCAGAAGTGGCGGTATCCCCCACAGAATCAGCCATTGATCAGCGGATATTTTTTGAGCGAAAAGAAGGCTGGAATTCCTTTGTTTTATTGCCCCATAAACCCAATTATCTGTTGATGAGCCATAACACGCAGCATCCCAATGAAGATCCTTTTAGACTTGCAGAACCCGATAAAGAGATTGATCTGCAGCATTTAGAAGCCAAATTTCAATTAAGCCTAAAATTGCCAGTAGCTCGCGGCTTAATCAACCATCATGGTGATCTGTATTTTGGGTACACCAACCGATCTTTTTGGCAGATCTTAAATAAAGATGATTCTTCGCCTTTCCGTGAAACCAATCATGAGCCTGAAGCATGGCTCTCGTTTAAAACAGATTTTAATATTTTGGGTTTACATAACTCTGTTATCCGCACGGGTTTCTCACATCAATCGAATGGGCGTTCCGGCAGCTTATCGCGTAGCTGGAATAGGGTCTATGCCGATTTTATCTTAGAGCGTGGCAATGCTTATTTTTCCTTCAAACCGTGGTGGCGTGTGCCTGAAAGCAGAAAGGATGATGATAATCGGGATATTACCGATTATATGGGTAACTTTGAATTAAGAGGCCTCTATAAACATAAAAACCATAATTTTGATGCCATGCTCCGTCATGGTTTTGGTGAAAGTAAAACCTCGATCCAGATCGGCTGGAGCTTCCCAATCAATAAACGCGTGCGCGGCTATGCGCAGTGGTTTAATGGCTATGGTGAAAGCTTAATCGATTATGATTCTCGCTCAAATAGTATTGGGGTGGGGATTTTATTGAGTGATTGGTTATAGCGCTGGATTAAGAAACAACTCAAATAAACGCTCATTAATGTAGTAATTATAACGACCTAGCTTTTGTTTTTTTAGTAATCCGTGTGTGGCTAAAAGGTCTAAGTATTTGGCTGCAGTTAGGCGTGACACGCCTAAATCATGTTGTAAATATTCTATCTTGGTGTATGGGTGCCGAAATAAGTTGTTAAGTAAATCTTGGCTATAAATTTTCTTTAAATCGGTTCTAATCTTGTGTTTGTATTCTTGCATCAAATTGCGAATTTCTGTTACAAGCATAATGGTTGAACGAGAGGTTTCTTCGATTCCTGCTAGCATATAGATAATCCATTCTTCCCAAGTATTATCATCTCGAACAGATTGTAATAACTGGTAGTAATCCTGTTTATTCCGAATAATATAGCCGCTTAAATACAACACGGGAAGATCTAATAAGCCTTGGGCGACAAGATATAAAATATTGATAATTCTGCCTGTTCGGCCATTGCCATCGTAAAAAGGATGAATGCTTTCAAACTGATAGTGAATAACGGCCATTTTCACAAGCGGATCAAGCTTCGACATCGCGGGGTCATTAATGAAGAGATCAAGATTAGACATTAATTTCACAAGCTGTGCATGATCTTGAGGAGGCGTATAGATAATTTCTCCTGTTTGCTGGTTTTTTAATGTTGTGCCAGATTGAGTGCGAATACCGCCGTTATTTCCTTCTAGAATTTGGTAGAGCGAAATAATTTGATTTGTAGTGAGTAACCCAGAACGGCGAACTTCTTCAAAGCCCGCGTGCAAGGCAGAAGCATAATTACCGACTTCTTTTGCGGCTGGATTTTGAATAATATTTTCAAACAGAGTGCTTTTATACAATTCATCATGGGTAGTGATAATGTTTTCAATTGCAGAGCTGTCTTTTGCTTCCTGCAAAGCAAGCGTATTGATAAGAATAGCTTCGTTTGGAATCGTGCCAACGACACCTTTAAGCTCAGCCAAATAACGATGTGCTAGGGCAAGTTTCCGCAATACAGATGTCGTTTCTAATTCAATAACGGGTGGCAAAAGGGGCAATATAAACTCAGACATTTAGATTACTCGAGATAAGGAGAGCCAATAATTTATACATGTTAGCACAAACATGTATAGAAAAACGCATTTCATATACATAACCTTGGCTCGTGTATAGAATATGAACAAATTAAAACTTCAGTTTATACGGCTACAGTTTTCCTATTTCAGCCAACGAAACCGTTTCGCTATCGCCGACAATAATATGATCTAATACTCGAATATCGACCAAGTCTAAAGCGGCTTTGAGTTTCGCCGTAATCGCAATATCTGCTTTGCTCGGATCGGCGATGCCGCTGGGATGATTGTGGGCGAAGATAACGGCGGCGGCATTATGGGCTAGGGCGCGCTTGACCACTTCTCGGGGATACACGCTGGCGGCATCAATGGTGCCGGTGAATAGCTCTTCAAAGATGATGAGCCGATGTTTGCTATCGAGGAAGAGGCAGGCGAATACTTCATGTTGATAAGGGCGCAGACGTTGCTGGATATATTGGCGCGTGTTGCTGGCATCAGTGAACGCATCGCCGCGCGTGAGCGTGGCTTCGAGATGGCGATGGCTCATTTCTAACACAGCTTGCAGCTGAGCATATTTGGCCGGGCCAAGGCCATGTTGTTCACAAAAACTGGTTTGGTCTGCTTCTAGCATGGGGCGAAGACCACCAAATTCTGTGAGCAATTCTCTAGCGAGCTCGACGGCTGATTTACCTTGTACACCTGTCCGCAAGAAAATAGCAAGCAGCTCGGCATCTGAAAGCGCAGAAGCCCCCTTTCTAAGCAGCTTTTCGCGTGGTCTATCGTCTTCTGGCCAATCTTTGATCGCCATGGTCATCCCTTTTTATTGTTGCGAGTAGTTTACGCATAATGCCGTTAAAATTAAAAGGGAACTCCTCAAAACCAGCTAGGTCTCAGATATTGAGGGGAGAATTAAGACTAGGAGAGCAAGATGAACATTAGAATATTATTATGGATATTATTACCGCTGGGATTGCTGGGGTGTGCCAGTAATCCACCGATAGGCAGTAGTGAGCAGATTGAGGCAAGCCCATCGATCGTGACTGTTTTGCAAGACATTGATGCGCATAGTGGTGAAGCGGTGCAATGGGGCGGTACGATTGCATCAATTGAGAACAAGCAGGGCGAAACATGGCTTGAGATTGTATCGCGGGATTTAAAAGCCAGTGGCAAGCCAAAGCGGAGTGATAAAACAGGCGGGCGTTTTATTGTAAAAGCAGATGAATTCTTAGAGCCGGAGATTTATCAGAAGGGGCGCGCGGTGACTGTTTTAGGCTCACTCAGCGGAAGCCAAGCTGGCTTGATTGGGGAGCAGCCTTATCTGTTTCCCGTTGTTACATCAGAAGAAATAAAATTATGGCCCGAATATCAAGATAATCCACGGCAGATAAATTATGGTTGGTCCTATTATGGACGGCATTGGGGCTTGCATTCCCGACATTTCTATCCCTATTCCTACTGGGGTCCAAGATATCGATATAGACATTAGCGAGTAGGGCTACTGCTAAGAATAAATAACTGTTATGCTTTCTGTGATTTTTGTTACAGAGAGCGGTGAACATGGAAAGCCTTATTTTCATTCTTGCGGGACTTTTTATCGGCGGGCTGGTGCTTGGTGATGAAGGCATACTGCTTGGTGGCTTGATGGGGCTGGCTTTTAGCATGATCGTGTCGCTTAAGGGGCGTGTTTCGATATTAGAACAGGCTTTGGAAAAGAAAGAACAACCCGCGACAGATACCCTACAAGAAGATGTTTTTCCTCAGCGAACGAAAGCGATGGCGGCCTCCGAGGCGGTTTCTGAACAGACCGCCGAATTAGATCAAATTTTAGCATCGGCGATAGCCGTCGAAGCTCCCATTCCGAATGTGATAACAGCCGCTGAACCACTCGAGCCAGAGCGGGATGACTGGGAGGAGCGAGCTCTCCGCCCTGTAGAAAAAGAATCAACAAATAATTTGCCGATAGATAAATTTTTCACGATGGTGCGAGAGTTTTTCACCACGGGCAATGTGGTGGTGAAAGTGGGTGCGGTGGTGTTGTTTTTTGGTGTGGCATTTTTGCTGAAGTATGCAGCAGAGAGGAGCCTGTTTCCGATAGAATTCCGCTTGATGGGGGTGGCCGCCGCCGGGATTGCTGCGTTGGTGTTGGGCTGGCGGCTGCGGCGGGAGCAGCTTGAATATGGCCTGATTTTGCAGGGAGTGGGTATTGGCGTGTTATACCTTACCGCTTTTGCTGCCGCCAAGTTTTACCATGTTATCCCTATTGGCTTTACCTTGATTATGATGTTGCTGCTGGTGATCCTAGCGGGCGTATTAGCGATAAAGCAAGATGCAAAATCATTGGCTATTTTTGGTGCGGTAGGTGGCTTTTTAGCGCCGATCTTGATGTCGACAGGCAGTGGTAGTCATGTCATGTTGTTCTCATACTATGCATTGTTAAATATCGGCGTATTGGGATTGGCATGGTTTAAATCTTGGCGCTTGCTCAATTTAATTGGTTTTGGCTTTACGTTTATTATCAGTGCAATGTGGGGCTATAAAGCGTATCAAGCGGATTATTTTATCTCGACAGAGCCATTTTTAATCATATTCTTCTTGTTCTACCTGATTATTTCAATCTTGTTTGCCCACAGGCAAGCGCCACAGTTGCGCGGCTATGTAGATGGCACCTTGGTCTTTGGTTTGCCCTTCGTGGTGTTTGCCTTGCAAAGCCGGTTGGTGGCGCCCTTTGAATATGGCGGTGCGATATCAGCAGCAGCCATGGGCGGCTTATATCTTTGCTTAGCAAAATACCTATGGAAACCTGAAAAAGACGGGGTAAAGCTGTTGGCAGAATCTTTTCTGGCGCTGGGGATCGTATTTGTGAGTTTGGCGATTCCGTTGGCATTAGATGGTCGCTGGACGGCGGCAGTCTGGTCTCTAGAAGGCGCGGCATTAGTGTGGATTGGCTTGCGGCAGTCGGAAATTATTTCGCGTGGTTTTGGGTTGTTGCTAGCATTCGGTGCGGGCATGGTGTTTCTTGAGAATATCCATGACGCCTTACCGATGAGTATGCCCATTTTGAATAGCGCCTTTATTGGTATGGCATTAGTGGGTTTTGCAGCACTGTTGATCGCGTATCTCTATGATAAGAATCAAGAAAAATGTATCCCTTTTGAGCGGCAATTAAGTGTGGTGATTGTGGCATGGGGTTTGCTGTGGTGGTTTGCGGCAGGATTGATTGAGATTGAGCGTTTTGTGCCGAGGGATTATCAGCTAAAAGTGGGTTTATTGTTTATTGCTTTAACCACCTTCGGCCAGCTTGTTTTGAGCCATAAATTAAATTGGTCTCGGATTTTATTATCTTCTATTTTGCTGACGCCGATACTATTGCTGATATTCGTAGGCAGTGCTGTGGTGACGTATGACGATAGTCCGCTTGCCTATCTAGGCTTTTTGGCATGGCCGACTGCATTGGCTGTGCATCTGATGGTGTTGTGTAAACATGAGCAGATATGGCCGACAGGGTTAATGAGATTATGGCATGCGGCAGGCGTTGCGATAGTCATTCTGCTGCTAGGCTGGGTGGCGTTCTCATGGATTGATGGGTTTAGCGGGTTATCTCGTGTCTGGTCAAGCTGCGCCTTTGCAATAACGTGTGTGGTGGCGGGAGGTGCCTTGATGAGGAAGGGGAATCAGGTGGCTTGGCCTGTGGGTCAATTTAAGCAGGCTTATTATACCTGGGGCTTATTGCCGATTATGGCACTGCTGTTAGTCTGGCAATTTATTTGGTTTTCTGATGCGGCGGACTCACGTTTATTTTCTTATATACCCGTGCTTAACCTGCTTGATCTCACGCAGGCATTGGTATTTATAGTAATGGGCTATTGGTTGTGGTTTATCAATTGCGAAAAAGAGACACAATTATTGTCGATGCCGCCGCGTTTTATTTTTGGAGCGATGGCCGCAATGGGATTTGCGTGGGTCAATGTGGTGATGGCGCGCACCGTGCATTCTTTTGCGGGTGTTAATTATAACTTTAGCGCATTGATGGCTTCAGATAGCTTTCAGATGGCGGCTTCAATTGTATGGACGCTGATTGCAATATTATTCATGATGATTTCATCTAAGCGGGCATCGCGGCTATTTTGGTTTGCAGGCGCAGGCTTGTTGGCGCTGGTTGTGGTTAAACTGTTCTTTATTGATTTAGCGGGCAGTGGCTCAATTTCACGGATCGTTTCGTTCTTGGTGGTGGGGGTATTGATGCTGGTGGTGGGTTATTTTTCGCCACTGCCACCCAAATCAAAACAAGCAGATATTTTGAGATAAGCCCAGAAAGGGCGTATCCTATCCCTCTGTTTATTGAGGAATTTAAGTCGCCGAATGGCTGGAAAATTATTTATTAGAACGATGGGTTGCCAGATGAATGAGTATGACTCATCGAAGATGGCAGAGGTGCTGGCCGAATCACATCAGTTGGAAGTGACGGAAGCAGCCGAAGAGGCAGATGTATTGTTACTCAATACCTGCTCTATCCGTGAGAAGGCGCAGGAGAAGGTGTTTCATCAGCTGGGCCGTTGGCGAAAGCTGAAAGAACAGCGCCCTGATATTATGATCGGCGTGGGCGGCTGTGTGGCGAGCCAGGAAGGTAAGGCGATTCGCAAGCGTGCGCCGTATGTTGACGTTATTTTTGGCCCGCAAACTTTGCATCGCTTGCCTGGCATGTTGGATCAGGTGCGCAAATCGCATCAACCGCAACTTGATATTTCATTCCCCGAAATCGAAAAGTTTGATCACTTACCCGCCCCAAAAATGGATGGGCCATCGGCGTTTGTATCAATTATGGAAGGCTGCAGTAAATATTGTACGTTTTGTGTGGTGCCTTATACCCGTGGCGAGGAAGTGAGTCGGCCAGTTGATAGTGTGTTGGCGGAGATTAAGTTGCTGGCGGCGCAGGGCGTGCGCGAGGTGAATTTATTAGGCCAGAATGTGAATTCATATCAGGGCGAGATGGGTGATGGTGAACCTATCGATTTGGCGATGATGATCCATTATGTGGCGGCGATTGAGGGCATTGATCGCATTCGATTTACGACCTCCCACCCCGTTGAATTTTCGGATAGTTTGATTGAGGCTTATGGCGAGGTGCCGGAATTAGTGAGCCATTTGCATCTGCCCGTTCAATCCGGTTCGGATCGCATTTTGGCGATGATGAAGCGTGGGCATACGGTGGCAGAATATACGGCCAAGTTGGCGCGTTTGCGTGAGATCCGGCCTGATATTAGCTTATCCAGCGATTTTATTATTGGCTTCCCGAATGAGGAAGAGGCTGATTTTGAGGCGACGATGGATTTGATCAATGCAGTGAAATTCGATCATTCATTTAGCTTCATTTATAGCGCCCGCCCAGGTACACCTGCGGCGGCATTTGACGATACGATTCCAACCGATGTGAAAAAACAGCGTTTGCAGATCATGCAAGATCGTTTGCGTGAATTAGAAACAGCTTATAGCGTCGCGATGGTCGGTTCGATTCAGCGTGTGTTGGTGGAGCGCGATTCACAGCGTGGCGATGGACAATTAGCAGGTCGCACGGAGAATAATCGGGTGGTGAATTTTGAAGGTGACCCACGATTGATTGGTGAATTTGTGGATGTGACGATTACAGAAGGATTAGTGAATTCTTTGCGTGGCGAGTTGGTGGCTTCATCAGTGCCTGCTGGGGTGATGGATAAAGTGCTTAAAACAGAGAAGAAGGTGAATAGTTTGGCGACAATTGCAGTGGTAACAGGGTAATGGCGACAGTGAATGCGGTAGAAGACGTGGATGTGATTCAATTTGAATTGACGCCGATGGATAATGTGCGGCTGGCGAATTTATGTGGGCATTTGGATGAACATTTGCGAATGATTGAGCGCGGACTGGATGTCTCGATCAGCAATCGCGGTGTGCGTTTTCAATTAAGCGGTGTGCCCGCAGCTTTAACAGCGGCAGAGCGGGCGATTCAAGATTTATACCGCGAGACAGCGCGCGGTATTTTATTGCCAGACCAAGTACATTTGGCCTTGCGAGAGGCAGGCGCACAATTAGGCGCGAAGATTAAAATCGATAATATTGCAGGCGATCAACCGGAGGTGAGCATTAAAACCAAACGCGGTTTAGTGAAGCCACGCGGTAAGCATCAGCAAGATTATTTACGCCAGATTATGACCCATGATATTAGCTTTGGCGTGGGCCCTGCGGGAACGGGGAAAACCTATTTAGCGGTCGCCGCCGCGGTGGAGGCGCTGGAGCGGGATTTTGCGCGACGGATTGTATTGGTGCGCCCTGCAGTAGAAGCAGGCGAGAAGCTGGGGTTTTTGCCGGGTGATTTGAGCCAGAAAGTGGATCCGTATTTACGCCCGCTTTACGATGCCTTATATGAAATGCTGGGCTTTGAAAAAGTGGCGAAGTTGATTGAGCGTAATGTGATCGAAATCGCACCGTTGGCCTATATGCGTGGTCGTACATTGAATGAATCCTTCATTATTTTAGATGAAGCACAGAATACGACTAAAGAACAGATGAAGATGTTTTTAACTCGCTTGGGCTATAGCTCAACAGCCGTGATTACGGGTGATATTACACAGGTGGATTTACCGCGTGGTCAGACGTCTGGCTTGAAGGATGCCATTCGGGTTTTGAATGGCGTAGACGGCATTGGCTTTACCTTCTTTGATGCGGACGATGTAGTACGTCATAGCTTGGTGCAGAAGGTGATTGTGGCGTATGACAAAGCTGAAAAGGCGAGCGATCAAGAGAATAACGCTCGGTCGTGAGCATTACCTTAGATTTACAAAATGCCTACGAAGGCGCGGTGCCGAGTGAGGCCAGCTTCCAGCAGTGGTTAGATGCGGCGCTGGGCAAGCTAGATGAAGAGTTGGAGCTGAGTATTCGGCTGGTAGATGAAGCTGAAAGCGCGACATTGAATGAGACCTATCGCGGCAAAAAAGGGCCAACGAATGTGCTCTCTTTTCCATTTGATGCACCGATTGAGTTATCGCCACGATTATTGGGCGATTTGGTCATGTGTGCGCCAGTGGTGCGTGCGGAAGCTGAGCAGCAGCAGAAAAAAGAAACAGATCATTGGGCGCATATGACGGTTCATGGTTGCCTGCATTTATTGGGCTACGATCATATTATCGACAATGAAGCCGAAGCAATGGAAGCGTTGGAAAAAAAGATATTGAATACACTAGAGATTGCAGATCCCTATGAGGAAAATCAATAAATGAGTGAAGAACGTTCGACAACTAATCGATCAAGGTCAGACCGATCCTGGATAGATAAATTAAGCAGTATTTTTCAGGAGCCAAAAGACAGCGAAGAATTGCTTATGCTATTGCGGTCGGCATCTGAAAATAAAATATTAGATGCGGATATGCTGGCGATTATTGAGGGAGGATTAGGCGTGTCACAGATGCAGGCGCGCGATATTATGATTCCACGTTCGCAGATTGTAATGGTGTCTCGTGACGCATCGCAGGCAGATGTGTTGAAGCAAGTGACTGAGGCGGCGCATTCTCGTTTCCCCGTTATTGATGATGACCGCGATGATGTCATCGGTATTTTATTGGCCAAAGATTTACTCACAGCGATTGTATCTGCTGGTCGTTTTGAATTTGATTTGCGTGAAATCTTACGGCCAGCTGTATTCATCCCTGAAAGCAAACGCTTAAATGTGTTGCTACGAGAATTTCGCACACGACGAAATCATATGGCGATTGTAGTCGATGAATATGGTGGTGTTGCGGGCATGGTGACGATTGAAAATGTATTGGAGCAGATCGTCGGCGAGATTGAGGATGAGCATGACGTAGACGAAGTGGCGGCGATTTTGAAGCGTAGCGATACGGAATACCATATCAAAGCACTGACCGAAATTGATGAATTTAATGATTATTTCAAAATGGATTGGAGTGATGATGAATTTGATACGATTGGCGGTTTGGTGACACAACGATTTGGACATTTACCCGAGCGCGATGAAAAAATTACAATTGAGAATTTTCAATTTAAAGTCGTGCGGGCCGATAACCGACGAGTGCATTTATTTGAAATGACGATTTTGCCAGAAGCAGGCGAAGAGCTTCCTGCGATGGAGCAAGATAATTAAATCGCTTAAACAATTTGCATCCAAAGCTCTCTCCCCAGCAAACGAGGGCTTTGAATGCGCATCAATATAATGATCTTCCTTGCGGGTGCATTATTGCCACTTTCTCTGGCGCCTTTTTATGTTTACCCCATCGCATTATTGAGCTTGGCGGGATTATTTTGGGCTTGGCAAGATGCCACGCCGAGGCAAGCTGCATGGCGAGGCTGGTTATTTGGTTTAGGGATGTTCGGCGTGGGTACCTCATGGCTTTATGTTGCTTTTCATCAATTTGGTGGGATGAATATGGTTTTATCCGCTTTGATGACCCTTGTTTTTACTGCTTTTCTCGCAGGTATTATTGCCGCATTAGGCTGGCTACTAAAACGGGTCATGCCAGTGAACATGACCGCAAGAGACATGGTGCTTATTTTTCCGCTTGCATGGTTGGGCTTTGAATGGTTCAAAACCTGGTTTTTAACAGGCTTTCCGTGGTTAGAAGTAGGCATAGGGCAGGTGGATGGCGCTCTAGCGGGTTACATACCGATTATCGGTGTGCAAGGTGTGTCATTACTAACGGCGGTCATCGCCGCATGTTCATTAGTGGCATGGCAGGAAAAATCATGGCGATATTTCTTACCTGCGGCGGCGATTTTGGTGGGAGCTGTAGGGTTAACCTTATTGACTTGGACGCAGCCAATAGGCGCGCCGGTTAAAGTTGCTGTGATCCAAGGCAATATTCTGCAATCCTTAAAATGGGATCCTGAGCAAGCAGCTAAAACGTTGGCGGTTTACCGTGAATTAACCCGTGATAATTGGGATGCAGATGTGATTGTGTGGCCTGAAAATGCTTTGCCGGTGTTTTATCATCAGGCGCTAGAGACTTATTTAGAGCCTTTGGCAGAAGAAGCGCGCAAGACGAATACCGAGATTATTTTGGGCTTGCCTTATCAAGTGCCGGGTACGCAGGATTATCATAATTCGGCGGTATCGTTGGGTGGGGAGCGCAATTTTTATCATAAGCAGCGATTGGTACCGTTTGGTGAATATTTACCGTTGGCATCGATGTTGAAAGGGGTGATTGCCTTTTTTGATTTGCCGATGTCAGGTTTTGTGCCGGGCGCAAAGGGACAGGCTTTACTGAAAGTGGCGGGCGCGCCTGTGGGCGTATCGATTTGTTATGATGATGTATATCCGAGCGTGATCCGTGAAACAGTGCCGGAAGCAAGGATGCTGATTAACTTAAGCAATAATGCATGGTATGGTAATTCCTTAGCACCACACCAACATTTACAAATTGCTCGCGCTCGCGCTTTAGAAGTGGGCCGACCGATTATCCGTTCGACGACGAATGGTATTTCAGCGTTGATTGATCATCGCGGGAAGGTGATTGCACAAGCACCGCAACTTGAGCAAGCAGTGTTGCGCGGGAAAGTTGAATTGAGACAGGGTTCGACGGTGTATGTGACGTATGGACGCTGGATTTTAGGTGGCATCATAGCGTTGATGATGGGTATTTGGATCATAGTGAGACAACGAGGAGGGAAGGCTTAGCATGCAGCTGTTAACGATTCAAAGATTGTTAGGTGTGTTGCTGGCGGTGTTTAGCATCACGATGCTGCCACCACTGGCTGTGTCGCTGTTTTATCAAGATGGCGCGAGTGAGGCTTTTTTCACTGCTTTTTTGGTTTTATTAGGAACAGGCATTGTTGCTTGGTTCCCGGCCCGCAAGCATCGTAAAGAATTGCGGACGCGAGATGGTTTTTTGGTGGTTGTTTTATTCTGGCTGACGTTGGGATTATCAGGTGCAGTGCCCCTATTTTTAACCAGCATGCCTGAAATGAGCATTACCGATGCGGTGTTTGAATCCATGTCGGGTTTAACCACGACAGGTGCAACTGTTTTAATCGGCTTAGATAATCTGCCTGAATCTGTTTTATTCTATCGCCAGATGTTGCAATGGTTAGGCGGTATGGGGATTGTTGTACTCGCGGTCGCTATTTTGCCATTGCTTGGCGTCGGTGGCATGCAGCTCTATCGTGCGGAAACCCCAGGGCCGATGAAAGATTCCAAACTTACCCCCCGCATTACCGAAACGGCAAAAGCCCTTTGGTATATCTATCTCACGCTTACGATTGCTTGTGCGGCAGCTTATTATATGGCGGGCATGACGTTATTTGATGCGGTTGGCCATAGCTTTTCCACCATTGCCATTGGCGGCTTCTCTACCCACGATGCCAGCATGGGTTATTTTAATAGTGCGACAATAGAAATGATCGCTGTCGGCTTTATGTTGCTGGCAGGCATGAATTTCTCATTGCATTTCTTGGCTTGGCGGCATAAAAGTGTGCGCCATTATTTATCCGATCCTGAGATGCGGGTCTATCTGTTGATTTTACTGTTGGTTGCTATTGTTGCATCAGGTTATCTCTACTTAACACGCACCTTTGAAGACCCCTGGACGGCGATTCATCAGGGTATTTTCCAAACGGTTTCTATTGGCACTACCGCCGGCTTCACCACTACCGATTATTCACTCTGGCCGGGCTTTCTACCGATCCTATTATTGATGGTCAGCTATGTTGGCGGCTGTGCAGGTTCAACAGGCGGCGGGATGAAAGTGGTTCGTGTCATGTTGCTTTTCAAACAAGGCTACCGTGAGGTCTTGAGGTTGATACACCCTGATGGCGTATTTGCGATTAAGATCGGTGATAAGGCGCTGCAACCCAAAGTGGTGGGTGCGGTGTGGGGCTTTTTCGCCATGTATGTATTTTGCTTTGGCATTATGTATTTATTCTTAATGGCAACGGGACTCGATTTGGTGACTGCTTTTTCAGCGGTAACCGCTTGCTTGAATAATCTTGGTCCAGGTTTGGGTGAGGTGGGGGCCAATTATGGCGATATTAATGCACCGTCTAAGTGGGTGCTCTGTGTGGCAATGTTGCTCGGCCGCTTAGAAATTTTCACTTTATTGGTCGTATTAAGCCCTGCTTTCTGGCGGCGATAATGGCGGCTATCGCTGATAAATGGAACCAGATTTATCAACAGCAGACAGGCGCGCCAATCGTTGCCGAGATACTAAATCGTTATCAACATTGTTTACCCAAGCAGGGTGTCGCGCTGGATTTAGCGTCTGGGCGGGGCGGGAATGCGTTATTGCTTGCTAGAGCGGGTCTGCAAACGATGGCATGGGATATTTCAGTGCTTGCCGTTGAGCGGTGTCAGCAAATAGCGGATGAGGAAGGTTTGCCTTTGGTGGCAAGTGTTCGGGATGTTGAAGCGATGCCGCCGGCGCCAGAAAGTCTTGATGTGCTGGTGGTGAGCCAGTTTTTGCATCGGCCTATTTGCGGTGATTTAGTGGCGGCATTACGGCCAAATGGCTTATTATTTTACCAAACGCATACTGTGCATAAACTGGCAGGTGTGGGACCAAAAAATTCCGATTATATATTGCAAGATAACGAGTTATTAACCTTGTTTTCAGATCTGCAAATACGGGCATATCATGAACCGACTGGATACGGTGCGGCACAGGATGTTTTTCAAGGCCAAGCGGGGCTGGTGGCAGAGAAAAGATAAAGCTTGCTGTATAGCAAATTAGCAGTATAATATCTGGTCTTATTTAGTCTATGCGGTTTTGCATAGGTGAATTGAATTTAAAGAGAGCAATATATTATGAAAGCAGATATCCATCCAGAATACAGTGAAATCGAAGTGAAATGTAGCTGTGGTAACACCTTCAAAACACGTTCTACACGTACGGAAGCATTGAGCTTAGATGTGTGTTCAGAATGCCACCCATTTTACACGGGCAAGCAAAAAGTATTGGATACTGCTGGCCGCGTTGACAAATTCCGTCAAAAATACGGTAAATAAGCGTTACTCAGCTTCGGCTGAACTCTGGATCAATTTTAGTTGTCGGAGTTTGCAGAGGGTGGTTATAATGGATTTGAAATAATTCATTCAAAAAAGGAAAAATGATGATGAAACCAATACAAACTGGTATCACAATCGCGCAAAGCCTCCGCCTTCTGGTGGGGGCTTTGTTGTTTTTGACATTAGTGGGCTGTGCAACAAACCCGGTGAGTGGTAAGTCAAATTTTGTAACGATAAGTGAAGATCAAGAAATTGAAATTGGGCGTAAGAATCACCCGCAGATCATGAAGGAGTTTGGTAAATATGAGAATGTGGCATTACAGACTTATGTGCAATCAGTTGGCGCGCAGTTAGCAGCGCAAAGCCATCGGCCTAATTTAATTTATCGTTTCACCGTGTTGGATTCACCGGTTGTGAACGCGTTTGCCTTACCAGGTGGTTATATTTATATCACACGAGGCCTGATGAGTTATTTGAACTCGGAAGCGGAATTAGCCGCGGTATTGGGCCATGAAATTGGCCATGTCACTGCACGACATGGTGTGCGTCAACAAAGTGCTAATCAAGCGGCACAATTTGGTTATGCAATTGGCGCTTTATTATTGCCTAGCTTGCGCTCTAAGGCAGGGCAACAAGCCTTTAACATGTTGGGTGGCGCCTTGCTTAGTGGCTATGGCCGAGAACATGAACTGGAGTCTGATCGATTAGGGGCGCAATATTTGGCGAAGTCAGGCTATGATCCTCAGGCAATGATTGAGGTTATTGGTGTGTTGAAAGATCAGGAAATATTTGGGCAAGAGCAAGCGAAAAAATTAGGCCAGAAACCGCAGGGGTACCATGGTGTGTTTGCGAGCCATCCTGCGAACGATACACGGTTACAACAGGTGGTGGGCGAAGCAACACGCTTGGCTATTGCGGGAGAGAATAAAATTGGCCGTCAAGTTTATTTAGAACAGACGGATGGTTTAGTGTTTGGTGATAGCGAGGCACAAGGTATTCGTTCAGGTCGACACTTTTATCATGGGCCGATGGGGTTTGCGCTTGATTTTCCTGAACGCTGGCAGATCCAGAACAAGCCAAGCAAATTAGTGGCCATTGCGCCCGGTGGCGAGGCCTTTATAGAGGTTCAAGTTGACGATGTTAACCGTAAGATACCGCCGAAAGAGTTTATAAAAACGCGATTAAAAATTGAGAGATTGCAGGATGGTGAGCGGATTAAAAGCAATGGTTTGAAGGGCTATACGGGAATAGCAGAAACGAAAGAAGGTCGGCCTATCAGAGTGTCAGTAGTGTATTTCCGAGATCAAGCGTTTATGTTTTTTGGGGCGGTGAAAGATCCACGAGCCTTTAATCGATATGATGACGCCTTTGTTGAGACAGCAAGAAGCTTGCATACTTTGCTAAGAAGTGAGCAGCATTTAGCTAAGGCGAAGCGTTTGGGTGTTGTCAGGGTTGGCAAACGTGATTCTTATGCAAACTGGGCCAAACAATCCCCTATTAGTAATAGTCCGTTACAACAATTACGCTTGTTGAACGATGATTACCCGAATGGTGAATTAGAACGCGGACAATATGCTAAGCAGGTGCAATAACGCCGGGATTGCTTAGAATAAATCGGCAGCAGAAGAAGCATTGCCACCTGCTTCAACGGTGAGCGGTGCTGATTTTGCAGGCACAAATTCCGTTCGGAAAGATTCAGAAATGGGTTTTTCGGTGCCGGCATTTGCGAGCAAACCTGTTTTTGCATCGATGGTAACCGTTGTCATGCCAGCCGGTTTTTTAAGCGGTGTATTCGGAATGCCATCTAGCGCCACTTTCATAAAATCCATCCACATGGGTAAGGCTGCCTTGCCACCATATTCGCCGCGGCCGAGTGTTTTAGGCGTGTCAAAACCGACCCAACTGATGGCGACTAACTCCGGATGAAAACCATTAAACCAGGCATCAACTTGGTCATTTGTGGTGCCCGTTTTACCTGCGAGATCTTTGCGGCCCAATTTGAGTGCCCGTCGTGCCGTACCAAAGCTAACGACGTCACGCAGCATGCTGTTCATGATGTAGGCATTTTGTGGTGTGATAATACGGGGTGCGGCATTAAAGCCTGCTTGCACAGGGTTATCCGTCTCTACATCAAGGTGACAAGTATCACAAACGGTAGCGGGCTCAGCTTGCATGAGAATATTGCCATTGCCATCTTCAATACGCTGAATAAAGTAAGGCTCAATCAAATAACCGCCATTGGCCAATGCGGCATAGGCGCGCGCCATATCCCAAGGTCGCGCACTGCCACTGCCAAGTGCCATGGATAAGTCTTGCGGCATTTGTTTGGCATCGAAGCCAAATTTTTGCACATAGCCCATGACGGTTGGAATGCCTAAGTCACGCAATAGTCGGATGGAAACAAGATTACGAGAGTGTGTGAGCGCAAGACGAAGGCGTGTAGGCCCAAAGAATTTGCCGCTGGCATTCGCAGGGCGCCATGCTTTTTCTAAGCCTGGGCCATCAAATACGACAGGCGCATCATTAACGAGTGTAGCTGCCGTGTAGCCATTTTCTAATGCGGCAGAATATAGGAAGGGTTTGAAGCCTGACCCTGGCTGGCGTTGAGATTGGATAACACGGTTAAATTTGCTTTGGAAGTACTCAAATCCGCCATTGAGGGCGGTAATCGCACCATCAAAAGGAGACACGGCAATCAGTGCTCCTTGTGCCTGCGGGAGCTGGGCGAGTTGCCATTCTGTTGTTGTGATTGGTTCAGCATTTTTTTCAGGTTTTTGGGTGGCATCTTGTTTGGTGAGGTAAACGATGTCTCCTCGTGCGAGGACATCATTGGCAGATTTAATTTTTGGGCCTCGTTTATCGGTATCAATATAAGGCCGCGCCCATGTGAGCGACTTACTTTCGAATGAAACATCGCCATGTTCACGCGCATGGAGGTAAACAGCTTTATCTTGGATAGACAAGACAAGGGCAGGAATGAGGGGGCCAATGGAGTCGTGGTCTTTTAATATTTCTTCAAAGGCTTGCGCATCGGCAGATTCGTCAAGGGTTACTTGCGTAAGCGGGCCTCGGAAGCCATGGCGACGGTCGTAAGCCAGTAACGCATTGTGCATACCGTCATTTGCGGCTTGTTGGTGGGGAGCGCGTAAGGTGGTGTAAACGTTATAACCATTATTATAGACGTCGTCGCCATATTCCTCGATCATGTGCTTACGAACCATTTCCGCAACAAAAGGTGCGTGAACTTCAATGTCTCGTTGATGGTAGCGCGCAGTGACGGGACTTGCCTTACCGGCAGTCAGTTCTTGTTCACTGATCATTTTTAATTCAAACATGCGTCGTAAGACATAATCCCGACGTAACTGTGCGCGATCAGGATTAATGATGGGATTGAATTTTGAGGGTGCCTTTGGCAGACCAGCGATCATGGCAAATTGTGGCAGACTCAACTCACTTAAATCTTTGCCATAATAAACTTTCGCGGCAGCACTGACACCATAAGCACGATTACCAAGAAAAATTTTGTTGAGGTAGAGGGCTAAAATTTCTTGCTTCGTTAGCTTGTGTTCAATTTGCAGGGATAAAATAATTTCATTCAATTTTCGAAGATAGGTTTTTTCACGGCCTAAGAAGAAATTGCGCGCAACTTGCATCGTAATTGTGCTACCCCCTTGCGTTTTTTTACCTGTTGTAATTACACCATAGGCGGCACGCAGCAAACCTTGATAATCGACGCCAGGATGTTCAAAGAAACGATCATCTTCAGATGCTAAAATAGCTTGTACCATTTGTTCCGGGATATCCCGATATTCGACAGGAATACGACGCTTATCGCCAAACTCAGCAATCAATAACCCTTCACTGCTGAAGACGCGCAAAGGCACTTGTAGTTGCACCTCTTTGAGGTTGTCTGTTGTGGGTAATTGGGGGGCGAGGATGAAATATAACACGGCAATTGCAGCAACCCCGAGGATGGCAAAAGAAGTGAAAAAGAAAATAATGGTGCGAAAAAATCGGGTCATAGGTCATCAATAAAATTTTAAGTAACATGCTTAGGGTACATGCATTTGCTGCGCGTATCAAAGGGAAGAAAAGCATAAGATGGCCAGCAAGGCGTGTTAAAGTAAGGCGGTCTTGGGTACAGATAGCTTGTGTTTTTAATGTGCTTGCATTATAGTCGTGATAAATCACTTTAAGAATGACGGGTTAATTTTTGAATTTAGGTAACTATTTAAGTGCATCCCTAAACGGATAGGAAGGAATCGGGCAACCATGTTTGGACAAAAAAAAACATCGCTACTAGGAATTGACATTAGCTCTTCTTCGGTTAAGGTGTTGGAGCTGGGTAAGCGCGGTGATCGCTATGCTGTAGAGGCGTATGCGGTGCAGCCATTGCCAGAAGAGGCAGTGGAAGAAGGGCGCATTGTTAATGCGGCCGAAGTAAGCCGTGTAGTGAAGCGCGCGGTAAAACAATCGGGTGCAAAAGCAAAAGACGTGGCGGTGGCAGTGTCAGGCGCTTCCGTGATAACAAAAACAATTTCTGTGCCCAAAGACTTATCTGGCCGAGAATTAGAAGAACACGTCAATAGTGAGGCAGAACAATATATTCCTTACCCGCTTGATGAAGTAATGCTGGATTTTGAGGTGGTGGGGCCATCTGAAGCTGATCCTGATGCCGTAGAGGTCATACTGGCTGCCTCACGTAGTGAAAACATTGAAGTACGAATTGAATTACTAGAAGATGCGGGGTTGAAGGTAAAGGTAGTTGACGTACAGGCATACACTATGGAGAATGTTTTTCCGCTTGTAACACAGCATTTACCTAATTACGGACAAGGCATGACAGTTGCGTTGGTCGATATTGGCGCAACCGTTACAACGGTGAACGTGTTGCACGATGGAAAAATCGTTTATACCCGAGAGCAATCCTTTGGGGGGCGCTTATTAACAGAAGATATTGAGCGTTACTATGGTTTGTCTTATCAGGAAGCGGGACGAGCGAAGCGTGAAAATAATTTGCCAGAAGATTACGGGCAAAAGGTATTAGAACCATTCAAACGTACGATGACACAACAGATTACGCGATCGTTACAGTTTTTCTTTTCCGTTACGCGCCAACATCAAGCAATTGACCATATCGTATTGGCTGGAGGTTGCGCAAGCATCCCAGGGGTGGGTGAAATGCTGGAACAAGATACGGGAACGTCGACATCAATTGCTAACCCTTTTGCCGATATGTTGCTGGGAGGCAAGGTTAAAGTACAAGCGCTAAGTAATGATGCGCCTGCTATGGTTACTGCATGTGGCTTAGCAATGAGGAGCTTTGACTGATGGCCCATATTAATTTGCTACCGTGGCGTGCAGAGCAACGTGCAATACGACAAAAAGATTTTTTCAAGGCAATGATTGCAGGGTTGTTAATAGCGGGGGGGCTCTTCTTTCTTGCAATACGTTATGTTGATGGCTTGCTTATGGAGCAATCTGATAGAAATACCTTCTTGCAACAAGAAATTACCAAGGTTGATTTAAAAATAAAAGAAATAGAAGCGCTTGATGAGGAAAAAAACAATTTGGTTGCGCGAATGCAGGTTATTGAATCTTTACAGTTGAGTCGCCCTAAAATTGTAAAAGTATTTGATGGTTTAGTGCGAAGCGTTCCTGCAGGGATTCATTTGGATAAGCTGACGCGGCAAGGAAACACGTTGACGCTTCAAGGTGTTGCACAATCTAACGCTCGGGTGTCGGTGTTGATGCGTGAGTTAGACGATGGCACGGAGTTTGTGAAGCCCACCTTGGATGTTATTCAGCGGATATCAGCAACCGACAATGCCATTCGGAAGTTTACCTTGCGTACGGATGAGTCTAAATTGAAGAAAGATAATGGAGAAGAAGATGGCCTCCTTGAATGAGTTAGATTTTAATGAAATAGGTGAATGGCCTGGTGCATTAAAAGTGATTTTTATTTTTATTTTATGTGCATTACTTTGGGGGGCAGGATATTACTTCATAGTTAAAGATAAGCGCGTTCAATTAGCGAGCCTCGAGCAAAAAGAACAAATGTTGAAATCGGATTTTGAATTAAAGCAAGCTCGAGCAGCAAACCTAGACGAATATAAGGCACAATTAGAAGAAATTAAGGTCGTTTTTGGCACAATGTTACAACAGTTGCCAGGGAAAAGTGAGGTGGCTGATCTGTTGTTAGACATTTCGCGTGCAGGGCAGTCAAATGGCCTAGAGTTTGAGTTGTTCAGGCCTCAAGGCGAGCAACCACGGGACTTTTATGCGGAACTACCTATACAAATGGAGGTGACAGGGGGATATCATCAATTTGGTGAATTTGTCAGTAGCTTAGCGGCGCTACCTAGAATTGTTACGCTCCATGACTTCACCATTGATAAAGTAGATGGTAGCGGTCGTCAAAGTGAAGCGGAAGCGGAAGCAGCAGATATGAAAATGACGATTACTGCGAAAACATATCGTTATTTTGATGATGAAGAGCTTGCTGTATTGGCAGCAGAAGAAGCGGAAGCCAACAAATGAAGAATAAAAAAGCTATGTTAAGGAATTATTTTCGAGTTAGCGCGCTGTTAATAGTGGTTTTCGGGTTGACAGGGTGCTTACAGCCAGAGAAAGAAAATTTGCAGCAATATGTTGAACATGTAATGGCAAAAGAAAAGGAGCCGATAGCTCCAATACCAGAGGTTAAAATACATCAGAACTTCAGCTATGCTGCATCAGAGCTCCGCAATCCGTTTAAAGCAACCCTCGTTGAAGTGCAAAATTTAATAGAAGGAACCGAAGCCTCTACTGATAATGGGATTAGGCCTGATGCACACCGGTTGAGGGAAGTGTTAGAGTCCTATGCATTAAAAGACTTGAGCATGGTAGGTGTGTTAGAAAAGGGGCATCGTTCTGCAATGATTCGTTCACCGGATGGTGTAATACACTTAGTTAATGTGGGGAATTATATAGGTGAAAATAGTGGAAAAATTTTAGTGATTACAGACTCAGAATTGAGGCTTAGAGAGATTGTAGCTGGGGAGACGTTTGCTTTTGTGGAGCGTGAGGGCGCCCTTTCTTTAGAGTAATATTTCGGAAATTATTTGGGTTTTAATTTAAACACTGTTAACAAAATTATTCTTGCGGCATATAGGCGTTGAAGGATAATTTAAATGATGACACCAACAAGGCACTAATGATATGACAAGTAAAAATGGAAAGAAAATGATAAATCAATATTTCACCCAAAGCTTGGTGGGACTTGGACTGTTTATGCTATCAACGTTGTATGTGTTAGCTGCAGATTTGCAAAAGATAGACGTTTCGTCTTTAGCGGGAGAGAAGACTCAAATTACATTAACCTTTTCAGAAAAGGTTAATGCACCTAAAAGTTTTTCTATTGATGACCCTGCACGGGTCGTTTTGGATTTTGCCGGCGTACAAAACAAACTGACACAGAAAACACAACAAGTGAATGTGGGCTCAACACGGAGCGTATCAACGGTTGAAGCAGGTGGCCGAACGAGAATAGTAGTGAATCTTACACAGTCAGCGCCTTATATTGTGAAACAACAAGGGAGACAGGTGTTTATAACAGTCTCAGGGGGCAGCCAGGCGGCGCTTCCCGTTGCAGAGACTGCTGTTGTTACAAATGCGACTGCAGGCGTTACGGCAAAAAATAAACGGAGCGTAACAGATATTGATTTTCGCCGAGGGGAGCAAGATGCGGGACGAGTGATTTTGACTATAGATCAACAAGGAGCGGCAATTGATGTACACCAAGTGTCAAATCGGATTGTTGTTGATATGGGAAACATGACGTTGCCCGAGTCTCTACACCGGCGTTTGGATGTAATAGATTTTGGTACACCTGTCCAAATGATTGAGAGCGCACAGAAGGGACGTGATACACAACTAACAATTTCAACACAAGGGGAATTTGAATACCTATCGTACCAAACAGACACCAGTTTTGTGGTAGAAGTAAAACCAACATCAAAAGAGAAGCAAGAGGCGGCGCTAAAAGCAAAACGCGGTTATCATGGTGAAAAACTTTCACTCAGTTTTCAAGACGTGGAAGTGCGAGCAGTGTTACAAATTCTAGCTGATTTTACGGGATTAAACTTAGTGACCAGCGATGCTGTGACAGGAAATATAACATTGCGTTTAAAAAATGTGCCTTGGGATCAGGCGCTTGATATTATTATGAAAACTAAAGGTTTGGCGAAGAGAGATAACGGCAATGTAATTTTAATTGCACCTTCTTCAGAGTTTGCGATCAGTGAGCAGGAAGAGTTGGCGGCAAAAGAGCGGTTGATCCAATTAGAACCACTGTACTCAGAAATTATTGAGATTAATTTTGCAAAAGCGGGAGATATCGCGAAAATTTTATTGGGGGAATCTACGGTTGCCAAAGAACTATCTAGTCGGCCTAACGTGCGGGAGAGAGGAGAAGGGTTTGCTGCCGGCGAGGAAACAGTAGGGGAAGGAAGATTTTTGACCGTGAGGGGGAATGTGAGTGTTGATGGACGAACTAATACCCTGTTATTACGAGATACCGCAGAGGCTTTAACGAGAATTCGAGCATTAATAGAAATCTTGGATATCCCTGTTCGTCAGGTGTTGATTGAAGCACGGATTGTAATTGCGAATGATGATTTTACCAAGGAGCTGGGTGTACGATTCGGTGTGAATAAACGAAAAACTTCGGGGAATAAATTTATTGATGAAGGTGTAACCTCAGGGACATTGAACGGAACAACGGAGGTGCTTAATGGTGATACGCTTGAGTTTGATGATCGGTTAAATGTAAATTTACCGGTTGCAAATCCTGCCGGGAGTATTGCATTGGCATTAGCGAAGTTACCTCTGGGGTTATTATTAGAGTTGGAACTATCAGCTATGCAAGAAGAAGGTACTGGTGAAATTATTTCAAGCCCGAAGGTAATTACTTCAAATCGTTCAACAGCTTTGATCGAGCAAGGTACAGAAATTCCGTATCTGGAGGCGTCATCAAGTGGTGCCGCAACAGTTACCTTTAAGAAGGCAGTACTCAAGTTAGAAGTAACGCCTCAGATCACACCAGATGATCATATTATTATGGACCTCGCAGTGCATAAAGATGAAGTGGGCGAGCTTTTCCTTGGCATTCCAAGTATTGATACTCGGAAAGTCTTGACGCAAGTGTTAGTGGATAATGGTGAAACGATTGTATTGGGTGGAGTGTATGAAGAAGCGATCACAAAAGGTTCGACACGAGTGCCTTTCTTTGGTGACTTACCCATGGTAGGTGTATTGTTTAGAACGACAACTACAGATGAGAAAAAGCGTGAATTGTTAATTTTTGTGACACCAAAAATCATCAAACAAAGTTTGAAATTCTGATCTGTTCATTTAACAAATGAATAAAAATAACCAGCATCCTTGCTGGTTTTTTTTTATAATATCGGCATGATAAAGAATGAAATCACAGGCAGTATTTTTTTAGTGGGTCCAATGGGTGCGGGTAAGTCGACAGTAGGCCGACAGCTTGCTAAGGTACTGGGTCGTGACTTTTTTGATAGTGATAAGGAAATTGAACGGCGTACCGGTGTCGCTATTTCTTGGATATTTGAAAAAGAAGGCGAAGTGGGTTTTCGAGCGCGCGAACAAAAAATCATTGAAGAGCTGACCCAAGAAAAAGGTATTGTGCTCGCAACGGGCGGGGGTGCTGTGTTGTCAGAAAAGAATCGACGCGTGCTTCGTGCGCGGGGTCATGTCGTGTATTTGTCTGCATCGGCAACTCAGTTGATTCGGCGGACGGATAAAGATCAGAATAGACCATTACTGCAAACAGATAATCCAGCAGAAACGATTCGCCAATTATTGGTGGAGCGCGACCCCTTGTATCTTGATGTGGCCGATGTAGTGATTAAAACAGGTGAACAGTCGATTCAGCACGCAGTAATGCACGTAATAGACATGATTAAGGAATCTCAAGGTAATTAAGATGGCAAGTGAAATCGCAGCGACATTAATAGTTGATTTGGCAGAGCGAAGCTATCCGATTTATATTGGACAGAATCTGCTAGATGATACCGCATTATTGACCGGACATATTGCGGGTCGTGAAGTGTTGATTGTTACGAATACAACCGTGGCGCCATTATACCTTGCCCAATTAGAGGCGCATTTAACGGAATATCGGTGTGAAAAAGTAGTGCTGCCCGATGGTGAGCAATATAAATCCTTAGATGTGCTGAATCAGGTCTTTGATCGTTTACTGGAAACAAAGTGTTCAAGACAAGTGACCTTGATAGCATTGGGCGGTGGGGTGGTTGGCGATATGACGGGTTTTGCAGCGGCTTGTTACCAACGTGGTGTACCGTTTATCCAAATTCCAACAACGCTATTGTCGCAAGTTGATTCATCTGTGGGTGGCAAAACAGCAGTGAATCATCCCATGGGTAAAAATATGATTGGGGCTTTTTATCAGCCACAGTGTGTGATTGCAGATACGAACACGCTGAATACCTTAGCCGGTAGAGAGTTATCATCAGGCATAGCTGAAGTCATTAAATATGGTTTGATTAATGATTTAAGTTTCTTTGAATGGCTAGAAGAGAATATTGAGGGCTTGCTTGCGCGCGAACCCGCCACACTTGCTTATGCGATTGAGCGATCTTGCCAAGATAAAGCGGATTTAGTGGCGCAAGATGAAGAAGAACGCGGTGTACGCGCTTTATTGAATTTAGGGCATACATTTGGCCATGCGATCGAAACCGGTATGGGCTATGGTAATTGGCTGCATGGTGAGGGGATTGCTGCGGGCATGGTGATGGCTGCCACGTTATCACAACGCATGGGTTGGCTAGATGAAGCGGAAATCACGCGAATTACTTCTTTATTACAACGTGCGGGCTTGCCCATTACGCCACCAACAGAGATGACCGCAGATCAATTTATGCAATTGATGGAGGTGGATAAAAAAGTGCAAGATGGCAATATTCGTTTGGTATTGATGCAGGGATTGGGCACATCGGTGATCAGTGATGATTATGATCGTGCCGCCTTGGCGGCAACGCTTAATGATTTTCAGTTAGCCTAGCGAGCAAGGCAGTTGCCTGCGTGCTGTTATCGGCGAAAACAGCACGGTAGACAGGTTTTCCATTCACGATCGCACGTGAAAAGGTACCTTGCGCAATGCATGTGGTGAGTTCAGGTGCGTCATCCATCAGTGTAAAACAGACAATGCCCGTCGGGCTATGTTGAACCCAGCTAGCATATGTTGTGAGGCCTGCTACAAATTGCGTAGCCTGCTCGAGCCGATCTCGGATGGACTGCGTGATAACATCTGTTCCTGTCAGCATTAAGGTGGTCCATAAGGATAAACAGTGTTCGCCGCCATGCGATCCGATAAGTTGAGTTGGTGGCTGTGGATCAAGATAGTCGATTGCATTATCAAGTGTCAATTGCATTGGCTGACGGTAGCAGAGCAAACTGGTGGGTTTAGGTTGTCCTAAGGTTTTGTGGGGATCAAAGCACAGAGAATCTGCATCTGTCATACCATCGAGCCAATGGCGTTGTTCAGGCACTAAGGCAAGGCTACCTCCCCACGCGGCATCAATGTGTAGCCAAGCACCATGGCGTTGTGCAAGGGCAACGCACGCAGCTAGAGGATCGATAGCGCCACTAGCGGGTGTACCGGCGGTGGCCACAATAGCAAGGGGTGCTTGTACTTCACATGCATCGCGTAAGGCAGCAAGGCAAATTTTCTCATCTGCATCGGTGGCAATGGATTGAAATCTAAGCCCAAGGATGCGACAGGCCTTAGCAACAGAATAATGCGCAGCCCGCGAAGCATAGACCACAGGCGTATGCTTCGGATGTGTTTCTCTCGCCTGCCAAAGGGCCTCTAGTGTCCCTGCTGTGCTGCCACTGGTGAAATGCCCCATTGGGAAAGAAAACAGCTGACATAGCCATTGTAGGGTGTGTTGTTCTATTTGAGTGAGTAGTGGATATAGAGAGAGTGATAATAGGTTACCATTGTGTTGTGCTGCCAAGAGATGCCCGACAAGGCTATGATCGTCAATCATAGGCGTCATATGGGCCGCCCAATCAGCATGCCCATGCTGTGTGCCTTCTGAGATAATAGCAGCGAATAGCGGCAATAAATGGGTTGTTTGGTGAGGTTTAGACGATATTACAGGAAGTTTTGATACATCGATCTTGCCCTTTTCTTGCTCGGCTAACCGCGATAAGAGCTGAACGACATCTTGATTCATAGCAGTTGCAGGCCTGAATGATGTTCTCCAGAGAGGAAAGAAGGCAGTGCATTCACTTGGCTGGCATGTATTAATGTTGTTGGGATGGGGTGTTGCTGATAATGGCTTGGGAAAGCAGCATCGATCAGCGTTAGAGAGCTTGCTTGTTCGGTTGTTAGCACTGATTCTGGTAGTTCAGTATTTTTAATAATAAGCAGTTTATCGGCCTTATATTGTTGTGCCAGCCAAAGGGCAAGACTATCAGCGCTAACATCCCAATTTTGATCAATTTCTTTCTCGGAAAGTAGGTCTTTACTTGGTACCCAAAGCAAGTTTTTATCAGTACTTTTAATTTCATTACCAATAAAATAATAAGGTGTTAATTTAGGATGCAAACCACAAAGTAGCAGTCCAAATTGTGCCATAGCGAGCAGCGCCATATGGTGGGCATCCGCATCGTTGATGGGGTGTTGTTTTTGGGCATCGCGCACTTGATCTGCGAAGGGGCCTCCACCGGGTACGATGATAATGGGCTGGGCACAGGCTACGATTTTATCGAGCCATTGTTGTAGGTATGGCGAGCCGTATAGACTGCCACCGAGTTTAATGACAATCAACTTAGCCACTCAACTGTTCAATCACGGCCAACAATGCGGCTGCTTTATCATGAATTTCTTGGAATTCAGCATCAACATCTGAATCAGCGACAATGCCACCGCCTGCATAGAAACGTAATTTATTGTCGCTATAAACGAGGGTACGGATGGTGATATTCGTATCCATATTACCATCGAAGCCAATATAACCGACGCTCCCGCAATAAACACCTCGGCGATGGGGTTCGAGTTCTTCGATAATTTCCATGGCACGGAGTTTGGGGGCACCTGTGATTGAGCCCCCAGGGAAGCAGGCGCGCAATAAGCTAAGGGCATCATGATCATCTGCCAGTGTACCGGTGATAGTGCTCACAAGGTGGTGCACGGTGGCGAATGATTCGAGGGCAAAAGGATCGGGTACACGGATGGAACCGGGCTGACAAACCTTACCAAGATCATTGCGCAATAAATCAACGATCATCAGATTTTCAGCGCGATCCTTCAGGCTGGCTTGCAGTTCATCGGCAAGTGCTTGGTCTCGGATGGGATCGGATAAATCACGCGGCCGCGTACCTTTTATGGGTTTGGTCTCAATATGTTTATCGGAGACTTGCAACAGCCGCTCTGGTGAGGCACTGAGTAGTGTGACACCAGGGAAGTTGCAATAAGCGGAGAAGGGAGCGGGGTTTTGTTGGCGAAGCAATAAATAAGCTGCCCACGGATCACCTTCAGCTTCTGTTTCAAAGCGCTTGGCAAGGTTGACCTGATAGCAATCACCTTCTTGAATGTAATGTTGGATTTTGTCGAAGGCGGTTTGGTATTGCATTCTATCTAAATTGCATTGCAAAGGCTGGGTAACCTGAAAGTCAGCGGCGGGAATTTGTTTAGGCGTGTGCAACCGCTTAACAAGTGATTCCCATTGGTTTGATGTATCGGGATCCAATCCATAGCTAGCTAGCAAGCAGCGTTGTTGTCGGTGATCGGTAATCAGTGCCCAATCATAAATACCGACGATCATATCGGGTATGTTTTCGGCATCGAGTGCGGTGCTAGGCAAGTCTTCTAGTCGGCGACCTAAATCATAGGCAAAATAACCGACCGCGCCGCCACAAAAGGGCAGGGTTGTCGGCGTTTGTTTAGGGTAGTCACTTAAAGCTTGCTGTAAGAGAGAAAAGGGATCATCACTTGATTTTGTTGCCTTGCCATCACGATATTGTAGTGTCGTGAGATCTCCATGAGTTGTTAGGGTAAGGATGGGATCGGCGACGGCAATATCATAGCGTGCATCGGTACTAGGTGCTTGGGTGCTATCGAGCAGGATTGCAGAAGGAAGTTCGCGCAAGGCTGCAAAACGTAGCGGACTTGCATCTTGACCATCGCGTAAATAAGGTAGCTCAGTGCACAGTGGTGGGTAAAGCGGATCAGTCATCCATCTATTCTACTGGAAGTCGGCTTGTGCCAATAGGGCGACAGCGACAGCGGGGGCATGATCGGCTGCTGAGGGGAGCTGGGTTTGCAGCAAGGAGGTGAAGTCAATATACGGTTTACCAAGCTGCTTAGCGCAATCTGAAATAATTGATCTTCCTATTCCAGCACCTATAATTGGCTTATTTATTTCTATATTGGATGATTTTCCGATAACGTGTTTTATGGCGCTTATGATTAATTGAGTCTGTTTATCGGCAAAATACAGGGCTAATGATTGCCAAATAGGATCGCTAGGATCCAAGGCATCAGTGCCCAGTAGGCGGGCAATTCGGCGAGCGGCGTGGTCGGGGGACCAAGGCTTTCCATCGGCGCTATTATCTTGAATGGTGTTAGGGTCGAGTTTATTGAGCAATACCCAGCAATCCGCGGTGGTGGCGAATAGCTCAGCGGCGAGGCCGACATTTTTGCCTTTGAAAGGCGCATCATTGGCAAGCGCAATCAGGGGGGTGCGGATCATGCCGGTATAGAGTAATTCTCGGCTTATTTGGCGTTGGTGATCATTAACACCTTGGGGTGTGGCATGGCCATTCTGGAGGGGAATAATATCGCAGGTGGTGCTGCCGAGATCAATGAATAGTCCGTTTGGAACATGCTGGGCGGTAAATTCGGCGCTGGCTTGCCAGTTTCTGGAAGCGACATCATGCCAGTATTCGCTGGCTTGTTTGGGAGCTAACCAACCCAGGCTGCCAGCATAAATATGAGTATTATCTTCGGGGAAATAGTTAATAAAAGTACTTATAATCTCCGAAACACCAGACTTTCTATCGATAAAGCAGTCGGCAAGTTCACCTGTCATTGTGATGGCGGCGGCCCCCGTTTGAGCATTCGAGGGGAGTTGAGATAGGGCAGATTTGATGGCGGTATGTAGTGCCTCAATCCCTTCCCAGAGAGGGCAGGGGATTTGAAAAACCTGTTGTAATTTTCCTTGTGGATCACATTGCGTGACTTTGAGGTGGGCACCACCGATATCCCAGCCTGTGATGTGGTTTGCTGTCATAAGGTGATTTTAACAGGAATGGGAGATGCCATCGCTGTCAAGCTTGTTGAACTGTTATTTTTCAGTTGGATTAAATGTTGGATGGGGTTGATGCCAAGTGATTCAGAAAGGGCAACATAGGGCGTGGTGAGTCTAGGATTGATATCGATAATAACGGGGCCTTGTTCGCTTATAATTAGATCGATCCCAAATATACCCCACAAGCCGTGGATTGAGGCATAAATACTTCCTGCTAATTTAGCGAGCTCGTTCTTTTCTATTTTAGATAAGTTGAGTCCATTTACATGGCATCCTGTGAAGCGAATAGACTCTTCTTGGTGTGTGATGAATTGTTCATTGAATGCAAGAATATGAACATCGGTATTAGTTGCTAAGAGGGTGAGGCTGATCGCAGCACCTTGGATATAGGCTTGGATAAGTAGGGTATTAAGTTGCGCTGGTGATTGTTTGGCAAGCCAGTGGGCGAGTTGATGGTCATCTCTGAAATACTGCGTTTCTTCACAGCCCACGCCTTCAATAGGCTTAACGATAAATCCATGCGGTGCTGGGAAAGCATCAGGCTGCCATTGGCTGGCAAGTTGCTCGGCGGGTGTGGGTAGCTGATCTTTTGCGAGGTGTTGACTGCAGCGGTATTTGTTTGTCGTTAGCACAACGGCAGCGGGCTGGCAGCCGAGCAGGATTTTATTTTTATCGAGTATGTGCTGATTAAGCTGTGCTAAGAGCCCGTCGCTTTCAGGGCCGATAATGAGTGCGGCATCACACTGTTCTAACGCCTTATCCCAGGCTACTTGAAAATCATCAAGCATCGTGATGGTTTCTGTTTGCAGGGCTACATTAGTAGTGAGCGGTGGCAGCCGATGATCGCGTAAGGTGATTATTTTTAAGTCACTACATTGAAGCGCATCGCGCAGGGCAGCTTGCAACATTAATTCGCCTTCATGTAGTAAGCTGGACGATAGCGATTGATCGCAAAGCGCACCACTGGTAATGTGTTCGTAAAGAAAAAGCATCATATTGTGTGGAAGGCATACGGAAAATATAAAGAGTGGAAATTATACCTGTTATTGATGTGATGAAGGGGCGTGTTGTGCAGGCGAAAGGTGGCGTGCGCGCAGCATATCAACCGCTACAATCGCAGTTAACTCAGCAGACGGATACGATTGCGGTAGTGGCAGACTTATTGGCATACGCGCCATTTAAAACACTTTATATGGCAGATCTAGATGCAATTATGGGCAGGCCACCTGCGCATGATTTATATCAAGCCTTAACGGCCGCTTTCCCACAGCTAATGATTTACTTAGATGTGGGCATTAAAACGGTAGATGATTGGCATGCCATCGCAGGCATATCGGGGATCCAAGCTGTTATCGGTAGCGAGACCTTACAAGATAAAACATTACTCTCAGATGAATTGATCCGCAGACAGGGTATTTTATCGTTAGATTACCGAGCAGGAAATTTATTGGGGAGCGCGCATTTACCCGACCGAGCAGATTGGCCAGAGAAAACGATTGTGATGAGCTTGGATTCGGTCGGCGCGAATAAAGGGCCTAATGTGGACTTATTATCTAGCTTACGCAAACGGGGCGAGCGGCAATGGCTTATGGCTGGCGGCGTGCGCGATAATAAGGACATAGACATGTTGCGTGAGCAGGGCGTGGCAGGGGTTTTAGTGGCGAGCGCATTGCATTCAGGAAAGTTAAAGATATAAAAAAGCCCCGCTTCTATTTAGAAGCGGGGCTTTTAGATTTTGCGCTAACGCGTGATCTTAGTGATCAGCGAAAGGATGTGCTGCAGAAGCACGTTGCGCTAATACGTCAGCCGCTTTTGGCTCACGAGCAACAGCGCGTTTGATTGATTCTTTTGTTGCTGCGTAGTTCCAATCTTGGATTTTTTTATCGTCATTTGCACTTGGCGCAATGAAAACACCAACACATAAGAAAATATCATCAGCTTCATTTGCTGGGATAGTACCGTCTTCAACACAATCAGCAACAGCCATCGCCACGCCACGTTGTGCTGGGCCGAACATTTGGATTGCTTGCTTCATATTTTTGATAGTTACTTTATTGAACATAACAGTCGCAGGTTTCACCATTAAGTTAGGTGCAATCACAGCTAATAAGCCGTTTACGCCTGCTTTTTGGTCTGTTACTGTGCGGCAGAAAGCATCTTCTGCAGCGCTACCACGAGGGCCCATGATGAGGTCAATATGGGCTACATTGTCTAAATCACCGTCTTCAATTACTAAAGACTCACCTACTAATACACGATCGATAACTGGCATTTTATTTACCTTAGTTCCTATAAAATTAATAAATATAAAAAAACAAACTTGTCCTTACAATGAAGGAGATTTACGTGATCAAGGAACGTAGATCAAATCCTGTTCGATAAACGCAAACACCTGCGATTCTCGATATACTTTACGACGATATTTTTGCAAATTCCTTTTGCAATGCGACAAGTAACAGCATGGCTGCTATTAAATCTGCGCTTGTCCCTGGGTTTATCGCCTTTTCTTTCAATTCTGTATCCCATGCTGCCAACTCAGCTGATAATTCAGATAAACCACTGATTTTTAATGACTTAGAAACGAAAAAAGCCGCTTTATCGGCGACGTTTTTAGCGTGTTCATCGCCAAACTTACGGCGAATCAATGTATCTGGTGCATGTGAAAGGATCATAAGATACGCGAAAACGGTTGCCTGCTCAACTGTTTCGCCGATCTTTTTTGCTTTTAGAAAGCTCGGGAAGCTTAAGTTAAAAGTAAGATCGAATGTATTTAGATATTCAGCCGCAATCGTATCGCGGTTTTTTGCTTTTCCCATTGCCTGTTTTAAGGTGATGCTGGGCGGCTCAGAAATATCATGTTCCGCCTCTTTTCCCATCCCGCCAGGTTCCGCTAATTGAATAGCGTGGTAGGTGTTTTCAGCATCTTCTACCGTCAGCACATCCAGTGTTTTTGCCAATGCGGGCTGGAGCTGATCAAAGCGCTCACATTGCAATGCCGCTTGGCAAAGCGGCGCAAATAACAACACAATACCCAAATTGGTATTGGTATCGACCACCTCACGTGTCGCCGTAATCGCCGCCAAGATGCGGTCGCCTACATCCCCCGGTTTTGACAACATCGGCGCAATCGCTGCTGCGCTATCCAGAAATTGTTGCAACACCATCTGATGGCCATCGCTATTTTTATTCACATTACCCGGCTTGGGCGCAGACACCTCCTGTTCGCAAGCCCACACAATGCATTTTTCTAACGCATCAGATGACAGCATCATGTTTACACCCGCCGCGCAATTGCACGCGCCAAAAATCCCGCCACATCCACACCACTTGCCGCCGCCAATCCCTTCCAAGCCGGCACGCTATTCACTTCTAATACCGTAAATGACCCATCTTGTTGGCGGATTAAATCCACGCCGGCATAACAGGCATTCACCGCCGCAGTCGCCGCCAGCGCCAGCGCAATCATCTCATCATTTAATACTGTTGAAGCACACCGTGCGCCCTGTGCAAAATTCGTGATCCAATGATCAGAAGTTCGCGACATCGCCGCACATACCTCACCCTCCACCACCATTAAGCGCCAATCTTGCCACTTATCTGGCTCCATGGGTTTGATATATTGCTGTAAATAAAAAGCATCGCCCACCGGCACCTGCGCATCAAACTCCGCTAACGATGTTATTTTCACCACGCCTTTTCCTTGGCAGCCAAATAACGGCTTCATCACCAGCTGAACACCCACATCAAATTGTCTCGCCGCAATGTCCCGCACCATCGCCGAATTCTCACAAGCCCAAGTTTTAGGCGTGTTGATCCCCGCCAAATGCAAGCGAAGCGACGTGCGTGCCTTATCTACCGTATGCTCAATCGCGCTGGCAGGATTAAACACGGGAACATTTAACTCAGCCAAAGTATGCAACACATCCATCCGCAAGGTGATTTGTTCTAATGAGCCAGGCGCAATGCCACGCACCATTGCCGCAGCTGGCAAGGCATCTTCAAATCCGGGGATCAATAAACCTGTAGGCTGATCCAGATCGATTCGACAATCGGCCAAATCGGTTAACACAGCAGAAATACCTAGTGGCGCTAAGGCATCCACTAATTGCTGGCTATGCCAGCCGTGGGTATCATTGAAAATCGCTATCTGTGACACAGAAATTAGTGACCATATAAAGCAGGAATGGCATACAAAACTGTGCCAATTAAGAAAAACAGTAAGAAAGCGAACGATAACCTACTTTTCAATTTAAAGAATATAACTTGTTCGATTGAGCGTAGGAACCAGAAGGCGGCCATTAAACTTAGCAGGCTCTGGCCGAGCGCTGATGAGAGGAGCTCGTTAGTGTGAACAAGCGAAATATAAGCAAATATTATAAATACGAAAGTAAGACTCAGATTGATGACTTGCATCACAGCACGATTTATAAAGGAGAGCTTACGAAGATCAGTTTCCCAGTTAAATAATTGCCAAAAAGAAAGGTGGAATACAACGAGGAGAATATTATAGAACCCACCTATTTTGACTAGCCACTCCATTTGTTATTTCAGCCCAAACGACGTCGCCACCAACTCTGCATTCAATTCACCTGCCGTAAAGCTCTTACCCGTGTTCACATTGGTCACAATCACCTTAGCAGGGCTAAACAGCATCGGGTCAACTTTGAAGAAATCATATTCATAGGCTTTAAACACATCGCCGAATGGGCGGCCATAGTCTGATGAGGTGCTGCTTGGTAATTTTTCTGCCAAGTCTTGTGCTTCATCGTCTGTTGCGCTTACAAACAACTGCACCATGCCGCCATATAAAATCGCATCATTGGTTCGACCCATGCCCGTTACAAAATCACCACCTGGAGGTGCGACAGGGGTGACACCGTAACCATCAACGATATTTTGCATGGGAAATTCAAGCGTATGCGCCTTATGCATCGCCACTTCTAACACCCGAGCAGCGATTTGCATTACGCCGGCAAGGCTAGAGGTCGGCGTTAAAATAAAGGTGAGATCTTTAGGTTTAATACCGCAATCTTTCGCCACTTTTTCAGCGACTTCAATCGGCGGGAATTTATCAACTTCTAATACGATAACGGTTTTATCCGCGGTATCTTTATAGCCAAATTCTTTTAATACTTCTTCTTTACCCGCTAACGCGCGACCCGGGCCACTGCCCAATGCAAAGAACTTCTCATGCGATAAACTCCAGCCAGCATATTGACTACCGAGGCAGCTTAAAACAGGTGTTTTCGCATGTACATTCACCGACCAAGGCCAGTTATCAAAGCCGCTATTGGTGCCTAAGGTAATGGTCGCCAAGCCGCCCATGCAAATCTCGCCAATTAAGCGTCCTGCTTCCAAACCACCTGTGCAATTAATGCCTGCATCGATGATGCGTGTGCCGTTATCGAGGATGCTGATTTCGAGCTGAAGCGCTTGTGCATCAGCAACGAGGGCATCGACTAACGGTTGGCAATGCTGATTAACGCTGGTCCAGTTTTTGGAGATATCAGAAGAGGTGCTCATGGGGTTGGCCTGTTTTGTTAATTCAAAAGGCATATTATACGCGATGCGGTTGTGCTGTGGTTTAGGAGAGCGTTTGAAGGGGTGACGCAGTGAAGCCGATTTGCGTAAGAGAGTGAAATGACATGTAGGCTATTTATGAAAGTGGCTAACACTCGCGCTGCCATATTTCAATTTCCATAGAGTGGCTTCGTCGTTATAAGACTCGAGGTATATTGTAGAATAACCTAAAGGGATACCAGCATCCTCACGGAGATGCGCGATTTTAAGTGTGCGGGGGATTTGAATTTTGAAGCTATTTTTTAGCACATTTAATACGCGAACTTCTTGCCAGATATACGTCTTACCTTCGCCTTTATCCGTTGTTTTTATTCTAAGGACAAGGTTTACCTGTTTTGATTTATAGGTATCCCATAATTGATCCGCATGCGCAAACGAAGTCAAAGATAAGAGTAGGCCGATGATTAGATTTGTTTTTATAGACATAAGCCGCATATTTATAACATGATGTGATTATTATACGCTATCTGTTTTGAACATAAACTGAATGGCGGTAACTCAATAAGCCACCTTTGTTATACCAATTGGCGTAAAATAGCGTTAGACAAAGGCTTATAGCCGAATGATTAACTTAAATTCTCACCAGAATATGCATTTATCAGACAACCACTTCACACCCTTCCAGCAATCCGTAGCAGCTTATAGTCTGCCAGAACGGTTTACCTTTCCATTTTGTTACGAACCACATCGGCTATGCGAGTTGGCCGCGAAAGAGTTACAGCATCATTTAGCAAGCCAAACAGATTGGCAGCATAATTTTGGATTGGGTGCTGGGGGATCTGAAAATGCCATTGGTAAAATGTTTGGTGTGCTACTGGTGAAAAACAAACAGGGTGAGGTGGGATATTTATCGGCTTTTTCAGGGAAGATAGCAAATAGTAATCATTGGCCAAAATTTGTGCCGCCGGTATTCGATAGCTTGGAAGCGGATGGTTTTTTCCGAACAGATTTAGTGCATATTACCGAGATCAGCGACCAGATTAAGCGGCTAGAAGCTAACCCTGGAATTGTCCAACTTGAAATGATATTCGCGAATGAAAAAGAGGCCTCGCTAGTGGCGATTCAAGCGCATCGCGAGAGCATGATTGCAGGGCGGAAAAGCAGAAAAGAACAGCGGATTACGGCTGAGAAATCGCTAAATGAAACGGATTTTTTAGAGCATAAAGACATGCTTAGCAAGCAAAGCATCGCACAAAAAAATGAATTGCGATATTTGACAAGTTACTGGAAAAATCGTCTAAATGAAGTTAAAAGTCCACTTAATGCATTGAAAAGTGAGGTTTTGGCGTTAAAAGAAAATCGTAAAAACCAATCTACCCGCTTACAGAAAAAGCTATTCGAGCAATATCAGTTTTTGAATCAAGCTGGGATTGAAAAAAGCTTAAATGATATTTTCCAAGATACACCTCAATTAATCCCACCTGCTGGGGCGGGAGAGTGTGCAGCGCCCAAATTATTACACTATGCTTTTCAGCATGAGATAATGCCTTTAGCCATGGCAGAATTTTGGTGGGGTCGTTCGCCAAAATCTCAAGTTCGGCAACATCTGAATTTTTATGAAGCCTGCAAAGGAAAATGCCGGCCGATCCTCGCACATATGCTGGCGGGGATGAAGATAGATGACAACCCTCTGTTAGTGAATCCTGCTGAAGGTAAAACACTTGAGATTGTGTATCAAGATGAAGAGATAGTTGTTATTAACAAGCCTACCGAATTCTTATCGGTGCCTGGGAAAGAGATTAAAGATTCCGTATATGAGCGGATGAAAGAAGATTATCCTGATGCTAGTGGGCCGCTGATTGTGCATAGGCTGGATATGTCTACCTCTGGCCTGATGGTGATTGCGCTAAATAAACGCGCCCATAAAAACCTACAGCAGCAATTTATTAATCGCACCGTGGAGAAACGCTATGTTGCTTTATTAGATGGTATAGTAGAAGGGGATGCAGGTGAGGTTAATTTACCATTACGAGTAGACCTAGATGATAGACCGAGGCAGTTAGTATGCTATGAATATGGCCGTTCAGCCGAAACGCGCTGGGAAGTAATCGAGCGGAAAAACAAGCAAACAAAAGTCTATTTCTATCCCAAAACAGGCCGAACACATCAGCTACGCGTACACGCAGCCCATATTAAAGGACTGAGTATGCCCATTGTTGGTGATGATCTTTATGGCAAGAAAGCCGAGCGGCTCTGCTTGCATGCAGAAACCTTAGTGCTTGATCATCCTGCTACGAAAGAACGGATGACATTTCAGGTTGAAGCGGAATTTTGAGTGCAAAAATAAAGACCTGCCCCTCACTTCTGCCTTTCACCCCATGGATACATTCGTGGAATAACTATTGTGAAAAGTGTTGCAACTACCATAGCGATAGTTGCACCATAGAAAAACACTGCCCAAGTTTCAGGCTTTAGAACGCCGAGTGCAATAATGAGAAATAGTATAGGAATATCTAAATAATGTGTAAATGTAGGAGTGATTTTTGCTCTTTCACTTTCAAGTTCTGGCGTTATTTTTCCTTCATCAAGTGCCTTTTGTGTAATTCGGCGTAACTTTATAAAATAAAGCCTCGTAATTGTATTGCCTTCGATAAATTCGAGTTAATGGCAAAAACGGGTGCTTTTTTAGCTGTTTTTCAGTGGTTTTCTAAATAATAAATGATCATCTTTGTCTTCAAATCCTTACTCATTCCACG
>VAPK010693958.1_pt1 | contig 51777 bp, 49 predicted proteins | sample 3395031 | NCBI WGS metagenome assembly VAPK01 (sample SAMN08290443, study PRJNA428436) | hydrothermal vent metagenome | isolation source: Deep-sea hydrothermal vent chimney 1 | place: Pacific Ocean: Juan De Fuca Ridge
AAAAATCTGAACAAGAAGAATTATTAGCTGAAAATGAAAATGTTAAATAAAATAGTATTTACTTTAGGAATAATAATGAGTCCGTTTTATATTGGAGCTCAAGTTCAATTATCAAAACAAGAAGCTGTTGAAATAGCTCTGGAGAACAATTACGACATTAAAGTTGTAAACAATAATGTAGAAGCATCGAAAAATAATGCGAGCGTTTACAACAGTGGTTATCTTCCATCTGTTTCAGCCAATGGGGGTGCTGGATACCGAGATACGTCAAATGAAAATGAATTTGAAAATGGAGTAATACAAACCAATAACTCAATTTCAAAAAATTACACTGCTTCAGTAGGAGTTAATTATTTATTATTTGATGGCTTAGGAAGAAAGTACAATTACAAAAAATTACAGGAATTGTACAATCTAACCGAGATCCAGGCAAGACAGGTCATTGAAAACACACTCTTACAATTAATGGCTTCCTATTATGATGTTGCGCGACTTACCGAAAATGAGATTAATCAAAAACAATCTTTAGAAATATCAAAAGACAGGTCATTAAGAGCTAAATATAATTATGAATTTGGTCAGAATACGCAGTTAGATGTTTTAAATTCAGAAGTTGATGTTAATAATGACAGTATCGCTCTTTTGAATATTTCAAGAGAATTGTCGAATGCAAAAAGAGATTTGAATGTTGTTTTAGGAAGAAGTGTAAGTACTGATTTTAAGGTAGATACAGCAGTTACCTATGCTATAGATCTTACTTATGAAAATTTATTAAAATCTGCTAATACAAATAATTCAATTTTAATGCAGGCAAAAAAAAATGTAGAAATAAGTAATTTTGACCTTAAAATTAATAAATCATTTTTGATGCCAAGTTTAGGTGTTAATGGTTCGTATGGATGGAGTGATTTAAATATTGACTCAGATACGCAAAATGACTTTTCTCTTGCCGGACAAATTTCTAAAGGGCTCAATGCAGGGTTGAATTTATCATGGAATGTTTTCGATGGAGGTAAGACCAAAACCAGGGTCCAAAATTCAAAAATAGCAATAGACAATACGAATTTGCAAAAGGAACAAATTGAGCAAGATCTTGAACGAAACGTTGCCAATGCCTGGGAAACCTATCAGAACTCACTTTTTATATTGCAAACAGAAAGAGTAAATGTGCAAACCAACAAAAGAAACTTCACCCGAAGCGAAGAACAATTTAAAATTGGTCAAATTATCTCTGTTGAATTTCGATTTGCGCAAGTAAATTTTTTAAATGCAGTAAATAATTATAATCGGGCAAAATACATAGCCAAAGTAGCCGAATTAAGATTATTACAACTTAGTGGAGAAGTGCTGGGTGCTGATTATTAAGGATTGATTTTTTGAGAGCTGTTCACCTTCTAAAATTCACAACTCAGTTTTATACTGCCATATTTATGAGCCAATCCGTTTTTTATTTCCCGACTTAAAAAGGTTTGAATCAAGCTTAGTTTGAGTCGCTTATACCTAATATTTAGGCTTACATCTATTTGGTGTACAAAATCTTCAATTTCGGATGGTTTAAGCACATATTCATCACTATTATTATTAAAAAACCCTCCCAGTAAAGTGGTGTCATAAATAACCCAACGACTGTTCCAATTGATATCAGAATAAATAAAAAACTTTCTGGAAACACCATCTCGATACCTTATATTTTGCAAATAATAATCGGGCATCCACCCAAAGCGAAGATGTGATCCCACTCCTAAATTATTTCTTAAGGTGCCCGCTTCGGCTGTAGCCAATACCATTAAATCAAAATATTTACTATGGCTAATTCCCTTTTCATAATTGTACAAAATGTCTATAAGGAATTCATTTTTTATCTGGCTATCCCAACCCTCAACCGTATTTGTTTTTGGTAATAATTTATGTACAAAATTTTGAATTTCTTTACCCCCTGAAACATCACCCAACAAGCCTATGGCAATTTGAAAATAATTCGAACTTTTTGATCTATACTTTCTTGTTTCTTTATGCATATTAATTAAAAAGTAGGAGGAAAATGGTCTGTCTCCTTCTAAATTATCTATGTTGTTTTTATCAATTGGTGTATACATTTTGTGTTCAACACCAATCCCGTATTCGTCGTATTGAAATTCTTGTGGTTTTGAAAATATATCAAATAGAAAGAAATTAGACAAGTTTGGTGAAGTATATGAAAATTCAAATCCCTCGGTGTAATAATAGTCCGTATTATTAAATACATCATTGTCTAAACCAAATTCCAAATTTTTAAAATCATCATAAATTTGAGTGTTCTCATCTTGGCCATATACCAAAACAGAACTAAAAAACACAATCAATATGTAAATTGGTTTATACATCTATTTAAAAAAAATTATATTTTAATTACCAGGGGAAGTAATCTGAATTGCACATTAAATCACAATTCAATTGTAATAAAATCTATAGAACGGGATAAATATCTCGAAATCAAATTTCGAAAAGTGTTCATTCACACATTTTTTATCTAATTATTAATTTTTATTTAATTCTATCACTTCAAAAGTTATTGAAAAAGAAACCAAAATTCGATAATACAGTCAAGTAGAACAATTTTACTAAAATGACTTATATCATTAATATTTGGTTTTAATATTAATAATTTTACTCTTTTAAATTATACGTAAAAAAGTAGAATTCATTACAAAATTGCATTACTAATATTTAGTTTTTTAAGGTAATGCTATATTAAATACTTGCGAATGAGCCTATTTTAAAATTATATTCATCCTATAACAAAAGAATATCATCATGGAAATTTTACAAGAAATGAAAACAAGTGTATACAAATTTGGTAACAAAACGGCTGACGGAAATAGTCAAATGAAAAACCTCTTAGGAGGTAAAGGAGCCAATTTAGCTGAAATGAATTTATTGGGAATACCGGTCCCTCCAGGATTTACAATTACAACTGAAGTTTGCACAAAATACAATGAGCTTGGAAAAGAAGCAATAGTTGAAATGATTAAAAATGAAGTTGAAGAATCTATAGAAAATATTGAAAAAATAATCGGATCCTCCTTTGGAGATATTGAAAATCCCTTATTGGTTTCTGTCCGTTCGGGAGCTAGAGTTTCCATGCCAGGTATGATGGACACCGTGTTGAATTTAGGCCTCAATGATGAGGTGGTTCTAGGCTTGGCAGCTAAAACCAATAATGAAAGATTTGCATGGGATTCTTATCGTAGGTTCATTCAAATGTACGGCGGAGTTGTTTTAGGAATGAAACCCGAAACTAAAGATGATATCGATCCTTTTGAAGAAATAATTGAAAATTTAAAAGAGAAAAGAAATATTGACCTTGATACTGAATTTTCAATTCAAGACCTACAGGATTTGGTTTATGATTTCAAAGATGCTGTAAAAAAACGTACCGGGCATGATTTTCCAACAGATCCTTGGGATCAATTGTGGGGTGCCGTAATGGCTGTTTTCGATAGTTGGAATGGCAACAGAGCCATTTATTATAGAAATATGCACGGCTACCCGGAAGACTGGGGAACAGCGGTAAATGTACAGGCCATGGTTTACGGGAATATGGGAAATAACTCTGGAACAGGAGTTTGTTTCACAAGAGATGCCGGTACTGGAGAAAATGTTTTCAATGGTGAATATTTAATAAATGCCCAAGGAGAAGATGTAGTAGCAGGTGTTAGAACTCCACAACAAATTACCAAACTGGGTTCACAAAGATGGGCAGAATTGGCAAAAGTTGAGGAAGAAGACAGAAAAGAAAATTTCCCTTCTTTAGAAGAACTAATGCCTTCTATTTTTACAGAATTAGACGAATATCAAAAAAACCTGGAAAACCGTTATAAAGATATGCAGGATATGGAGTTTACCATTCAAGATGGAAAACTATGGATCTTACAGACCAGAAATGGTAAACGAACAGGTGCGGCAATGGTAAAAATAGCAATCGATCTTCTTGAAGAGGGGTTGATAGATGAAAAAGAAGCCATCTTAAGTATAGAACCAATTAAATTAGATGAATTACTTCATCCTGTTTTTGATCCAACAGCTTTGAAAAAAGCAAATGTGATTGCTCAGGGTCTCCCGGCCTCACCCGGAGCTGCGACAGGTCAGATTGTGTTCTTTGCAGATGAAGCAAACAAATACAAAAATACTATTTTAACCCGTATAGAAACTTCTCCTGAAGATTTGGAAGGAATGAATATTTCTAAGGGAATATTGACTGCCAGAGGTGGTATGACTTCGCATGCAGCGGTTGTTGCCCGCGGAATGGGTAAATGTTGTGTATCTGGAGCCGGAGCCTTAAATATCAATTACAAAAAAAGGACATTAATAGTAGATGGAAAAGAATACCACGAAGGAGATTGGATCTCGTTAAATGGTAGTACTGGTAACATCATCGAAGGAAAGGTATCTACTATCGAACCTGAATTAAGTGGTGAGTTTGCGGAAATCATGAAATTATCGGGTAAATATTCATCTATGAAAGTGAGAACCAATGCCGATTCGCCAAAAGATGCGAAAACTGCAATTAAGTTCGGTGCACAAGGTATAGGGCTCACAAGAACAGAACATATGTTCTTTGATACTACAAGAATAAAGGCCATGCGAGAGATGATCTTAGCAGAAACTGTAAAGGGTAGAAAACAAGCCTTACTAGATCTTTTACCAATGCAACGTAGTGATTTTGAAGGTATTTTTGAGGCCATGCAGGGCTTACCGGTTACCATTCGACTTCTAGATCCGCCATTGCATGAATTTGTACCCCATCAATTAGCCACCCAGAAGGATCTGGCAGATGATATGCATATTTCTTTAGAGGCGGTTAAAAGTAAAGTAGCTCAACTTGAAGAATTTAATCCAATGTTGGGTCATAGAGGATGTAGATTGGGTAATACTTATCCTGAAATTACAGAAATGCAAACCCGAGCAATTATTGAGGCTGCACTAAATTTAAAAGCAAAAGGAGTTGAGGCAGTACCTGAGATCATGGTACCACTAGTTGGCACTTTGAACGAATATGTTGCACAGGAAGATATTATTAGAAAAACAGCAGATGAAGTTTTTGCCGAAAGAAATGACTCTATAGATTATTTAGTTGGTACGATGATCGAAATACCAAGAGCTGCCTTGACAGCGGATCAAATTGCAAAACGTGCAGAATTCTTTTCATTTGGAACCAATGACCTTACACAAATGGCATTTGGTTATTCAAGAGACGATGCAGGTAAATTCTTACCAATTTACATTGAAAAAGGTATCTTAAAAGTCGATCCATTTGAAGTGATCGATCAAGAGGGTGTTGGTCAATTGATAAAAATGGGAACTGAAAAAGGTAGAAGAACCAATCCAAATCTTAAAGTTGGAATTTGTGGTGAGCATGGTGGTGAGCCAAGCTCCATTGAGTTTTGCTACAAAACAGGAATGAATTACGTAAGTTGTTCACCATATAGAGTTCCAATAGCAAGATTAGCAGCTGCTCAGGCAGAAATTAGAAAGATGAATAATTAGTTTTTATCTTTTTAAAACGCAAAAGGGGCTTGTCTAAAAAGTAATTTTTTGGGCAGCCCTTTTTTTATTAAATAACTTCTTTATCTTCGCTTTATGATTAAAATTATTCTACTGGGTGCAGGTAATGTTGCGGTTCATTTGGCGAAAGCTTTTGAACAAGCAAATAAGGTTGAATTTGTGCAGCGTTATAGCCGAAGTGATGATAATGATTCCTATTTTAATTCAAAAATACCAAAAATTAATAATGTGAATAATTTGGCTGTAGCCGATATTTATATCCTAGCTATAAATGATGATTCTATTTCTAAATTTAGTCAATCTTTACCAATTACTCAGGGTTTGGTGGTTCATACATCGGGAAGTGTAAGTTTAGAGGTACTATCTAGTAAATTCAGAAGAGGGGTATTTTATCCATTACAGTCGTTTTCAAAAAATATTGAACTCAATTTTAAAACAATTCCGGTGGTCCTTGAGACCGAATTTGAAAAAGACAGGTCCATTTTAAATAATTTAGCCAGTTCAATTAGTGAGTACAATTATTTCTTTGATTCTGTTCAAAGAGAAAAGTTGCATATTGCAGCTGTTTTTGCAAATAATTTTTCGAATTATATGTTTAGCATAGCAAAAAATATTTGTGATGAAAATAAACTTCATTTTGATATTTTAAAACCTTTAATTTTAGAAACAGCCAATAAAATAAATTATCTGGACCCTCGGGACGCTCAGACAGGTCCCGCGATAAGAAATGATAAACAAATTATTCAAAAACATTTATCACAGTTAAAAAATAAAAAGAAAGAGATATATAATCTAATTAGTGAATCGATTATTGAATCTAATTAAATCAAAAGTATATGGAAAAAAGTTATAAAGAAATTATGCCTCAAATAAAAGCTTTTATATTTGATGTAGATGGTGTTCTTACGAATGGAATTGTAACTATTTTTCCTAATGGTGAATTGATAAGACAAATGAATGTTAAAGATGGGTATGCTTTAAAATTAGCTGTTGATATGGGATATCGTGTTTGCATTATTTCGGGAGGAACTAACCCGGCAGTTAAATCGCGACTGCAAGGATTGGGGATAAAGGATATTTATTTAGGAGTTCATAATAAAACAGAAAAGTTACATGAGTATCTCGACATGTACGACCTGCAAAAAGAGAATATTTTATATATGGGTGATGATATACCAGATTTTCCTGTAATGCAATTAATTGGGTTACCAACGTGCCCTAAAGATGCAGTTCCTGAGATACAGGAAATATCAAAATATATTTCACAAAAAAAAGGAGGAAATGGATGTGTTAGAGATGTAATTGAGCAAGTTATGAAAGTACAGGACAAATGGAAGGTTCAATTTGATGCTAAAATTGATTAAAAATGAGTGCGGAGGATAAATTATTAAAAATTCCTATAATTAAATGGTTTATTAAAACCTTCCGTAAAATTAAAATTCCGGGTCTTGAAGGCATGAACCTATACGATCTTCTTGAATTGTATATATCCGGAATTATAAAAGGGGCTTTAACAGCACGTGCAGGTAGTATTGCATTTAGCTTTTTTATTGCGCTTTTTCCTTTTGCACTATTTGTTTTAACCTTAATACCATTTGTACCTATTGAAGGTTTTCAAGATGATTTTATGTCGTTTATTTTTAAGGTAATGCCGTCAAAAGAGGCAAGTGATGCCGTTTCTTTTGTACTAAACGATATTGCCAATAACAAATATGCAGAACTATTGTCATTTGGTTTTTTATTATCAATCATATTAATGACTAACGGTGTGAATGCCATTTTTAGTGGATTTGAATATACTTTTCACGACATCGAAACAAGAACAGTATTGAGACAATATATAGTTTCATTGATCATATCATTAGCCTTAGCATTTTTACTTTTGATTACTGTTGGAGTAATTATTTTTTTAGAATTCTTTGTCAATTCCTTAACGGAAAGAGGAATTGTAGGTGACGCACCATTTTGGATTGGTTTAATACAAATAATAATTTTATTACTTATGTTATTTGTTGGTATTTCTATTCTTTATTATTTTGGGACTAAAGAAGGGAAAAAAAGATCTTTTTTTTCACCCGGAACAATTTTTACAATTATTTTTTTTATTCTCAATTTTAAAATATTTAAAATTTACATTGAAAAATTTGCCCAATACAATCAATTATACGGTTCTATCGGTACAGTTTTAGTCATCATGTTATTTATTTGGCTAAATTCTATTATATTGCTGCTCGGTTTTGAGCTAAATGCAAGTCTATTAAAATTGTATCATAGAAAACTGGAAGAAAATAATTAATTTAATATTGTTTGATTTGAGTTAACTACCTGTTATTGCCTATTTATTATGGTTTAAATTTAACTAAACAATAATTTTCAATCCTTATCCGTTTTAATATTTGATGATTTTATTCATTCTAACTAAAAAAATAATGGCTTATTTGATATTTCAATAATAAGCAATTTAAATAATGCAGAAAATATTTTCCTTTATTCTTATATTCTCTTGGGGATGCTTTTTAACATCTGCACAATCTGTTTTTGGAAAATGGAAAACCTTTGATATTTACGATAAAGACAAGGAAGAAGCCATCGTTGAAATTTTTGAAGAAAACGATTCTCTTCATATAAAAATTATTGAAATAATTCCGGAGGAGCACAAAGAAGATATTTGTATTAAATGCGATGATGACAATAGAAACCAACCCATACTTGATCTAATTATTTTGGAAGGGGCCATTCTAAAAGATGGTATTTGGCAAGGAGCCAAAATATTAAATGCGAAAAATGGATATAGATATGGCTGCAATATTTCATTAATTAGTGAAAATCTACTAAAAATAAGAGGGTTTATCGGAATACCATTTTTTGGAAAAACAGTTTTCTGGGAAAAAATTGACGATTGAATCTTTACCTAAAAACATAACGAATATTAAAGCCAATATTAGTCCAAACAAAATCTGTTTTAGGTAATACCAAAACCGCCGGTTTATAATCTAAACCCACTGCAATAGGAGATTTGACGAACCTATATTCTACTCCAACTTCTCCTACTCCACCAAATTTAAAATTACTTCCAAATACCGAAGTAATACCAATACCCAAATAATAATAGAAATTATCTAAATTAAATGCCGGCAAAAAAACAAAATCGTAAACAAAATCTATTCCAACAGTATCTCCAAAAGAAATATTAGAATGAAGTCTGCTATCTTGCCATGCTATGGCACCTTCTATAGCCACATTATTTCCAGTCATTTCACCAAACCTTAAACCAATTTCCTGGGCCGATATTAGCTTTGAAAAAAAAATAAATGAAATAAAAAATAAATGAATTTTCTTCACAGCTCAATTTTTAATCAAAGATATTAAAACAAAATGATAGAATTAATTTTGAAACGCAATATCTCCCGGAATTATTCCAGTTGTAATTGTTTCTAATGCCGCACCTGAACTTAGGTTAAATATTTTTAGATCTCCTTCACTCGAAAAATCTTTGGCATCTGTTGCGTATAATTCATTGTTATTGGTAGTCATAAAATAGTAAAAACCATCCAGACCATTAATCGATTCTGAAGGGATTTCATTGGCTCCGGTATTCATTTCAAACACTTTACCATTCATATTATAATATAGATTATTAGACTCGTAATTAAGCAAAGTTGGATGTTCAGTCAATTCAAAATTTAAACTGGATACATTAAGGCCGGCAGTTTCAATTTTATATATACTTCCTGCCGTTTCATTACCTGTCCAATTAGGATTTCCTTCACACAAAACCCAAATATTTCCGGCACCATCATCAACCAGTGAATTTGGAACATCTCCAATAGTTAATGTAGCTTGTACAGAGTTATTATTGGTATCAATCACTACAACTTTATTGTTTTGATTAAACCCTCCTTGTAAATTCACAAATAATTTAGAATTGCTAATGATCATGTCTTCAGGCCCTTCACCAACAGGTATAGTACTAATCACCGTGTTAGAAATCAAATCTATAACAGCAATAAAATCATCTAGTGGATCAAAAGCTTCTCCCCAATTACTAACATAGCCGGTATCGCCTATAATGACAAAATACCTGGGGTTTTTAATATTGTCACCAGCAATAGTCGTTATTTTTTCCATATTAAACCTATTCGCCACAACTACTTTATTCGAATTATTAATAACTATATATGCATTTTCAGATCCAAGGCTAATAGAATTTACAATGTTACCAAGGTTTTCATTATTAACAGTTTTGTATATATTTTGACTTACAACACCGTCATTACCAACAAAAGTTAATGTTCCGCTTCCTGTTTGAAACGGACCTTCATTGCAAATAAAATAACCATTCTCAAAAGCGCCCAAAGATTTGATTGGATCGTCATTGTTTGAACAAGAATATAAAAATAAAAGAGATACTAATAAAGTTGGTGAAAATTTTAATGTTTTCATTTTAATTTAAAATTTAAAATTGATATTAATTGTATAATTTCTGTTTGGCATTGGCCTAAATGCAACCGATTGATAATTTTCATCAAACAAATTGTTTACTTTGAACACTACTATTAAATTATTATTTTTTAAAAAGTTTCTGCCAATATTAATATTTGATAATAAATAAGGACTTAAAGATTGCGTATTTGATGTTGTAGTATATACCTTGCTAGTATACTGCAGGTTATAGGCAAAATTCCATTTTCTATACTTATAATTAAAAATTCCGTTTGCCTTATGATTTGGAACATATATTAGCTCTTTGTTTAATTCTTCATCTTTTGATTTGGTATAATCGTAATACACCCTAAAACGAAAAAAATGCCGATCTGAACTCTTTTCAAAAGAAGCGAATAATTCAATTCCATAATTAGAAACATCCTGAATGTTTTGAGGTTGCCAAAAGGTACCTGTAACAGGGCGCCATTGAATCATATCTTTACTTTTGATTATAAAACTAGTCATGCTAAAATCAAAGGATTTTATGGTATAGTTTAAGCCTATTTCAGCAGATTTACTGGTTTCAGATTTTAGATCTGTATTACCTCCTGGAACCCAATACAGATCATTAAACGTTGGTAGACGATAATTGGTTGAAAATGCGGCTTTTAAATATGTTTTATCTAACAATTTATACTTCACATCTATTGCAAAAATAAAGGGTATGTTGTATACAGAAGAAACCCCTTTTCGCAAACTTAAATTGTAATTCAATTTTTCAAAAGGCTTGTGATGAAATAAAATATAACCAGTAAAATCATTCTGCTCTACATTAGCAATATTATCTCCACTACCCTTTGCATTTTTATATTCAAGACCTGAATTAAAAAATATTTTATTGTTTAAAAAGTAGGTTAGATCATATTTACCAATTGTATTATTACTTTTTCCGGTAGAAGAGTTACTGGCACTTTTATCAAAAATAAAAGTAAAATCTTCATATAAATAAGCAAATTTCAGTGTAGAGGTAAATCTATCACCAAGATATTTCCATTCGATCAAATTACGGGAATCTTCATTTAACAATTTAGAATTACTGTTAGCCGTCAGTGTTCTTGAAGAGTTTCTCTCATTATTAAAATAAGAAGTATTTATTCCAATGCTATTCTTGTTGTTTATAGAATAGGCAAATGCCCCATTGAAATTATAATTTTTGTATTCGCCATTTTCATTTTTTAATGGTGAATTAAAATAAGGATAGTCATTATCAGATTTAGAAGCTCCCAACGAAATCTTAGCAAATATTTTACTGTTACTCAATAAAGTTTTAAACCTAGTTTGAAAAGTATTATAACTACCTATGCCCAGAAGTAGATCTGTTTTTAGTTTTTTTTCAAAAATAACACGATCAGTTAAATTAATTGCGCCACCGATTGCTCCACTTCCTAATAGAACACTTCCTCCTCCCCTTTTTATTTCAATTTCATCAAAACTACCAGGACCAAGTGTATTAAAATCAACCTGACCGTTTAGTGTTGAATTTAATGCTATTCCGTTCCAATAAACACCGGTTTGAGATGCACTGGTACCTCTTAAAGAAATAGAGGAAACCATTCCATTTCCATTTTGTTTGAAATATAAATTTACTTCGTTTTGGAGTAGATTTCCCAGGCTTTGCATATTCCCATCAAGAATAGAATCATTTAATTTCTCCATCCTATAACCACTATTCAAACTTGATGAAAAACTCCCTTTTAATAGAATTTCATCCATTAGGTTAATAGAGTTATTCTGCGCTGCCACTTGCACAAAAATTAGTAAAAATAAGGATATAATAGATCTGCTCATATTTCAATAGTTTTTCTTCCGAAAACTTTGATTTTAAAAATTTGGCAGGTTTCCTGGCTTGCGTCTTGTTGTTGGTCTTCCCATCACGACTAGGCGTAACAGTGACTTTTAAAGATTTACAACAAGCATTACGATTGACGTAACTTAGCTTACAGTTGCGGAGACAGCTCTCGATTGTAATACTTTATAAAATATCAAAAGTACTACGAGATTCCCATTTATTTTATCACACAAAATGCATGACCAAATTCTTTGGCGAAATTAAATGAAAATCCAATTGAAAAAAAGAAATAAAGCATATTTATTTTAAATATCGTAAACTTGCCGAAAATTAAATAGATGATAATTCCTATCCGTTTTAACATTAAGAATCAAGTCTTCACTTTATTTAAAAGTATGTTTATTTTGTTGACTTTAACCTGGTTTATCTCTTGTAAGAAGGAAGTAAAAGAAAATAAAATAATTTCGAATACCGATTCGTTTAAATCACTAATAAAACATGCTAAAGGCTTTGATATACAGATATTTGAAACATATAAAAAACTAATTATCAAATCTCCCTACCCCGGAGCAGAAAACCGACAGGAATTTATTTTGGTAAATTCAGGAAACAAGAAAACTAAAAAGTTTGATAGTAAAAATGTTTTATATATTCCATTTAAAAAAATTGTAACGACTTCTACTACTCATATCCCAATGTTAGAACTTATTGAAGAAGAAACCAGTTTAATAGGTTTTCCACATACTAACTACATATCATCGCCAAAAACTAGAAATCTAATTGAAAAAGGTATGATTCAAGAAATTGGAAATGAGCAGGATCTAAATACCGAATTACTGATTAGCATAAATCCCGATGCCGTAATCGGATTTTCTATGGGTAACAATATGAAAATGTATCGGATAATAGAAAAAAATAATATTCCGGTAATTTACAATAGTGAATGGTTGGAAGAAACTCCATTAGGAAGAGCCGAATGGATTAAATTTTTTGGAACTTTATTCAATAAAGATAAAGAAGCAGATAGCATTTTCAAGGAGATAGAAGATCAATACAATCGCGCTGTAAAAATTGCAAAAAGATCAAAAATAAAACCAAGTATCTTAACCGGAGTTTTATATAAAGACAAATGGAACTTACCGGCAGGTGAAAGTTTTACCGCCACACTTTTAAAAGATGCTAACACGAATTATTTGTGGAAAGATACAAACGGGCAAGGTAGTGTGATACTCAGTTTTGAAGCAGTTTATGATAAAGCTAAAGGAGCTGATTTCTGGATAGGTTCGGGGTATTTTACCAATTACGAAGACTTGGCAGCTGCCAATAATCATTATAAGGAATTTGATGCTTTCAAAAGAAAAGAGGTTTATACTTTTTCCAAGAAAAGAGGTGGCATTGGCGGTGTACTATACTATGAATTAGCTCCGGTTCAACCGCATATTGTATTACTGGATCTGATTAAAGTAACACATCCTGATTTGTTACCAAACTACAAGCCCTTCTTTTTGGAAAAATTAGATGAAACTGGTGAGGAATGAGAATACAAATAGGAGATTCGAAGTCGGAAGACCGAAGCTCATTTTGTAGAAACTATAAATCGATCTTATTTAATTTTGTTAAGGAATATTAATTGTAGATATATCTAATATTTTGATTGATTTAAGTATTTTTGAGAAAATATTTTAACAAATTAGGTAAGCAAATAACTAATTTACCAAATAACCAATTCACTAAACAACAAAGTAACCAAATCAAACCTCTACAAACATACAGAACTTCTTTTTTAATACTTTTTATTGTAATGTTACTAATCATACTTTTAAGTATTAGTTTAGGATCTGTAGACATTCCTTTTAAAGATATTATTTCCAGTGTATTAAATCAGGAAAGCACGAAAGAAACATGGAATTATCTTATACTGGATTACAGAATCCCTAAAGCCATTACTGCTATTCTGGTAGGGTCAGGATTAGCAATAAGTGGATTATTAATGCAAACTCTTTTTAGAAATCCACTTGCCGGACCCTATGTACTGGGTGTCAGTTCGGGTGCAAGTTTAGGAGTTGCAGTTTTAATATTAGGGTCATCTATTCTTGGAGGTCATTTTTTAGCTTTTTCTTCTAATAATTTTTTATTGGGTATTGCGGCAAGTGTTGGTTCGTTTTTAGTGTTATTTGCTGTTTTATTTGTAGCTAGAAAAGTAAAGAACACCATGACTATTTTAATAATAGGATTGATGTTCAGTAGTCTTACTGCAGCAATTATAAGTGTACTAGCCTATTTTAGCTCTGCAGAAAATTTACAACAATATATGTTTTGGACCTTTGGCAGCCTTGGCAATTTGAGCTGGAATGAAATATTAGTTTTTGTTCTTCTTTATGTTCTAAGTTTACTCCTAATATTGCCAACTATCAAGCCATTAAACAGCTTACTTTTGGGTGAGAATTATGCAAAAAGTTTAGGTATTAACTTTAAAAGAACAAGATATTTAATTCTAATTTCAACTAGTTTATTTACAGGAGTAATTACTGCTTTCTCTGGGCCAATTGCATTTGTTGGTTTGGCTACACCCCATATAACTAAATTAATTTTTAATACTTCTAATCATAAAATATTGATTCCTGCTGTCGCTATTTTAGGGGCGATAATAATGCTTATAAGTGACACCATAGCACAATTACCAAATAGTGAATTTACATTACCTATAAATGCAATCACCTCCTTGTTTGGGGCACCGGTGGTAATTTGGTTACTGGTAAGAAAAAAGAAAATTAGTTTGTAAACTGATTTAAGAATTATGACTAAAGAAAATAGCATATTAAATACAGTTGATCTAAGCATTGGTTATCCATCTAAAAAACACCAATCTCTTATTTCAAAAAATTTGAATATATCTTTGCATAAAGGAGAGTTAGTGTGTCTGCTAGGTAAAAACGGAGTTGGTAAATCTACATTGATAAGAACATTGACAAAAGTTCAAGCCAAACTGGGAGGTGAAATTTTTTTATACAATAAGCCTCTGGAAAATGTTTCGGTAAACGATCTCGCTCAAAGTATAAGTCTGGTTTTAACAGAAAGAATTCCCCCAAGTAACCTATCTGTATATGAATTAATTGCATTAGGCAGACAACCCTACACAAATTGGATAGGTAAATTAACAGAAGAGGACAAAATGCAAATTGAAATAGCTATTGAAAAAACAAATTTGAATAGTTTAAGGAATGAAAGGTATGATGAATTAAGTGACGGGCAGCTTCAAAGAGTCATGATTTGCAGAGCATTAGCCCAAAATACTGATATCATCATTTTAGATGAGCCTACAGCTCATCTAGATATTCAACACAAAATAGAGACTTTTAAACTCTTACAGCAGTTGGCCCTTGAATTGGATAAAGCAATATTGATTTCAACACATGAAGTTCAGCTGGCAATATTGATGGCAACTCACCTTTGGCTGATGACCGATTCAGGAATAATTTCTGGGAATTCGACCTCTTTAATTGAAAATGATAAAATTAATCTTCTTTTTGATTCAAATTCTGTTATTTTTGACAAAAACACAAAACAATTTAAAATGAAACCTTCATGACTGTTAGAATAGTCCCAAATGCAAATGATTAAATGCATGTTTCATATGACCTTTAAAAAACAAAAACAATGAAAAAAATAATTTTCTTTTTTATCAGTATAACGCTTATTTCATGTGGTGCTGGTAAAAAATCTACAGAAAATGTAAATGAAAAAAAAGTAGGGTTTGCAGCAGAGATAAATGCCGATGATTTAAAAGAGCATCTTTATATTTTTGCATCGGATATTTTGGAAGGAAGAAAAACAGGTGAAAAGGGTCAGAAAATGGCGGCAAATTATTTAACTGCCTATTATAAGAATTTAGGACTTAAAGCACCAAAGGGTCACGACGATTATTTACAGATAATTCCAAAAGAATTCTTTAAAGAAGCCTCTAAGGCATCATCAGAAAATGTGGTTGCATTCATACAAGGGTCTGAGTTGCCCGATGAAATTCTTGTTATTTCAGCACATTATGATCACTTAGGAAAAAAAGGAGAAGAAGTTTATAATGGTGCCGATGATGATGGGTCTGGTACAACAGCCTTGATGGAAATTGCTCAGGCATTTCAGGTAGCTGTGAAAAAAGGGTTCAGACCAAAAAGATCTATTTTATTCTTACATCTAACAGGTGAAGAAGAAGGTTTATTTGGATCAAAATACTATACCAGTCATCCCATTTATCCGCTGAATAATACAGTGGCAAATTTGAATATTGATATGGTTGGTCGAGTAGACGAAAAGCACAAGAACAATCCAAATTATATCTATTTAATCGGAGCCGATAAATTGAGTAGTGAATTGCATAAATTATCTGAAGAAACAAATAAAAGATATAGCCAGCTAAAATTGGATTACACTTATAATGATGAAAAGGATCCCAACAGATTTTATTATAGATCAGACCATTATAATTTTGCGAAAAATAATATTCCAGTGATTTTTTACTTTAACGGAGTTCATGAAGATTACCACAAACCAACCGATACACCTGATAAAATAAATTATGAAATCTTGGCCAAAAGAGCCCAACTGGTGTTTTATACAGCATGGGAAATAGTGAATAGAGAAAAAAAATTGGTAGTGGATAAGAAGTAAGGAATTAGACTCAAGACTTAGGACTTAAGACTTAAGACTTAAGACTTAAGATAATATAGATAGTATTTAGAAAATTATAAGATAAATGTGTTGAATTACCATATTCAATTATTTAATTATTCAATCCTTAAATAAATTATTCTTGTACGCAATAATAGATATAGAAACCACCGGAGGCCGGTACAATGAAGAGGGCATTACAGAAATTGCTATCCACAAATACGATGGTGAAAATGTAGTTGACATTTTTGTTAGTTTGATAAATCCTGAAAAGGAAATTCAACCTTTTGTGGTTAATCTTACAGGTATTAACAATAAAATGTTACGCAATGCACCAAAATTTTATGAAGTTGCAAAAAGAATTATAGAGATCACCGATAATTGTATTATGGTTGCGCATAATGCAAGTTTTGACTATAGAATTCTTAAAACAGAATTTAGCCGATTGGGGTTTGAATTTGATAAGCCAACTCTCTGCACTATTGAATTAAGCAAAAAATTGATTCCCGGTCTAGATTCTTACAGTTTGGGAAAACTTTGTAGAAAAATTGGAATTCCGGTGAGTGACAGACATCGTGCCAATGGAGATGCATTAGCCACAATAAAATTATTACAGATCCTTTTACAAAAAGACACAAAAAAAATAATAGTCAAAGAAACCATTAAAACAGGAAACAAAAGAGATTTATCTAAAAAGCTACTAACTATTTTAGATGAATTACCTGTTCATACGGGAGTTTTCTATTTTCACAGATACAACGGAGATATAGTGTTAATTGGGAAAGGTAAGAATATCAAAAAATCTGTTAATCAAATTTTTCTGAGAACTTCAAAAAAAGCGAGGTTATTATTTAAAGAAATGTCATCGGTAACCTTTGAACAAACCGGAAGTGAGCTCATTGCCCAATTAAAATTCAATGAAGAAATAAAAGTACACCAACCAAAGTTCAATAAAAGATCAAAACCTAAAACAAATTATTCAATTTACAGCAATGAAAATATGATATTGGTAGACAAGGGCAGAAGTATTTCTGAAAAATCTGTTGTTCTCATTGAAAACAACCAATATCAAGGATTTGGATATGCAGATCTGAGCTATCAAATAAATAATATTGACGTATTAAGAAGATTAATTTCCGTATCAAATGGTTATGCAGAACATAACAATATTGTTATTAAATATCTAAAGAATAATAAAGTTGAAAAAATAATTAGATTTTGATAATTTTAATGATCATTCATTAAATTTTTTTTCATTTTTATCGTTTAAACATTCATATCTCAAATTCATATTATAAAATGAAAAAATCTATTTTCCTTCTTTTATTCATCTCTTCTTTTAATTTTCAAGCACAAAACAAAAAAATGCCATATACTTTTGGAAAAATATCTCAATCTGAGATAGAAATGAAAGTCTATGATAAAGATACAACTGCAGATGCCGTTGTTCTATATGAACATGGGAGTACAAAAGTTGAAAATATTCATTCCGTTTATTTAAAAACAACGGTATACCGAAAAATTAAAATCCTTAATTCTAACGGGAATAGACACGCCGATATTAAAATATACATTTATAACGATAAAAATAAAAACACGGAAAAAATAAAACATCTAAAGGCTATAACCTATAATCTGGGAGAGCCCAATACGTTTTTAGATGATAAAAAGATCTATACCAAAATAATTTCAGAACATTGGAAAGAAGTAACCTTTACTTTTCCAAACGTTAAAGAAGGTAGTGTACTGGAATATCAATATGATTTGGAATCTCGATTTTTTTTCAATTTTACAGGGTGGGAATTTCAATCGGATATACCTAAAATCTATTCAGAATTTAATGCCTCAATACCCGGTAATTGGAGGTACAATAGACGCCTTAACGGTAAATTGAAATTATTAACAAACGAAGCTTCAATAGAAAGAAATTGTTTTTCAATAGATAGTAGATCTTCTGCAGATTGCGAAGTTTTGGTTTATGCCATGAAAGATATTCCTGCTTTTGTTGAAGAAGAAAAATATTCAACAGCCAAAGGAAATTATTTATCAAAAATAAAATTTGAACTTGCGGAAATATTTTATACGGATGGTACATCCGAAAAGTATACCACTTCATGGAAGGAAACTGATAAACAGCTAAAATATGATGAGAGTATGGGAAAACAGATTAAATTGAAATCATACTTTGCAAAAAATATGCCAAGCGATCTCTTTAAATCTGAAAATGAATTGGAAAAAGCAAAAGCCATCTACCATTATATACAAGATCATTTTACTTTGAATTCTGATAAAAAATATATTTTTAGCGAGGTAAATGTAAAAAAGGCTTATAAAGAAAAGTTTGGTAGTATCTCTGAAATAAATTTGTCACTTATCAATGCCTTACGAGCAGCAGGATTTGAGGCGAAAATATTTTTATTATCAACAAGGAACAAGGGTTTTCCTACTAAGGTTCATCCTGTTATGACAGATTTTAATTATGAAGTGGTTTATGTCACTATCGATAACAAGGAATATTTATTAGATGCCACAGATGATTTTTTACCATTTGGTCTTCTTCCATTTAAAGCATTGAATAAATATGGAAGAGTACTAGATTTTGAAAAAGGTAGTTACTGGTTTAATATTCCTGCAAGTTCTGTTACTTACCGCAGAAAAAAACTATTACTAACCTTAAATGGAGAAGGAAATTTAAAAGGCATAGTGAATGAAACCAACAATGGGTATTTTGCAAAGAACAAAAGAGAGTTGATCTATGTAAAAAAAGAAGAAAAATATCTTGCTAAGCTTGAAGATGAAAATCAAAATTTGGTAATAAATTCTTATACAAATGAAAATTTAAACGACCTAGACCAGCCATTTGAAGAAGAATTTGAAGTTGAAATAAACGCTTCTGAAAGTATAGGAAGTAAACTTTATATAAATGCCTTTGTGGATAAATATACAGAAAATCCATTTAAGCTTGAGCAAAGAAATTACCCTATTGATTTTGGTTATAAATGGAAAGATACTTATTTAATAAAAATTCAAATACCCGAAAATTATATGGTAAAGTCGGTACCAGAAAATGTCAGCTTCCAGCTTCCCGATAACGGAGGCACATTTGTTGTAAAGTATACATTAAAAGAGAATACCGTTTCAATAATTTCAAGAATCATTCTTAATAAGAAATTTTATGCTACTAATGAATATTCAAATTTAAAAGAATTTTATAATCGAATTATAAAAACTCAAAATAGTTTAATAACTTTAGAAAAAAATCAAAGCAATTGATTTCTAAAAACAACAAACAAAACTGGCAGACCAAACTTTACAAAATAATTTATGAAGCCGACAGCAAGCCCGGTAAGTTATTTGACATCATCTTATTATGGGCCATATTAGCTAGTATCGCTTTGGTAATGATGGAAAGTGTCAAAGGTCTAGACGCAAAATACCATGCTTTTTTTAATATTTCGGAATGGATTATAACCATTTTATTTAGTATAGAATATGTGTTGAGAATCATAAGCGTTAAAAAACCTAAAAAATATATTTTTAGTTTTTATGGTATTATCGACCTTCTTTCAACCATACCTAAATACATATCTTTGATTTTTGGAGGTGCACATGCTTTAGTTGCTTTAAGAGCCTTGCGTTTATTAAGAGTATTTAGAATATTAAAACTTGTTAGATTTATTGGAGCAACAAATAAATTGAGCAAAGCCCTAAAAGCAAGTAGGTATAAAATCTTTGTCTTTATTTCGGCTGTCGTTGTTATTTGTATCATAATCGGTACAATTATGTATTTAATTGAAGGTGATATAAGTGGATTTACCAGTATACCCCGAGGTGTGTATTGGGCAATAGTTACTTTGACCACGGTTGGTTATGGTGATATTGCACCGCAAACAGCTTTGGGTCAATTTTTAGCAAGTTTGGTTATGATTCTGGGTTATGGCATCATTGCCATTCCTACAGGAATAATAACAGCAGAGTTCACCAAACAAACAAACAGTAAAGTCAACTTAAAAACCAATGTTTGTCCGAATTGTTTGTCCGAGTTTCATAATGATGATGCTAAATATTGTTTTGAATGCGGAGAAAAAATATAAATCAATCATCATTTTATCTTTTCTTATATCCAATTTACCTTACCCGTCTGTGCAAAATTTAAGTAACGATACAATTAAATCGTAAATTAGTTATATTTTTGATTTCCATGAAGGAAAAATTTTTAGTGTCGATTGTTGGAGCCACTGGCATAGGTAAAACTTCACTTGCCATTGAACTTGCTTCTTATTTTCAAACAGAAATTATTTCATGTGACTCCAGACAATTCTATAAAGAAATGAATATCGGCACAGCTGTGCCTTTAAAGGAAGAGTTACAAAAAGTAAAACATCATTTTATTCAAGATCGATCTATTTTTGATGACTATAGTGTTGGTGATTTTGAAAGAGATGCAATTTTAAAATTGATCGATCTTTTTAGAGAATTTAATGTGGTAATTATGGTTGGTGGAAGTGGTTTATATGTAAACGCCGTTTTGGAAGGTTTAGATAATTTTCCTGAAATTGATCAGACGATAAGGATAACTTTAAAAAAGGAATTGCACGAAAATGGTATAGAACTTCTTCAAAACAGGTTAAAACGACTTGACCCAATAACTTTTAAAAAAATAGATCTTTTAAATAAACAGAGGTTAATTAGAGCTCTTGAAATATGCATTGGAACTGGCTTACCCTATTCTTCTTTTTTAAAAAATAAAAAAAACAAACGGGAATTTAATCCAATAAAGATCGGTATTACAGCAGAAAGAGAAATAATCTATAAAAGAATAAACGAAAGAGTTGACCAAATGATGGAATCTGGATTATTGGAAGAGGCGCTTACATTATTTTCAAACAGAGATTTAAATGCTTTACAAACTGTTGGTTACAAAGAATTGTTTCAATATATCAACAAAGAAATATCCTTGGATTTTGCAATTTCTGAAATCAAAAAAAATACAAGGCGTTTCGCAAAGCGCCAAGGGACCTGGTTTAAAAAAGACAAGGATATTAAATGGTTTGATTACCATGAAAATATAGATCTTCTTACCAAGTACATTGAAAGTAAAATAAAAAATAAGAGACAAATAGTTAGAAAAAAGTGATTGTTATAAATTAACGGCAAGAATTACAAAAAAATTAATCATATGAAAAACGAGTACGTAGACATAGACACCTTGAAATATTTATTATATCATGTCCATCAGGTTGAAGAATTATTTAACAAAGACCGGTTTAAAGAATATGACAAAACTTCAATTGATATTTTTATAGATTCTATAAAAACCTTTTCGGATACTGCCCTGTTTCCATTTATAAAAGAAATGGATGAAAAACCTTCTTACTTTAAAGATGGAAAAATTAATATTCATCCTCAGTTTGAACATATAATCAAAAGCGCAGGTGAAATGGGATTGGTTGGTTCTATATATGATTTTGAGGATGGAGGTTTGCAATTACCTTCTACCATTTTTCATGCAGCATATTATATAATGGAGGCAGCAAACAACCATGTTCCCGGTTATTTTGGTTTAACTGCAGGTTCGGCCAACTTGATTCTTTCTTTTGGGAGTGAAGAATTAAAAAGTACCTATGTACCTAACATGCTTGACCTTACTTGGGGAGGCACGATGTGTTTGACAGAACCACAGGCAGGAAGTTCTTTGTCGGATGTATCAACAATGGCTATTCCAACTAATGAAGATCACTACTTAATTAAGGGTCAGAAAATATTCATCTCATCGGGAGATCATCAATTTTGTAATAATTTTATTCATTTGGTCTTAGCAAGAATTAAAGATGCACCTGCAGGAATTAAAGGAGTTTCTCTGTTTGTGGTTCCTAAAAAACGCCCTACCAATAATGATGAGCTACTTGATAACAATGCAATAATTGCTGGTGAATTTGAAAAAATGGGTCAGAAAGGATACTGTACAACCCATATTGTTTTTGGCGATAATGACGATTGCCGAGGGTGGCTGGTAGGAGAAGCTAATAAGGGACTTAGCTATATGTTTCAAATGATGAATGAAGCTCGTATTGCAACCGGTAGAATGGGTGCGGCAATTGCTTCAGCTGCTTATTATTCTTCTTTAAAGTATGCCAACGAAAGACCACAGGGAAGAAAATTAAATAGCTCGGGTCAAAAGAATACAGAAGAAGAACAGACTCTTATCATCAATCACCCCGACATTAAAAGAATGCTTTTTAATCAAAAAGCAATAGTTGAAGGATCTTTAAGTTTGATTTTTGAAACAGCAGGTTATCTCGATAAAGAAATGACTAGCTCTTCTGAAGAGGAAAAAGAAAAATACAATTTACTTTTAGAATTATTAACTCCAATAGCAAAAACCTATCCGGCAGAAAAAGGTATTCAATCAACCAGTGACGCCGTTCAAATATTGGGAGGGTATGGATTTTGTTTTGATTTTATGCCACAACAATACTACAGAGATATTAGAATAATTGCTCTTTATGAAGGTACAACAGGAATACAGTCATTAGATCTTCTGGGAAGAAAAATCACCATGAAAAATGGTAAGGCTGTTGATCTGTTAGCGCAAGAAATTATGATTTGTATTGAAGCTGCAAATATCATTAATGAATTAAAACCTTTTGCCAATATTTTATTAGAAAATTTAGGCTTGACAAAAAAAGTAGTTCAAACATTAATGCCACATGCTCAAAAAGGAAATTTTGAACGTTATCTGGCAGATGCGACTATTTTTATGGAATTTTTTGGTACTATAATTCTTGGCTGGCAGTGGCTGAAAATTGCGGTTAGTGCCAAAAATATATTGACAAATGAAAAGAAAGATCAACCAGATCTGTTTTATAAGGGGAAAATTCATACAATGAAATTTTTCTTTACCTATGAAATGGTTAAAACTAAAGCTTTAGCAAAAACATTAATGAATGAAGAAGAGTTGACAACCAAAGTGTCTCATGAAATTTTTAACTAAACTAAAAATTAGCTTTCTTAAAATTAGTTATTACTATTGATGGTCATTAATACTTATTATACAATTGCAAGAAATAATTTTCCATTTCTATTTTTCGAGCAACTGATTTTCCTTGATAATGATTATTCATATAGCTAAATACCAGCACCGTTCCTTTTTTGGTAATTAAATAACCACTTAGGTTATAATTGTTAGATAAGGTGCCGGATTTGGCATAGATATAAGGTTTTTCATTCTTATAATAATTCTTTAAAGTTCCGGTTTCACCTCCAATTGGGAAATAGGATAGTATTTTTTCCTGAGAAAACTCACTATACATCTTTTTTAATAAAAATACATAGCTCTCTGGCGTAAACAAGTTGTAACGAGACAAGCCAGAACCATCAACCCATCTAGGTTTTTGAGGAATGTTTTGCATATAATTTTCTAAAGAATAGTCGATTGCCTTTTTAACACTATATACACTGTCTACTTCTCTCCCAACTTGAAGCATCAATTGTTCTGCAATAAAGTTATCGCTTTCTTCCAGCATTCTTAGATAGAGAGAATCGTATTTTACACTTTTGAATTCTCTAAATTTATAAGAATTATTACTTGGTATCAAGGTAACTTTTGATCCAATTTCATCACTTAAGATATCGGCAACTAACTGTATAGAAGTTTTAAACGGAATATTTAAATCTTCAAATTCTTCATCATTTTTTACATAAAAATTATTTTTTTCTAAGTCTCTTCGATTATTTATCTGATTTTTTATCTTAATATTTTTACTAAAAAAATTCGGATTTACAAATAGACTATCCTTATTTTTTTTAAGGTGCAATACATTTCCATAAATTGGAAAAATACTTTTATCAGGCATATAATAGTAAGGATAATCATCCCAAGACCATCCGTCTCCATATACCGGTTCTGCAATGTCTATATTGATTAGGTATATTTTTTGTTTTGCTTTTCTTAAGAATTCAATTGTTCTATTATTTTTAAATCCATATAAAAATGATGGGTCTGCAGCACCTTTAATGATTAAGGAATCTTGTAGCAAATCGTATTTAATTCCGGTAACGGAATCTTTAAAAGTTCTAAGAGCCGTATAAAAAGTAAATAATTTAGTATTAGAAGCAGGAGTAAAATATTTAGCTCCGTTATAATTTATAATTTCCTTTTGTGTTTTTGTATTGTATACCACAAATCCCCTGAAATAATTATTCATTTCAGATTGACTAATTAAATCATGTTCAATTTGTTTGGTTACAGAACAGGATAACAATAGCAACAGAACCAAACTCCATAACAATGATCTATTCTTCAAAGTATTCTTCTTTAAAACCAATTAAATACAATTTCTTTTGAGCCCTTGTAATGGCGGTGTATAGCCAACGAAGATATGAAATATCTTGTCCGTTTGGTAAATAGGGTTGTTCAATAAAAACATTTTCCCATTGACCTCCTTGAGACTTATGACAAGTCATTGCATATGAGAATTTTACCTGTAAAGCATTGAAATATATATTATTCTTTATAGCAAGCATCACTTTATATTTTGATCTTTCTTCCACATAGTCTTTTGCTATTTCCTGGTATAGTTTGTTAGACTCTTTATAGGTCAACGAGGGTGATTCACTTTGCAAGGTATCTAATAATAATACGGTTTCAAAAGGTTGTTGATCTGGGTAGTCGATCAGTCGCAATTTAACTTCAACGAAATTAAAATCATACAAATTTTTAAAATTAAATATCTCTAATATCTCACAAATATCACCATTGGCAATGAATCCGACTTGTGTTGAATCTTTTAACCAATAGTAATTGTTCTTCACAACCATTACATAATCACCAGTTGAAATTTCATTCTCTTGTCCTAATATATTAATTCTTATTTGTTGGTTGTACTGATTAGCCCTTTTATTAGACCTTACAATGAATGCTGTTGCTTCTACACCGTTTTTATCGTATGCATCGTGAATTGCATCTTGAATTTCATAGCCATCCGTTAAACGGATAATATCTGAATAACCAAGTGAAAAAGTAAATTCATCGAAAATTTCATTTTTTAATCTATTTCTCAATTGGGTAGCGTTGAATAAAATCCCTGAATCTTCATGTTGTCTCATAACCTCATTAAGCTCGATCTCATCAATTTCTTTGTTGTATCCAAATGACAGTGTTTGGCTATTTAAAGCCGGACTCAATTCCAATTTTACAGGTGGTAGCTGGGCGGTATCTCCAATTAGTATTAATTTACAATTCTTACCCGAGTACACATAATTAAGAAGATCATCTAACAAAGAACCTTTTTCAAACAATTTACCATCCACACTTCTATCGGGAATCATAGATGCTTCATCAATAATAAAAATTGTATTGCTATGTTTATTTTTTTGAAGCACGAATTGCATCGTTCCGCTTTTATTTCTTTTCGGATGATAGATCTTTTTGTGTATGGTATAAGCTGGTCTCTGTGAGTATAAACTCAATACTTTTGCCGCTCTGCCTGTTGGTGCCAATAACACAGAACTTGTACCGCATTTCCATAAATTATGTACCAACGTACTGATGATGGTTGTTTTTCCGGTACCTGCATAGCCTTTCAATAAAAATAATTTATTTGAACTTGTATCGAAAACAAAAAGAGATAATTTTTTTAATAACTCATCCTGTTTCTTTGTAGGATCATAAGAAAAATAACTAATAAATTCATTGTATAGCTTAGATGCTTCTTTTATCATTTGTTCTGGGCGAATATTTTTATAAAACAAAATTAAGCAGAATTCTACTAGTATGTTAAATTATAATTGAATTATGCTCGAGATTCCTTGTAAATTAGGTATTTCTAAAAATATTTATCATATTTGAACTGTAAAAGCAGAGATTTTTTAATTTTACAATATTATCTATAATAATTACTTTTGTGATTCAAAAAATTTTGTAGATTTGCGAATAACCTAATTTAAACTAATTAACAAATGATTTCAATTTTAATAATTATTGTATCTATACTTGCTGTTGCAGGTTTATCGTACTTAATTGTAAATAAGCTACCTAGTAAATTTAAGCCTGTAATTTCGATTCTTTTATGGGTTGTCATTATATTTTTTGGATATCAAATATACCAAAGCATTATGAAGCCTATTCATTTTCATAAAGAAAAGAGAATTAGATATGCTAAAGTTGTTGAAAACTTAAAAATAATTCGTGATGCAGAAATTGCTTACGGCGAGGTTAATAGAAGGTTTACTTCTAACGCTCAAGAATTGATTAGTTTTATTGATACAGCAAAATTTGCCATAACTGAAATTAGAAATGAAGTTGTAACCGAGCAAAGAGGAAGAATTACTATAGATGTAGAAAGAAGAGTTGTAGATACTGTTGGTTTTGAAGCTGTAGCAAAATCATTTGAAGGACGTGATTATAAAAATATGATGAGTGTACCTGGTACAAACGCTAAATTCGAATTAAAATCGGGTACAGTAGAAAAGGTACAAGGAGTTCAAACCTCGGTGTTTGAAGCAAAGGTTGATAAGGCAGTTGTTTTGGAAGGAATGGATAGAGATTTGATTCGTCAGGAAAAAGAAGCTCTAGGTGGTATTAATGTTCCTGGTGAATACATCACGGTAGGTTCTTTAAATGAAGTTAATTCAAACGGTAATTGGCCTCCATTTTATGATGGAATTAAAGAAGAATCAAATAACAAATAAATCAAAAGATTTTAACGATCTTAGTGAAAGTCATTTATCCATCCAACTCAGTTTGGATGGATTTTCTTTTTGTATTATAGATAAAAATACAAAAAAGGTAGTTGAATTAAAGCAACACTCGTTTGCAAACTACTCTCCTACTCCACAAAAGCATTTAGAAAATGTTGAAAATCTATTTAAAAATGAAGAATTACTAAAACGAAGATATAATTCTGTTAATATTACCCATGTTAATAATTTATCGACATTGGTTCCCAAACCTCTTTTTGATAAGGATAATTTACATAGTTATTTAAAATATTCATCAAAGATCTATAAGAATGACTATGTTGTTTACGACGAAATGGAAAATCATGATATTATCAATGTTTACATACCTTTCGTAAATATAAATAACTTTTTTTTAGAAAAATTCGGAGCTTTTGAATACAAACATTTTTCTACAATATTAATAGAAGATCTATTAAATACATACAAGTTTAGTGAACATCCTCATATGTTCGTTAATATAGATACTAAGCATTTTGAAATAGTGGTAATAGGAAATAATAAGTTATTATTTTACAATACGTTTACTTACCAAACCAAAGAAGACTTTATATATTATGTTCTTTTTACGGCCGAACAATTAAATCTAAATCCCGAAAAAATGGATCTGGTGTTTTCTGGAAATATTTCTAAAGAAAATGATCTATTCAAAATTGCTTATACCTACATTAAAAATGTTAATTTATTAGAAAATAGATCAGTATATAGTTTTAAAACCTCTATTAATGAGAGTACCAAACGTAAACACTTCACCCTTTTACACCAATATTAATGCGAATTATTTCTGGAAAGTATAAAAGCAGGCGCATTAATGCTCCTAAAAATTTGCCGGTTCGACCAACTACAGATATGGCTAAAGAAGCTTTATTCAATATTTTGAATAACAATTATTATTTCGATCAAATCATTGTATTAGACCTGTTTGCAGGAATTGGCAGTATCAGTTTTGAATTTGCATCAAGAGGTACAACAAAAATCACCAGTATTGATAAAAATCAAGGATGTGTACAGTTTTTAGATAAAATAATAGATGAGCTTGAATTTGATATACAAACAATTAATAGCGATGTTTATTTGTATTTAGAAAGAGTCAATCATAAATTCGATGTGATTTTTGCCGACCCACCTTATGATTTTGAAATAAGTGCCTATCAAAAAATAGTGGACTTGATTTTTGAAAAAGATATGTTAAATGAGGATGGCATGTTAATTATTGAGCATGGAAAGAAAACAGACCTATCAGGTTATTCTAACTTTAAAAATGCGAGAAAGTATGGTGGAAATATGTTTAGCTTTTTTAATTTGTAGTATTAAGTTTTAAGTTTTAAGTAAAATTACAGAGGTTGGTATTTGCTCTGAACATCCCTGATTTGGGTTAACTCTCAATTTCCTGCCACGACGGCAGGCGAGCTTCCCAAAGGAATAGGCTCCTTCAGGCTTCTATCTCCCGCTTTTTGTCTTTGGTCTACTGTCTTATCCATCTGTCTACTCCAACCAGTTTTTAAAATCTTTAACCTTCTCTCTACTTACAATTATATCAAATTCTGTAAAATGATTGAGTTTTACTTGCAATCGGCTGTTGGTATAGGATATTATATCCTTAATGGCTTCTATGTTTAGGATAAATTTTCTATTTACTCTAAAATATTTAGTAGGATCTATATGATCTTGTACTTGATCTAATGAGATATCTAACAAGTAATTTTTATTCTCGTTGGAGAAAATATAAGTTGCCTTATTCTCACTATAAAAGCATTCTATAGAATTGGTTTCAACAACCCTTAAATGCTGCCCAATTTTAATGGTAAATCTGTTTTTATAATTTTTATCTAAGGGATTAATCAATAATTTTTTAATTTGATTAAGATCAACTTGGATAGGGTTAGGTTCGATTTGGTTGGATTTGAATTTATCAATAGCCTTGCTTAATTCTTCATCATCAATGGGTTTTAGCAAATAATCAATACTATTCAATTTAAATGCTTTTAAAGCGTATTCATCATAAGCTGTAGTAAATATTATTGCACTTTTTACTTCAACTTGTTCAAATATTTCGAAAGACAATCCATCTGACAATTGAATATCCAATAAAATTAAATCGGGATGTTCATTGTTTTTAAACCACGTAATAGATTCATTAACAGAATGTAACATAGCCTGAGTTTCTAAATTTAACTCTTGAAGCATTCTCTGTAATCTTCTTGCTGATGGTTTTTCGTCTTCTATAATTATAATTTTCATATTACTCTTCCCTTAACCCCTCTCAAAAAGAGGGAATGTTTAAAATTATATATTTATACTTAGTCATCAAATTTATCTTTATCCATAAATTCTTTGATCTTTCTCTTTTCCCAATCTTTTGAGAAAACCATATTCTTCCCAAATACACCGATCCAGTGAAAAAATAATCCAATTCCCCAAAAGAACCATACCGAAAAAGACCCATAACCAAAATCACCTATATTGAAAGAATCACCAGAAAACATACCACGAATTTCTCCGCCAAAGGTTAGGAAAATATTAATTACCAAATACCAAAACAGATGCCAATAGAAACCCTGTATTTCTTTTACTCTTTTTTTCGCTCTTAAATATCGTTTTTCTTCAAAATATTCATTATCCATAATATTATATTTTATCTGTTATTATCTTTATCCATTAATTCTCTAATTTTACGCTCTTCCCAATTTGCCCCGTAGCCATAAACTTTAAATGCCTGTATTATATTACCAAGCCCCCAGCCAAATAAGGGAAACCAAAACCATTGAAAATTCCATGAAGTTCTGTAATTAATAAAAATTAAAAACGGAATAACAAGGAAATAGGCTATTAAGCTTCCGTAAAAATCTTTTAGATCGTCAACGTGTTTTTTTGCTCTTATATATTTATTACTATCATTTATATAATCTGTTCTCATCATCTTAATTTTTTGTGTTAATAAGGGTAATCTCACCTTAAATATTTTATTATTGTTAATTATTTCAACTTTTATATTTGTTACCAATTCATATCTTTGAATAATATTTTTCAATCCGACCTTTGTACTTTTCTCTAAAGAAGATTTTGGGTTTATATTATTTTCTATTACCAAAAAACCATTCTCTTCATATATTCTAATTTCTAAAGGAATTTCACTTGAAATTACATTGTGTTTTACTGCATTTTCCAAAAGTAGCTGTAGAGATAGAGGAACAATCTTTAAATCTGAATTGCTTAACGAATTGGGTATCCTAAATTTTATTCCATCTTCAAATCGCATTTGCAATAACTCCATATAAGATTTGGCAAATTTGAGTTCCTCTTCTAAAGCAGTTAAATCTTTACCCTTTTGTTCTAAAACATACCGGTAAACTTTAGATAATTTTGTTGTGAATTTTTCCGCTTGAAGCGGATTTTCACTTATCAAGGAAGTCAGAACATTTAAACTATTGAATAAAAAATGAGGGTCTAACTGATTCTTTAATGATTCAAATTTGGCCGATTCTGTTTTGGCTACAATTTGAGATTCCTTTACCTTTTTCTCATTTAAAGCTTTATAGAAATAAAATATATGAAATAGTAAACTTGTTATAATTGTAACAGTAATTCCGAAAATGAAATAACCTTTTGAATCATTTAAAAAAGAACTTGTATTCCTACCAAATATGTAAACTACTACTACAAATCGCAAGGCAATCAAGACTATAATTGTTAATACTAAAGAGCCTAAAAAACCTATCAATATTCTTTTATTAGCTTGATTTTCAAGAGAACTTACCTTAGCCAAATAATCAAAAAAGTAAATATTTACAAATGTTATCGAAAATGCATATAGTTGATAGATTCCGAAACTGAGTAATAATTCATTGAACGGAATATCAAATCCATCTGAAAATATCCATTGACCAATTACAAAAACAATTACTCCTGATATAAATGCGATTCTAGCTATTTTTAACTTATCTCTCATTTTAATTTTTAATTTACAATGCTTTAATTAATTATTTACAATTTAATATCAAAAGTAAGGTCTTTATCTTTCAATTCAAATTTTGCATCAGCAAACTGTGGTGGGCCATAATTCATCACATTATTAGATATTCCATAATCTTCTAATGGCATACCATTTGCCTCAAAATCCATTTCACCATTGTTATTGGCATCATGAAAACAAACAATTGCATATGTACTAGGTTTTAAGCCTGAAAAAACAACAGAGGCAACACCATTTTGAATTTCTGATATCTCTCCTTTAAAATAATTCTTACTAATAAAGCCTTCTTCGTTATTATACAACACAAAGTATACTTTACCCTTATCGGAGCTTACATTGTTAATTTGTGCAGTTACCTGATAAGTATGAGGTTCTTTTTTACTTTTAATTTTATTTGATGTTTGTGCATAACTAACTAAACTAATCAAATAAAAAACAATCACTATTAAAATTCGTACCATAATTAATTTTTTAAAGGTTAATATTAAATTTGATTCAAAATTCAAGTAAAAAGACAGTTTAAAAAATATAAAACTACCGAGTTGTTGATTTTTAATGATGAATTGTGGAAATTAGCTTTTAGCTTTTAGCTGCTAGTTGATGGATTTTGACTTCTTGGTTTTTCTTTCATTTCTCGCTAATTTCACTGATTTTCACTTCTCACTTCTCATTTCTAATATCTCATATCTCAATTCCCTTTTCTTTAAGTGTAACAATTAAACTAATTTTACTACTTATTAATAAATCAACTCAAAAGTGACCAAAGAACTTGAAAAAAAATTTGCCGGTGAATTAGAGCTAAATCAGAATATAATTCACAAGGTTTGCAGATCGTATACAAATAATGAAGCTGCTCATAAAGATCTTTTTCAAGAAATTACTATTCAACTTTGGAAAGCATATCCAAAATTTAGAGGGGAATCAAAATTTAGCACATGGATGTATCGGGTTGCTTTCAATACAGCTATTTCACTGTACAGAAAATCTAAAAGAACTGTTGAAACAACAGAAATTTATGATAATTTAAAAGAGTTGGAATACCAGGATTACGATGATTCAAAAGACCAGCAATTAAAATTATTATATCAAGCTATTTATAGTCTTAATGATATTGAAAGGGCATTAGCTCTTTTATATTTAGAAGATAAAAGTTATAAAGAAATATCTAAAACATTGGGAATTAGTGAGGTAAATGCCAGAGTTAAAATGAATCGCACTAAAACTAAATTAAAAAATATATTAAATCCATAAGTATGGAACATTTAGAGAAATTAAAAGATGTATGGAAAAATCAGAGTGAATCATCAATAAAATTCACAAAAGACGACATCTATAAAATGGTTCACAAAAGATCATCATCTGTTGTGAAATGGATATTAATAATTAGTATTTTGGAATTTGTATTACCCAATTTATTCATATTCTTTTCAGATTTTAAATCGACAAATGAAGTATATCAAAATTATGGATTAAACAATATAATGTTGTTTTACACCATTTTACATGTGCTAATAATTTTTGGTTTTATTTATTTTTTCTATAAAAATTATAAAAATATATCTGTCGATAGTAGTGTGAAAAACTTATTAAGTGACATTTTAAAGACCCGACGAACAGTTAAATATTATATTTATTACAACATAACGATAGCTGCAATTATTGGATTGCACGTATTTTTCATTGCTTTTAATTCTGATGTTTTTTTAGGTGAGATACCCGAAGGTACAAACATGGTAATTATATGGCTTATTGCAATAATTCTTTTGGCAATTGTTCTCTTTATATTTTGGTTGTTTTATAGAATCCTTTATGGGTTTTTATTGAAAAAATTAAAGAAAAATTATACAGAATTAAACCAGGGCGTGTAAGAATAGTTTAAAAAATATCTGAATTTCCTTTTCCTTTTCTAATAACATTTAATTCATTTGATGTAAGATCAATAACAGTTGATGGGATATTATCGCCATAACCTCCGTCAATTACCAGATCGACCTTATCTTTCCATTTTTCATAAATCAGTTCAGGGTCGGTTGTATATTCTATCAAATCATCTTCATCATAAATTGAAGTAGAAATAATGGGGTTTCCTAAGACATTTACAATTTCTCTTATAATATTATTGTCAGGTATTCTAATTCCTACAGTTTTTTTCTTTTTAAATGCTTTTGGTAATTTGTTGTTGCTATTCAATATAAAAGTATATGCACCAGGTAGGGCTCTTTTTAATATTTTATAAGTTGGAGTGTCTATCTGTTTAACATACTGAGATAAATTGCTCAAATCGTAAAAAATAAAAGACAAATTGGCTTTTTCAATCTTAATACCTTTTATCTTTGTAATTTTGTGAAGTGCTTTGCTATTAGACATATCACAACCCAAGCCATAAACAGTATCTGTAGGGTATATAACAAGGCCTCCGTTTTTTAAAACAGAAACCGCCTTATCTATTTCTTTCGAATTAGGGTTCTTATTATATAATTTTATCAGTTCAGACATGAACATCTTTTTCCGATAAATTTAAGCATGTTTATTAAGTTAGAATCTATTATTCTATTTAATTATTACAAGATATAAAGTCTCCTGAAATCAAATTCAAATTTAATGATCGATAACTTCTGCAAAAATCAAAAAAAAAACTGTTTGACACATCAAACAGTTTTTCTATTTATTCGGCTACCAATCTAAAACCTTCACCGTGAATATTAATGATCTCTACCTTTTCATCTGGTTTTAAATATTTTCGCAGTTTCGCAATATACACATCCATGCTCCTGGAAGTAAAATAGTTATCATCACGCCAAATTTTAGTTAAAGCCATTTCTCTGGGTAAAAGATCATTTTTATACAAGGCCAAAAGTTTTAATAATTTATTCTCTTTAGGCGATAATTTTCTAGGTTCTCCTCCCTTATGAGACAATTGACGAAGTTTTGAATTCAAATGAAAATCTCCAATCTCAAATTCAAATTGATTATCATCATTGGAAATATCAGAAGCTTTTCTTTGTAAAATTGCTTTTATCTTATATAATAAAACTTCAGAATCAAAGGGTTTATTCAAATAATCATCTGCTCCTACCTGATATCCTTTTAACACATCCTCTTTCATTGATTTTGCGGTAAGAAAAATCAATGGGATGTCATGGTTTACAGATCTAATGTCTTTTGCTAATGAAAAACCATCTTTTTTTGGCATCATTACATCCAAAATACATATATCAAAATCGTCGTTTTTAAATGAAATTAACCCATCAAGTCCATCTTTGGCATGAGTTACATCATAATCGTTTATTGCTAAATAATCTTTTAGAACTGTTCCAAAATTAGGATCATCTTCTACTAATAATATTTTTTTATTACCCATGATAATTAATTTAAATTAATGGTATTTTTACTATAAAAGTACTTCCCTTTCCCTTCTCACTTTCTACATAAACACTGCCTTGATGACTTTCTACAATGCTTTTTACGTAAGATAAACCTAGTCCGTGTCCTTTTACATTATGTACATTTCCTGTTTGTTCTCGATAAAATTTATTAAATACTTTTTTTTGTACGTTTTTAGCCATACCTATACCTTTATCAACAATCTTTACAATAATTTTATTCCCTGCATTCTCGGTATAAATATCGATTTCAGGTGGTTCTTCAGAATATTTAATCGCATTGTCAATAATATTTGTTATCACATTTGTTAAATGAAACTTACTTGCTAATATTTCACTTTGTATAGCATCAAAATGTTTTTTCACATATCCTTTTCTGTCAGACACCAACAAATCAACATGTAAAATTGCATCTTCAATTATGTCGTTAAGGTCTACTACATCCTTACTTAAATCTAGTTGATTCTTTTCCAGTTTAGAAATTCTCAATACATTTTCAACCTGAGCATGCATACGTTTATTCTCTTCTCTAATCATTTCGGCATAACGAATAACCTTTTCTTTATTATCAATTATTTTCGGATTCTTAATTGAATCGATTGCCAGGTTTATTGTTGCAATAGGTGTCTTAAACTCGTGGGTCATATTATTTATAAAATCAGTCTTTATTTTCGATATTTGTTTTTGTTTAATTAATTGGTAAATGGCACTTGCAAATGACAATATGATAATAAAAATAAACAGTGCAGATAAGATTAAAATCCATGATATCGTTGATAAAATAAACTCTTTTTTATCTGGGAAACTAACAAATAAACTATAGTCATAATTTCCCTCATTGTCTACAAATAATGGTACCGAATAAGTATAACCTGTTTTTCTCTTAAATTTATCAGACTTAACTTTTGTAATTAAACCATCAGTAAACACCCCATACTCAAAATTAGTTTCAATGTTTCTGGCTCTTAGCTCATTGTCTAAATTCAATCTAATCTCATTATTACTAATTCTTTCATGAATTGGTCTTCTCGGCACAACGTTCTTGAAAAAATCTTCAAACTGAATTTTATCGTATTCGTCTAATCTTTCAAATTTTACTATTCTCTCTTTAGGTGATAAATCTTTAAAGTCTTTTGATTCAAATTCGTAATTCTCAACGGTCGTTTCTTCTCTTCCAATAAAGGTTCTAAAATTTATCGTATCGGCTTCAAAAGGTGAAAGTTGAGCTTTAAAATTATTTTCAACTATACTTTGTCGAAATGTGAACTTTTCATTATTTATTGTATCTATTTGCTGAAAAAAATAATCCCTAACTGTACTTTGTTTTGATTGTTGCATTTCATCAAATAGAGGAGAATATTTTTCAACATAATCTCTAAACTCTCTATCCTTAATATTCTCGGAAACTTCTGCCAATGCAAATTTCACACTTGTTGAAAATTGCTCTTCTTTCAATTTGATGGAAGATTTAATCCAAAATATTTGAACAGATATAATCCCAACTAAGGAAATAACCATCAATACCACTAAAAGTACAAAAATTCGTTTACTCATTGCAACAAATTTAGAATTTCTTTAGGTTATATTTAATCTTTTAACAAATGTTAACGAACCTTTGGATTAATTTAACATTTATTTAAGAAATATACAATTAATTAAGAGATTTTTGTAATATTTTTTTGTGTAATTTAATGACTTGATTCTTAGATTGTTCTATCTCTGTATTTAGGATTATAAAATCTGAATTCTTAATTTTATAGGCGTCACTTAGCTGGTTCTTCATTCTTGCCAATACAGATTCTTTTGTAGTATTGTCTCTTTTGATAACTCGCTCTATTTTAACCTCTACAGGAGAGGAAACCGTTATAATAAAATCAAAATTATTTTGATTTTTACTTTCAAAAAGTAAAGCATTTTCCTGAATCACATAGGATACATTCTGTTTCTTTAACCATGATAAAAAATGCTTATTGACCACCGGGTGTACAATCCTATTCAATTCTTGTAGTTTCGATTTATTATTAAAAACTATATTCGCAATAAATTGGGTGTTCAATTTATCTTTAATATAAGCCTCTTTGCCAACTAATTTTACCAATCTTTTTTTAATTATTGACGAGGTCTGCATTAATTTTTTAGCTTCCAAATCGGCATAATAAACAGGTACTCCCAGATCTTCAAACATTTTGGCAATTGTAGATTTACCACTCCCAATTCCTCCGGTTAAACCGATTATTTTCATTTTTTTATTTCTTAATTAAGAATTCAATTTTATTTGGAACAATCTTTACATCAAATAATATTTCGGGTTTCTCAACAATTACGGGAATCAAATAATCTAAATTATTTTCTTCTGTTTGTTTATAATCACATTGTATTTTAAAACTATTCTCAGAAATTTTATTATAATCATTCAAGGCGACTTGATAAATAATCTTAACTTCTTTGGGGTAGGTACTAATAATGTAATTTTTTGGTAGATTAACAACTTTAAAAGATAAATTAAATGAGCCTTGAGTAATTTTTTCAACCTTACCTTTTATCGATATTTCATTAGTTGACAAAGAAATTGCTTCATGAGGAACAATCAATTTTATCTTATTTTCGAAGGATTCAGAAACATCTTTCCAAACAATTTCTTCAGTATTTATTTCGTTTATAGAATCAACTATTTTAGTTGGCCCAGAAATGGTAATATTTTCAGGAGTGATGATATAGTTTTTTATCAAATTAAAACCGGGTTTAAATTCTAAAGATATATTTGGAATTATTTTTATTTTTTTAGATTTCTTCACTCCAAAATCAAAATTCAAAGTATCTGGAATGATATTTAAAACAACCGTTTCTGCCGATAACTGCGATTGTAAAAAATTGATATTGCTTTTTGTTAAACTATAATATTCCGATCCTTTTTTTCGTGTAATTTCAGACAAGCTATAATTTAAATTTCCTTTTTTTAAAGCATAACCTAGCAATTTAAACCCTATAGTATTAATGGTTAACTTAATTTTTTTATCGGGTTCATTCTGAAGTAGCTTATTTTGAGGGATTTCGGTATAAGTCAGATTAAATTCCACATCTGCTATATAATTTTTCGAAAGTTTTATCAACATCCAAAATAGAAAAGACAACATTAAAAACAATAAAAATATTCGCAATTTTTTATTATTCTTTATGGAATTGATATTGTCTGCTGACTTTTTATTTTGCATTAAATCTCAATTTATGTATGCTGTTATAAATGTAAATAAAAAGAGGCTACCCTAAAAGAAATTTTTAAAATAGCCTCTTCAAATTAGTAAAGTATTTATTTTTTCTTCACCTCTTTGGGTAAATATTTTTTACTTAACTCCATCGAAATTGCAGATCTTTCGAATTTAATTTTGCCTGCATTAGTTTCGATAAGACAAGTATTGTCATTTTCATTAAGGTCCACAATTTTACCGTGTATACCACTAGTTGTAACAATTTTTGCTCCTTTTTTAATAGTAGTTTGAAACTTCTTTTCATTTTTTTGACGTTTCATCTGAGGTCTGATCATAAAAAGATATAAAACTAAAAACATCAAAGGAATTAAGATATAATTCCCTATTCCGCCACCTCCTGCTTGTAAAAATATAATTTGATACATAATTGAAATTAACTAGTTGATTTAACTTTAGAACTACTAGGAGTAACCTGGGCTTTAATTATTAGTATTTCTTTCCCATCGACCGTATTAGTCAATAAAGTTACTTGCTTTTGTTGCTTGTTTGGTTTTTTATAAGAATTAAACTTTACCTTTATTTCACCTTTTTCTCCTGGTGCAATAGGCTCTTTTGGCCATTGGGGAACTGTACAACCACAACTGCCTTTTGCCGAAGATATGATTAATTCAGATTTCCCTGAGTTGGTAAATTCAAAAACAGTTTCGACAATGTCACCTTCATTAATTGTACCAAAATCGTGTTCCGTTTTATTAAAACTAATTTTCGGACCGTCAAGTTTTATCTCAGTGTCTCTTTCCTTTGCTATTTCCAAATTATCTCTTCTAATTTTTTTTGATGCATCTTCTTTACAAGAAAACATCAATAAACTTAATCCAAAAATAGATAATGCTAATATATTTTTCATTTTTAATAATTTTAATTTGTGCAAAAATATAATTTTTATAGTAATCCTCTGCCTATTTTTTGTAATCGTTTAGACTTATTGTAATCTTTTAACAATTTATCTAATACACCGTTGATAAAATAGCTACTTTTTGAAGTTGAATAATCTTTTGCTATTTCAATATATTCATTGATGGTAACCTTAGTTGGAATAGATGGAAAATACAAAAATTCTGTAATAGCCATTTTTATCAAAATCAAATCAATTTCAGCAATTCGCTCAGCATCCCAATTTGGTGTCTTATCATTAATATCATCTAAAAATTCTTGGTGATGCAAAATTGTTTTTCTAAATAGATCAATTAAGAATTCCTGATCATCATCTTTGATATCTAAATGGTTTAAATTAAATAAATTTCCATTTCTCAATTCTTTAATCGATTTTAAAACCATTGTATTTACCAGTGGATAATCATCTACCCAACTTAAATTCTGACTTTCATAATAATCGAAAAGCTTTTCATTTGGTGCAATAATTTCTTTAAAAAACTGACTTATAAATAATTTATCTTCTTTTAAGGATGATTCGTTCGTTTGAATATAATTTTTAAAAATCTCACTTTTCTCTAATTCATCTAAAATAACTCTGATATATTCTCGGTCATTCTTCCAATTATTCAATTTTTTATCAGCAATATATTTATTTATTTCGCTACTGTTTTCAATAGCCGCTACAACTTGATTATTAATAAATTTCAAATTGGGGTTGATATCTTCAGCAGTGGCTAAATGTTTTTTCTTTTTAATTTCAAGGTGTTCAAATGCTAATTTTTTAACTTCCACCAATAACAACAATTGTAGAATATAAAGATCAATTGCTTTTTTAACGCTAAAAATTAAAAATTTCTCTTCTTTATTTAAATCATCATCCTTTGATTGCAACATTGCATATAACGATTGCATTACTTTGATTCGAATATGTCTTCTATTCACCATATTTTAAAGATCGTCTATAAAACTGTATTTTCAATTAAAATTTAAATGCAAAACTACATTTTTTTTTTAAATCAAAGCCTTTGATATTATAATTAAGAGTTAAATAAATGTCAATTTTTTATCCATTAAAAATATCCATTCAATATTTATGTATCTTCGTCATCTCAATAATCTGCATGTCTTTTAATGAAAGCTTTACAATACCTAAATAAATATTTCTACAAATATAGATACCGTTTGCTGTTGGGTATATTAATAACAGTTGTTGCCAAGATTTTTGTATTGCAGATCCCTCAACTTATTCGTGAATCATTAAATATTGTAGAAGATTATAACAATAATAAAATCAGTTCTTTAGATATTGTAAAATCGCAATTAATTATCAATATTTTATATATTATTGGAGCTGCCCTAATATCGGGTTTTTTTACTTTTTTAATGAGACAGACCTTAATTGTGATGTCTCGTTTAATTGAATTTGATTTGAAAAACGAAATTTTTCAACAGTATGAAAATCTTTCTCAAAACTTTTACAAAAAAAACAGAACCGGCGATCTAATGAATCGAATTAGTGAAGATGTTGGTAAAGTTAGAATGTATTTCGGCCCAGCAATTATGTATACCATGAATATGCTGGTATTGTTTGTTGTTGCTATTACTAAGATGATAAATATCGATGCAAAACTAACCATGTACACATTACTGCCATTACCAATACTTTCAATAGCTATATATGTTTTAAGTAGTATTATTAATAAAAGAAGTACCATAGTTCAATTATATTTATCGAAGCTTACAACATTTACTCAAGAGATTTTTTCGGGTGTCAATGTTGTTAGAGCATATAGTATAGAAAATCAAACTTCAAACGATTTTAATGTTTTAGCTACGACTAGTAAACAAAAAAATATTTCACTTTATAAAGCGCAGGCATTATTTTTTCCTCTTATGATACTATTGATTGGAATTAGTAATTTACTAGTAATTTACTTTGGTGGGATGCAATATATAAATGGCGAAATTAAAAATATTGGAATAATTGCTGAATTTATTATATACATAAATATGCTTACCTGGCCAGTGGCTGTGGTTGGCTGGGTTACTTCAATTGTACAGCAAGCTGAAGTTTCACAAAGACGAATTAATGAGTTTTTAGAAGAAGTTCCTTCAATTCAAAACCTGCAAAAAAAAGATTCTGTAATACTTGGAGATATCGAGTTTAAAAATGTGAGTTTCACTTATGATGATACTAATATTACCGCTTTAAAAAATATAAGTTTTAAAGTAAATCAAGGAGAGACTTTGGCAATTTTAGGTAAAACAGGATCTGGTAAATCAACTATTGCCGGGTTAATTGCTAGGATGAATGAAATAAATAAAGGAGAAATTTTATTAGATGGAATACCCATTAAAGAAATAAACTTAAGATCTTTAAGAAAAAGTATTGGTTTTGTTCCTCAAGTGGCCTTTTTATTTTCTGATACCATTAAAAATAATATAAAAATTGGCAACAATGAAGCCTCTGATGAAGAAATTGTTAATGCTGCAAAATCTGCTTATATTGATCATAATATAAACAAGTTTAATAATAAGTACGATACTTTAGTTGGTGAAAGAGGTGTTACCTTGTCTGGTGGACAAAAACAAAGGATTTCAATAACAAGAGCATTAATTTCAGATCCTAAAATTCTAATTTTTGACGACTGCCTTTCGGCAGTAGATACTCAAACTGAGGAAGTTATTTTAAATAATTTAAAAAAAGCCTCTCAAGGGAAAACTTCTATAATTATAAGTCACAGAACTTCTTCTGTCAAAAATGCAGATAAAATAATAGTTTTAGATGAAGGTGAAATTATTCAATCCGGTATTCATGATGAACTTATTTCGGCTAGAGGATACTACCAAGACATTTATAATCAACAACTTGAAGAGAAGTTAACAAATCATGAATAATAACTTTAAAATGTGTTGAAATAATTGTTGTATAAATAATTATATTTTATAGATTTGTCAGTAATAATTCAGTATTAATAAAATAAATTTAGAATGGGAGAAAAAGGTTTTGTTGAACAGGAAGAAATATATTCTCAAGTATTAAGAGCAGGTAGAAGAACCTATTTTTTTGATGTAAGAGAGACTAAGGCAGGTGATTATTACTTAACTATTACCGAAAGTAAAAAATTCACTCATGATGATGGATCATTTCATTATAAGAAACATAAAATTTATCTATACAAGGAAGATTTTAGTGAATTTAGTGAAATTTTAAATAAAGCTACTGACTTTATTGTTTCGGAGAAAGGACAAGAAGTAATTAGTGAAAGACACCAAAAAGATTATCACAAGCCAAGTGAAGGCGAAATTAACGATTCTGAAGAATCATCGAACAACAGTTTCACCGATGTTAGTTTTGAAGATATATAAACCAAAACCGATCAGTTGATCGGTTTTTTTTTAGATTAATATAGCCTCTTTTTTTACCCTAAATCTTTTAAATAAATCTTTGTTTAAAAGATTTAAAACAGCAATTTTATCAGAAGTTTTTACAAGAAATGATAAATTGTAATTACTTCCACCGTAAGAAATCATACGAATTGGTATTTCTTTCAGACTATTGAATATTTTTGACGTAATACCTTTTTTGTTCTGTGCTAAGTTTCCGGCAATACAAATAATACTTAATTCTGAGTCTAGTTCGATATTTCCAAATCCTTTTAATTCATTAACAATATTTTCTAAATTTTCAATATTATCTATGGTAAGAGATACAGCAACTTCAGAAGTTGTTATCATATCGATAGCCGTTTCATTTTGCTCGAAGACTTCAAATATTTTCTTTAAAAAACCATATGCCATTAACATTCTGTACGATTTTATCTTGATAGCTGTTATATTATCTTTAGCCGCAATAGCCCTAATTTTTTTTGGTTTTGCATGGGTGTGAATTAAAGTTCCTCTGTCTTTAGGCCTAAAGGTATTTTTAATAAGTACAGGAATATTCTTCTCTTTTGCAGGAATTATACTTTGAGGGTGTAATATTTTTGCGCCAAAATAAGCCAATTCAGCAGCCTCTTCAAATGATATTTCTTCAATAGAAGTTGTATGATCAACGTATCTTGGATCGTTATTGTGCATCCCGTTTATGTCTGTCCATATTTGAATCTCACTTGCTCCTACAGCAGCGCCAATTAAAGATGCAGAGTAATCGCTTCCACCTCGTTCTAAGTTACCTATTTCATTATTTCCATTTTTACAAATAAACCCTTGAGTTACATATACTTCATTGCTATAATTGGCCTTAATTATTCCAGTAAGTTTTTCCTTAATTAAATTTATTTTAGGTCCGCCAAAGTCGTCTATCTTCATAAAATCTAATGCTGAAATTAAAATTGATTTTGCGTTTTTCTGTTCCAATAATAATTGAAATAAAACTGTAGAAATTATTTCGCCTTTTGACAAAATAATTTTTTCAATTTGCGATGTATATTCTAAATTTAAAAATGATCTCAATTCTCTGTTTTGCGCCATTATTAATCTCTTCCCTTTATTTAAATAAATTTCAGATATAAGTAAATTTAGAACAACATTTTCATACTTAAAATTTAATTCATCAATTAAATCACTGGCTTCCTTTAGCTTTTTAAGTTTAAGGTAATCACATATTTTTTGCAAAGTGTTTGTTACTCCAGACATGGCAGATAGGACAACAATTTTTGGAGCCTTTGTTTCGAGTACTATTTGTGCAACCCTATTCATATTTTCGACAGACCCTACTGAGGTACCTCCAAATTTTAATACAATCATATTTATTTTTTTACAAATATTTAAATTAAATCAAATACTAGAAAATTTTTATAATATATTTACAAATTAATACAAAATGTTTAATATTTAACATGAAAACTATTCAGGAAACAGTTGAAACAATTGTGAATCGGACACCTTTTATCGAGGAGGCAATGCATGAAAAATTAATAAATGTCTCATCTTTAGCACGCTTAATTCAACCAGAAGTAGAGAAGGTTTTAAATAAACCTGTAAAACCAGGTGCTATAATGATGTCTATCAACAGAATATCACCCGTAAACATAATAAGAGTACGTAAGAATATTAAATCATTTTCTCTAAAACTAGGTGATTTTATTGTGCGATCAGATCTATTGGATTATACTTTTAAAAATTCGAATTCTTTGTATAAAAACATTTCTATAATCTTTGCTCAAATTGGTAACAACAGAGAGTCATTTTTCACAGTATCTCAAGGTATATTCGAAACAAATATTGTAATTAGTTCTAATTTGGAGAAGGAAATTTCGAGAATATTCAATGATGAAGAATTATTGAGTTCTATAGGGGGCTTGTCTTCATTAACAATTAAATTACCACATACGAACCTCGAACAATCGGGTATTTATTATTTTATTTTAAAACAATTGGCTTGGGTGAATATCCCTGTTCAAGAAGTCATTTCGACAACCAATGAAATAACCTTGGTTGTAAAAGAAAAAGATATTAATAAAACATTTTCAATATTAATGGATTTAAAAAGGTATTAACAATTACTAATGTCTTTTTAATATGGTTTCGTATTTTTTTTCAAAATATTTAAAAAACATATAGAGGTAATAATTTATTTCTAATCCATAATGTTTTTTTGAATGCAACTGATATTCTATTTTTTGAGTGTAAAATGAAGATTTAAAATCTGAATTCCCTACTCTTTTATTCCATTCATTAACATACTGCAAATTTATCATTACCAAATTGCTTTCATAAAAATGTTTCTGTGGTTTTTGTTTTTTTAGCCAAGTGCTAAACCCGTTATCCCTAAAAGTAAAATCTAATTTTTCATTATCTGAAATTCGAATATTTCCATTTTGATGCGTAACAAAAGACACATTATTTGGTTTTTTATTTTGTGAAAATACAGGATTTATAACACAACCAATTATTAGAATTATAACTATTAGTAAACGCTTCATTTCTATTGAATTTATTCCTCTTCAAACGCTGCATTAATTAAAATATTATTTGTTATCGTTGTTAGGTTAGAATACTACAGTTTTTGATTGTATCTCTCCTGAAAAAACTTGAAGTACATAAATAGTTTGTAATTAACTTCAATTCCATAATCTATTTGCGGATCATAATTTATTTGTTGCTCATATAAATTCGGATTATATCTAGAGGGTTCTAAAACTCTATTGTTCCATTCTACCACATTAAAATTATTACGGATTGCCAAGGTATTATTAGAATAATAAGTCATTGGCCTTTGCGTAACCAACCAAGATTCAAAACCAATTTCAAATATAATTATTTCATACTCTAACTCTTCATTAACAATTCTAATGGTATCCAAGCTATTGTTAGTTTTTGCAATAGGATTGCTCTCAGAAGTATTTTGTACATTACCACAACTAGAAAGTGATGCAATGGTTAAAAGAATTATTATCACATTTTTCATATACAAAAATTAATTGCATTTATATGTTCAAATTTTATGCCATTATATAATCATTTCTTTAAAAGCGGCTCCAAAATAGTTATTGCACTCACTGGCAATAAATGATTCTTTTGACTCCTTTTTATTCAATGCAATATCTGCTGTTCTTCCATGAATATACACTCCTAACATACAAGCGTGAATAGCTGAATAATTTTGCCCTATCAAACCAGTTATTATTCCTGTTAATACATCACCACTTCCTGCAGTCGCTAAAGCGGAACTACCTGTAGTATTGAAGTATATTTTATTATTATATGCTATTGCTGAATACATGCCTTTTAGAATTACAATACAATTGTACTTTGACGAAAATTTCTTAAGTAATTCTAGTTTTTCATAATCATTCGTCCATTTCCCAACCAATCTTTCAAATTCCTTAGGATGAGGTGTTAAAATCGTGTTTTCAGGGATTAGTTCTAACAATTCCCTTTGAGAAGACAATATATTTATTGCATCGGCATCAATCAACAAGGGCTTCTTGTTTTCTTTCAAAAACTTTCCAAATCCGTTTTTAGTTTTTAAATGAGTTCCCATTCCAATACCAATTCCTATTACATTAGGTTCTGTTTTAAAATTAAAATACTGCAAATAATTTTCATTATCTACCTCGACCATTACTTCAGGATTTGCTGTTTGAAGAATGGTATATCCACATTTTGGGATATATGCAGTAACTAATCCACTTCCTATTTTTAAAGCAGCCTTTGAGGCTAATACAACAGCTCCAATCTTGCCAAAACTTCCACCGATTATTAAACTATGCCCATAATCACCCTTATGTGAAAATTTTCCTCTTGCTCTGTATATGGATTGTACTAATTCTTTATCAATTGTTTCATAATCACTTTCCATCGTTTCTATAAATGATGTGTCTAATCCAATATCCAGTATTAACCAGTTATCACAAAAATCTTGATTCTCAACTAAAAATAAAGATAATTTTGGATTTTGAAAAGAAAGCGTGTAATCTGCTCTTATTACCGTTTCTCTATCAATAATAGGTGATTCTGGAAATAAACCCGAAGGTAGATCAATTGAAATTATGGTTGTCTTAATCGCATTTATTCTTTGAATAATTTCTTTTACAAACCCTTTAGGTGTTCTAGAGATTCCCACACCAAACAGCGCATCAATTATTATATCGTGATTCGACAGTTCTGGAAAATTACTAATCGCATTTAGTTCTATTGGCATATGGCCTAATTTTGTCAATCGATCTAAATTAATTTGAAAATCCCTACTTCTGTTATTACTAAAATTTACGGTAAAGGTTTCAATATGGTAATTAGCTTCAACTAGTTTTCTTGCTATTACTAAACCGTCACCACCATTATTTCCTATTCCGCAGAAAATAGTAAAAACAGGATCCTCTATATGCAAATTTGCAGTTATCCATTCAAAAGCCTTTATTCCAGCTTGCTCCATTAGCTCTGTTGATGAAATAGACTTGTTTTTAATAGTTGCTTGATCAGCCTCGTAAATTTGTTTAGCTGAGAGTATTTTCATAATCAGATATATTTAATAAAGTTAACTAAAAATTAATACATACGCGAAGTATCTAAAAGCAAAAAAAATCATTTACAAATATTAGTAAATGATTTTTTTTGCTTTTATTTTAACGATTTAACTAACTCTTATACACACCCATATTGGCATATTTATCCATTCTTTTTTCTACCAATTTTTTAGTTGATAAATCTTTCAATTCAGCATAAGCCTTTTTGATAACCAATTCAACAGATTTATATGCTTTGGCTCTATCTGTATGTGCACCACCAAGTGGTTCCTTAATAATTGCATCTATTAATTTTAATTTCTTCATATCTTTGGCAGTCAATTTTAACGACTCTGCCGCTTCTTCCTTATATTCCCAACTTCTCCACAAAATAGAAGAACACGATTCGGGTGAAATAACTGTGTACCAAGTATTTTCGAGCATATAAACTCTGTCCCCAACTCCAATTCCAATTGCGCCTCCTGAGGCACCTTCACCAATTATAATAGTGATTATTGGCGTTTTTAATTGGGTCATTTCAAAAATATTTCTAGCAATGGCTTCTCCCTGACCTCTTTCTTCAGCTTCTAAACCCGGGTAAGCCCCTGGAGTATCTATTAAAGTTACAACAGGTATACCAAATTTTTCAGCCATCTTCATCAATCGTAAAGCTTTGCGGTATCCTTCAGGATTAGACATCCCAAAATTTCTATATTGTCTGGTTTTTGTATTATAACCTTTCTGTTGGCCAATAAACATATATGATTGATCGCCTATTTTTCCTAAACCTCCCACCATTGCCTTATCATCTTTCACGGTTCTGTCGCCATGTAATTCCATAAATGTTCCTTTCGTAAGGGCATTTATAAAGTCTAAAGTATAAGGTCTTGATGGATGTCTTGAAAGCTGAACTCTTTGCCACGCAGTTAAATTTTTAAATATTTCTTTTCTGGCATTCTCTAATTTATGCTCAATCTGCTCACAGGTTTCTGTAACATCAACATTGCTTTCCTCACCAATAATTTTACATTTTTGAAGCTGATCTTCTAACTCTTTAATAGGTAATTCAAAATCTAAATATTCCATTTTATTTGAGTAGTAAATTAAAATCTTATTAAAAATATCGAATATGCTATTCGCATAAAGCATACAAATATATAAACTTTACCCAATTAATCTCAATTACTTTTAATTCTAAAAATAAAACTTTTATTCTTGATAAATGCGTTCAGGAGAATACTACAAAAAATAATAATAGCTCCTATATAAAATTGCCAACTCATTTTTTCTTTGTCTCCAAATATGATCAATGCTAAAATTATACCGTATACGGGTTCTAAATTATTTGTGAGAACTATGGTAAACGGACTCATCTTTTTTAACAATTTAGTTGCTACAACAAAAGGATATGCAGTACAAATAGTTGCCAAAATAATAATAAATAACCAATCCGAATTTTTTAATTCAAAAAAGTCCAAATTTATTGAACCCTTGAACAACAATATGCAAGTGACAAATAGAAAAGCAAAAAACAACTCATAAAAAGCAATCTTTTCAGCCTGGTACTTTTTAATCAATTTACTGTTATATATTGAAAATATAGCAATTAAAAAAGCAGACAATAAAGCCGTTAATATTCCTTTTGAATACAATTTCTCCACTTTAAAAATAATGATAAATCCAATAACCGCAAAAAACGCTAAAATAAGTTCATATATTAGAATTTTCTTTCCATCGAACAATGGCTTAGTTAAAACAACAAAAAAGGCACTTGAAGAAAGTGTAATTAAAGTAGTAGAAACAGTTGATATTTTAATTGCATGAAAAAAAGTGATCCAATGCAGTGCAATAATAATCCCTCCAAATAAAAATTTCAGAATATCGCTGTAATTTTCTTTGAAAATGACTTTTTTAATTTTTAAGAACACAAGCAGAACTACAGAAGAAAATAGAACTCTATACCATACTAATGGAAGTGCATCTATTTGTATCAATGCTCCAAGAATAGCAGTAAATCCCCAAATAAAAACGATAAAATGAAGCTTTAGCTGATTCTTTAAATTAACGTTTTGCATTGAAATATAAATATATTGATAATCCTCCAAAAATAATGTTTGGCATCCACACCATAATCAATGGCGAAGACTCTGCTGTCGAGCCAAGAACTTCTGATACTTTCATAAAAAACACATACAAAAACATTAATGCTAATCCTGCAGCAAGATTAACTCCAATTCCCCCTCGCCTTTTTTTAGATGCTAATGTAACAGCAATAATAGTTAATATAAAAGATGAAATTGGTAAACTTGTTCGTCTGTATAATTCTACTTTATAATTATTCAAATTCTTAACTCCTCTTTCTTCTGACTTTTTAATTTGGTCAGATAAATTAAAAGATGACATTTCTTTAGCTAAATAATCAACATATAACAAGTCATTTGGTTTAAAATTAAATACCGTATCCATATAGGATCCGGAATCAATACTATCTCTTCTTGAAAAAATATATCTTTTTCTATAATTACTAATTCTATAACTACTATCCTTTTCCTGCCAATTAATTTTTTGCCCCACCATCTTGTATTTCAACTTATTACCTTCAAAATGTTCGTAAGAGAAATTATGGCCTGTTTTAGATCGAAAATTAAAAGTTCCAAAAAATACATAATCATTATCGCTTAACTGTAAACTGACTTTATTTACCGAATTTTTTGTTTGTTTTTTATATGCAGATCGTAGATAGGTTTCAGTAAATTTCTCAAATGTTTTATTCGATTTGGGAACTACAAAATGGTTGGAATAAAAAGACACTATTGCGATAACAGTTGCGCCAATAAGATAGGGTCTTAAAAATCGGTTAAAAGAAATTCCCGAACTTTGTATACTTATAATTTCGGTATTACCAGATAGCTTTGACGTAAACATAATTACCGAAATAAATAATGCCAAAGGCATAAAAGCATTGCTATAATTAATGACAAAATTTACATAATAATCGTTAATTATTTCCTTAAAGGTTAAGTCTTCAGCTTTTAAAAATTTTCCTACTTTTTCAGATACATCAATTGCAATAGCAATAGGTGTCAGTATTAGCAAAGTAAAGAAAAATGATATGAAATATTTTTTTAATATGTATCTATCTAGTATTTTCAAATTAATGCATTTGATTCATTAATGATAATCATAAAACTCAATTTCATAAACAGCTTTTCAAAGATACTATAACCTGTTATCCATCTGAATTACCAATCTGTTCTTCCATTCTGTAAAAGTTCCTGCTAATATATGCTTTCTAGCTTCACGAACCAACCACAGATAAAATCCCAAATTATGTATACTAGCAATTTGTTTGCCTAAATATTCTTTTGCAGCAAATAAATGTCTTAGATATGCTTTTGAATAATAAGTGTCTACAAAAGTATGACCCATTTCATCAATTACAGAAAAATCATTTTCCCATTTTTTATTTTTAATATTAATGGTTCCATAAGCTGTAAAAAGCATTCCATTTCTCGCGTTTCGGGTTGGCATAACACAATCAAACATATCTACTCCCAGAGCAATATTTTCCAATATATTAATTGGTGTACCTACTCCCATTAGATATCTTGGTTTATCTACCGGTAATATATCACAAACCAACTCAGTCATTTCATACATCTCTTCTGCAGGTTCTCCAACCGAAAGTCCTCCAATCGCATTTCCTTCTGCCCCAACATTCGCAATATATTCTGCAGATTGTACCCGTAAATCTTTATATGTACTTCCTTGAACTATAGGAAAAAATGTTTGTTTAAAATTGTATTTTTCAGGGTTATTATCCAACCAATTAACACATCGATCAAGCCATCTATGCGTCATATGCATCGAGTTTTTAGCATAGGTATAATCACAAGGATATGGCGTACATTCATCAAATGCCATAATGATATCAGCTCCAATTTTCCGTTGAATTCCCATTGAATATTCAGGTGAAAAAAAATGAGAGGAACCATCAATATGTGATTTAAATTGAACTCCTTCCTCTTTTATTTTTCTACTATCAGACAAAGAATAAACCTGGTATCCACCCGAATCGGTTAATATAGGCCTATCCCAATTCATAAATTTATGCAAACCCCCTACCTCCTCTAATATTAAAGTTTTGGGACGAAGATATAAATGATAAGTATTTCCTAAAATAATATCTGCATTGATATCATTTTTTAATTCGGTTTGATGTACAGCTTTAACGGATGCAGCTGTTCCAACAGGCATAAAAATTGGTGTTTGTATTTTACCATGATCTGTTGTTATTTCTCCGGCCCTTGCCTTTGAATTTACATCCTTACTTAATATTTCAAATTCCATTTAAACCTAATTCATTTTTTGGATTTTGCACTTTAGTGGAATCGTATTTCTATACATTGAATCTAAAATTCATCATGTCGCCATCCTGAACTATATATTCTTTTCCCTCTACAGCAAGTTTCCCTGCTTCTTTCACTTTTGCTTCACTCCCAAAATGGATAAAATCATTGTATTTAATAACTTCTGCTCTAATAAATCCTTTCTCAAAATCAGTATGTATTACTCCTGCAGCTTTCGGAGCAGTATCACCAACATGTATTGTCCAAGCTCTAACTTCCTTAACACCTGCTGTAAAATATGTTTGTAAATTTAATAAGTTATAAGCATCTCTAATTAACTTTGAAACCCCTGGTTCATCCAAGCCAATATCTTCTAAAAACATTTGTCTTTCTTCAAACTCTTCCAGCTCCATAATATCTGCTTCTGTAGCAACGGCCAAAACCAGTATTTTAGCATTTTCATTCTTTACAAGTTCCTTTACTTTATCAACATAATCATTACCTGTTACAGCAGAAGATTCATCAACATTACAAACATATAAAACAGGTTTGTCTGTAAGTAATTGCAAAGGTTTTACAAATTCATTTCTAACTTCTTCTGTAAAATCCAGCCCTCTTACCGATTTAGCTTTCTCAAGGCCTTCTTTTATTTGCGTTAAAACATGCAGCTCCTTCATGGCCAATTTATCACCTGTTCTAGAAGCTTTTTTTACTTTATCCAGCTTTTTTTCTACTGATTCTAAATCTTTTAGCTGTAA